>JFJP01040229.1_pt1 | contig 11614 bp, 9 predicted proteins | sample 431651 | NCBI WGS metagenome assembly JFJP01 (sample SAMN02602958, study PRJNA72255) | Microbial mat metagenome, whole genome shotgun sequencing project. | biome: fresh water; feature: sink hole; material: water; isolation source: purple microbial (photo- and chemosynthetic) mats found in... | reverse complement strand
GTGGAACACAACTCCACTCTTGAGGCCACATTGTTTCGCACAGCCGATAATAAGATTCTCCTCGTCCCGCACACTGGATACGCCAACGGCGAAGAGATTCCGAAAAATGAGCTCAGGCAAATGTCGGAAATTCTTCTGGAAAAAGATCTACATCCCAGCCTGTTCTCTTCTGCAACACGATCTCAAGTTGAATGGCGGCAGGAGCGCGAAATCAGGACTCTTGGAGACGTCTCCTGCCAACGATTTTCCTTTACCACCGAAATTAATGGCCACAGGGCCAACGGCTCAGCCTGGCTTATTGTTGGCAACGGCCTTCCGCTCGAGGTAGAATGGCAGTTTGTCGAAGTCCCCTTCAAGCAGGACGAAACGACCATCTACCTTTACAGACAGAAGGATTCCTACAGAATTTCGGCGGACGGCCAGTGCAATATTGTCTCGACGGAGATCACAATGTCACTGCAATACACCGTGTTTTTTGTCCCATATGAAGGGCAGCTGCAACGCCGGATGGCCTTTGCCAATCACCGTAAACGTCAGGATCTGCCACTCAATTCCGTGGCAGACAATTAACAGGACATCCCTCCAACCTCAATTCAGGTATCCATTGTGGAAGAGCAGCAACCGCATATACTCCTCGTTGAAGACGATAAAAGGCTCGTTCAATTGATCCGCGAATATCTCGAAAAGCAGGGTTTTACAGTCAGCATATCGGAGAGGGGCGATACGGCGGTGGCGATGGCGATACAGTCCAGGCCAGACCTGATCATTCTCGATCTGATGCTGCCAGGGATGGACGGATTCACCGTCTGCCAGCAGATTCGCCCCAAGTATTCAGGCCCGATACTTATCCTTACTGCTCGCGAGGACGATATGGACCAGGTAGCAGGCTTGGAAATGGGGGCTGACGATTATGTTAAAAAGCCTATCGAACCGCGCGTTCTGCTTGCCCGCATCCGGGCCCTGCTGCGCCGTCTTTCCTCTTTCCAGACAAGCAATGGTGACAATACTGCCAACAGAGAGTTCGGCCGCCTGTCGATCTGCAGGCAGTCCCGCAAGGTCCTGCTGGAAGGAAATGAGATCGAACTTACCAGCAATGAATTTGATCTGCTCTGCATACTGGCCGAATCCGCCGGCACGATCCTCGACAGGGAATTCCTTTTTAAAAACCTGCGTGGCATAGAATATGATGGTCTCGACCGGACCATCGATGTCACGATCTCCAGATTGCGAAAAAAACTCGGCGACAGTTCCTCGCATCCCTACAGGATCAAAACCGTCTGGGGCAAAGGCTATCTCTTTGTCTCGGATGCCTGGTATTGATCAACCTTAAAATTATCATTTCATCATTTCCTGAGCAGGAAAATCATGCGACGTTTTTATTTCAACCTTTATTTTTTTCTGATGATCTCGATCTTCCTCACCTCTATCGGGGCGAATTGGCTGATGGGAATATATTTCAAAAAAAATCACGAAGAGCAGATCCGCAGTTATAATCAGGAGATCAGCAGAGGCTGTTTTTATCTTCTTGCAAAGGAATTGCAGGGGCTCCCGGAAAATGCCCTGCCGGCAAAGATCAAAGAACTGCAGGTTCACTTCGGCTATCCGATTGCCGTGCAAAAAATCGAGGGGCTCGCTCTCACTCCCGAGGAAACTGCCATCTTCCGGCAGGGCATGGTTGTCGTTCGAAACGAAGGTTCCCTGCATCTGCGAAATCTGCAGGACAGTGATTATGCCATGACCATGGGCCCATTTCTCGATTTTGCGGCTGATACCAAAGACCATATCATAGGATTTATAACAGTTGCCCTGTTTATGGCCATTTTTTCCCTGGTCTGGGCCTTCTACTTCTGGCGTCAGCTCAGCATGATCAGCAACGCCGCCAGGGCATTTGGCAATGGTGATCTGACAGCCAGAGTGAAAACCTGCTTTTTATCGCCAACTACTGCTATCGCCAATGTCTTCAACAGCATGGCCGACCAGATCGAACTGCTGATTTCCTCCCACAAGGAACTGATCAACGCTGTCTCACACGAACTTCGGACCCCGATCAGCCGTATCCGTTTTGGTCTTGAACGGGTATACAGCGCCGATGAACACCAGCGCTTGGAAGATATCTCGGGGATGCGCAAGGACATCAATGAACTCGAAGATCTGGTATCGGAGCTTTTGGGATATGCCAAACTGGAAAGCAGCAGGCAGCAGCAAAACCTGCCCAAGGGTCCGCTGCTGCCATGGATCGAGGAGTTTTTGATTCTTGCCCGGGAAACAACCAAAGTCCCCGTGACATTTATCCATCAGGGGCTTGATGCCTCGAGCCAAGTCTCGTACGATCCGAAACTGCTGGAGCGGGCCTTGCACAATCTCCTGCAGAATGCCGACCGATTCGCCAGAAAACTGATAACCCTGAGCCTCTCGGCCGAGGCCGGCGAAATCAGACTTGTTGTCGAGGACGACGGGCCCGGCATCCCGGAAAAGGATCGCGACAAGATCTTTGAACCGTTCGTGCGGCTCGATTCAAGCCGCAACCGGGAATTCGGCGGCTATGGTCTGGGACTGGCCATTGTCAGGCAGATTGCCCGCTGCCACCACGGGAAAGTTCTTGTCCGCACTGCTGAATCCGGAGGTGCAGCCTTTGAAATGACCTGGCCGGCCGCAGAAACAGCGTCGGCATAAAAAAACCTCCTGGCAGCCTGTTGCTGCCAGGAGGTAGATGAATGTTCAACTTGAGACTGCCAGGGAAGGCAGTCTTCTCCGCTTTTATTCCACCGTCACGCTCTTGGCAAGGTTCCTCGGCTGATCGACATCACACCCGCGGCGGGTGGCTATCTCATAGGCCAGCAGTTGGGCCGGCACCGTATACAGGATCGGGTTCATATCGTCATGAATCTTCGGCAGGTAGACCACATCGTCGGTGATATTGCGCAGATGCGAATCCCCTTCTGAACCGATCAAAATCAGCCGTCCCTGCCTTGCTTTGATCTCTTCGACATTCGAGATACTCTTCTGGTACACCTCGTCCTGCGGCACCAAGGCAAGAATCGGCATATCCTTGTCAATCAAGGCAATCGGCCCGTGCTTGAGTTCACCCGAAGCATACCCCTCGGCGTGGATGTAGGAAATCTCCTTTAATTTGAGGGCACCTTCCAGGGCGATCGGGAAGCTTAAACCCCGACCGACGAAAAGAAAATCCCGGCAATCATAAAAACTTTCAATCAGCCCGCCTATCTGCTTCTGGATCAGCGGCAGCTGTTGTTCGATGAGCGGGGCGATTCCGACCAGGGCCTGGCTCAGTTCCAGTTGCTTCTCTGTGGAAATGGTTTTCTTCTGTTGACTCAAATAGAGAGTAAAGAGAAAAAGTGCCGCGAGTTGCGAGATGAAGGCCTTAGTCGAGGCCACCCCGATCTCCGGTCCGGCATGGGTATAGACCACTCCGTCCGCTTCCCGGGTCATCGTCGAGCCCACGACATTGCAGATCGTCACCACCTTGGAACCCATCTTCTTGGCGATGCGGATGCCGGCAAGGGTGTCGGCCGTCTCGCCGGACTGGGAGATCGAGATGGTCAGCACCCGCTCGTTGATCAACAAATGCCGGTAACGGAATTCGGAGGCGATGTCGACCTCGACCGGAATCCTGGCATAACGTTCAATCCAGTATTTGGCTACCAGGGCGGCGTGCCAGGAAGTGCCGCAGGCTACCAGAAAGATCCGCTCGATACCGGCGATATCAGCGGCCGTCAGGTTGACCTCGGGCAGGCTGACCTCGCCGGTTGCCGGGTTGATGCGACCGGCAATGGTGTTGGTTATGGCCTGGGGCTGTTCAAAGATCTCCTTCAGCATGAAATGCTTGTAGCCCGCCTTTTCAGCCATGGCGGCATTCCAGAGAATCGTCTCGGCCTTCCGTTCCACCTTCTCGCCGGTCGTCAATGAAAAAATCTGTCTGCTGTTTTCGTTGAGTATGGCAATCTCCATGTCTTCCAGAAAGATAACCTGGTTGGTGAAGGGCAGCAGCGCCGGGATATCTGAGGCCATGAATGACCCGCCTTCTTCGTGCAGGCCAAGGACCAACGGGCTCTGGTTGCGGGCGGCAATCAGAGTTCCCGGCATACCAGCCCAGAGAACGCCCAGGGCGTAAGAACCTTCCACCCGACCGAGAGCCTTACAGACTGCGGCATACAGGTCAGTCTCGAGATATTCTTCGATAAGATGAGCCAGGACCTCGGTATCAGTCTCCGAAGTGAAGGTATGCCCCTTGGCCTTTAATTCTTCTCGCAGGGAATGGTAATTCTCGATGATGCCGTTATGAATCACAACCAGGTCCCCGGTGCAGTCACTGTGAGGGTGGGCATTGATTGTAGTCGGTGCGCCATGCGTAGCCCAACGGGTATGGCCAAGTCCGCAGGTGGACGGGGCAATGATGGCGTCACCGATAATGGCCTCGAGATTGGAGAGCTTGCCTTGGCAACGATGCTTGATCAGCTTACCTTCCTGGAGATACACGATCCCGGCGGAATCATAGCCACGGTATTCAAGTCGTCTGAGTCCCTCGAGAAGAACCGGGACCACTCGACGAGGTCCGGAATATCCTACAATGCCACACATATTAAACTCCTGATCTGAAAATGATGAGACTGAGAGCTGCCTAACCCAACAAGGTCTAATGTTACTGCTAATAGGAGAGAATAACATGACATTTTTTACAGCTGCCAGTTTTTTCTTTTCTCCTTCCTAAAAATCTTGTAAAAACAAGCAACAAAAACAGTAATTCTGTCCGTTTTCCGGACTTTTTTCTCCATATCCTGCAAGGTATTCCACACGATGAATGATCGACAGCGGCTGAAAGAGATCCTCCTGGAAAAATCCTATCGTCAAGGCACATTCACCCTCACTTCTGGCAAAACCTCCGATTTCTATATCGATGGCAAGCAAACAACGCTCTCAGCAGAAGGAGCGTATCTCTGCGGCAGGCTACTCTTTGAGCTGATCAGACAGGAAGAAACGCCCATACAGGCAGTTGGCGGTATGACCCTCGGGGCCGACCCTCTGGTTACTGCCGTTTCGCTGGTCAGCTTTCTGGAGAAAAATCCTATCCCGGCCTTTATCGTTCGCAAGGAAGCCAAAGGCCATGGCACCGGCAATTATATAGAAGGTCTGAAAAATATGCCTGAAGGCTGTACCGTTGCACTCATCGAAGATGTTGTGACAACCGGCGGCACTCTGCTCAAGGTTATCGAACGCGTTGAGGCTCAGGGCTTCAGGGTTGGACTTGTTGCCACGGTGGTAGAACGTCAGGAAGGAGGCGTCGAGGTGCTGGCAAAAGCCGGTTATACATTGAAAGCCATATTTACACGGGCCGAACTGCTCGATGAATCACGATGAAATGTAAAAAATGTTCGGCAGAACTTGAGGTGCATCGGATGTGCAGACGCATACGCATGCGCTGCACCGGCTGCAAGCAGGAATATCAGATCCATGAAGTTGCCGGTGACCTTGACGAAAAAACCGAGAAACTTCTCGAGAACTATACAGCTCTCATTTACGATTGACCGGCAATACCTGCTTGATCTCTCTAATAGTTTGCATCTGTCGAGTCGATTGAAACAAGGGCGGAAAATGGCTGGAGGAACGTGCGGCATATCCTGCGACTGATCAGATCGCAAAAATTCCGCTATAAAATTCCGCAGTTTTTATAATCCGAACAACAAAGCTTTGCATTATGCGGCCATTCAGCGCATACTACATGTGTGCTTCTTCCGGTAGACTTGTGACTCAAAACCCGGGAACTACCGGTCCTGAGAATTCATTTCTCGACAAAACTATCGGACGTGAATCACTTTATTTCTGATGACAGAGGAGGCCAGGCAGTTACCGAATCAGACAACTCGTCGCCAGGTTGAAGCGGACACAGATGATTACACCGTGCGCGAAGGACACTCCTCGGGCACTTAGCCTCTTCTTCTATTCGGGTATGCCCAGGGATATATGACGGAACAAGAACACCAGGAAAGATCTTTTGTCAAAGACGATGATATGGCCATCATCGTCTGCCCTTCATGCAGCGCCGCTAAGACCATCTCTGTCGCCCAGTTCCGCAATGCGCCACATACCGTTACGGTAAAATGCAAGTGCAGTAAAACCTTCAAGGTACTCCTCGATTTCCGCCAGAGCTACCGCAAACCAACCAATCTTACCGGTATATACGCCATGCAGCCCCCTGCAGTCGGCGGCGGCATTGTCAAGATCCGCGATGTCTCTCTGACCGGCCTTTGTTTTGAAGTGAAGGGCGTGCACGACATCAAGATAGGTCAGAAGGCTATTGTCGAATTCACCCTCGACAGCCGCAAGGAAACAAAGATCAAAAAGCAGGTTACTATCAGATCGATACGGACAAATGCCATCGGCTGCGAATTTCATCAGGATCAGGCCTTTGAAAAAGACCTGGGCTTCTATCTGCGCTTCTGACCGACAGCCCTGCGGTCATATCCTTTGGCTCTATCCCTAGATTGCTTTTTTTTCACGATGTCATAACCTCGACGACCGCTCTATAAAAAACTACTCAGTAAGACTCAAGAACCTTGCCTATCATCCGCTCGGCCCGCTCGAGGAAAGGCTTCAGCGTGCCGGAATCAAGAGCGCTGATCACCACCCCTTCCTTTTCCGCCTCAACCCGTGCCTGCACCGGATAAGGAGCCTTGTCGATCTTGTTGAATACCTTCAGACAGGGGATCTCGTTGAGTTCCAATTCGTTCAGGAGATTCTCTACAACCTGCATCTGTTCCCGAAAGGCCGGATTGGCAATATCGATGACATGAACCAGCAGATCGGCCTCCTGCAGTTCTTCCAGGGTGGCTTTAAAGGCCTGAAGCAGTGCTTCCGGCAGGTTCCTGATAAAACCAACCGTATCGGTGATAATCACCTCCCTCTCCGTCGGAAACCGCAGACGGCGACTCGTCGGGTCGAGGGTGGCGAACAGCTTGTCCTCTGCCACAATAGCACTGCCCGTCAGGGTATTGAGCAGCGTTGACTTGCCGGCATTGGTATAGCCGACAAGCGACAACACCGGCAGATCCTTCTTGCGGCGCTTGGACCGCCGCCGATACCGTTCACGACCGACTTCCTTGAGTTCCCCAGCCAGCCGTGTCAGGCGATCATTGATTCGCCGCCGGTCAATCTCCAGCTTGGTCTCACCAGGCCCCCTCGCGCCGATACCGCCGGTCAGCCTGGAGAGCGCATCGTCACGCGAGGACAGGCGCGGCAGCAGATACTTGAGCTGGGCCATCTCGACCTGCAGCTTTCCTTCCCGGCTCATGGCCCGATGGGCAAAGATATCGAGGATGAGCTGGGTCCGGTCGATGACCCTGAGGTCGGTGAAATCGGTAATCGACCTGATCTGGGAAGGATTCAGCTCCTGGTTGAAGATGAGCAGATTGGCATCGAGCTGTAGGGCCCGGATCATGATTTCAGCCAGCTTGCCCTTGCCGAGAATCAGCCGGGGATTGACCTTGCGCAGACGCTGCAGGACGGTGTCAAGCACCGCCACATTATCGGAACGGGCAAGTTCCACCAGTTCTGTCAGAGATTCTTCGGCGGCAAGCTTCGGCTCGGTACTGACACTCACCAGGATTGCCCGATCCTTCTGACGTTCAACCTCCCTGAGGTTTTGCGATCTGGAAAACTCCGTTTCCAGGGAGATAATCAGGTCTTCAAATGATTCCGTCTGGTTAGCCGGATGAACTGGCGGCAGGAAGATCCAGCCCTGGCCGGTACTGTTATCTGGCAGGAGATGGACAGAATACAGACGTTCCGGCAGGCCATCGGCAGTCATCTTCAATACAGAGAGGAGGTCAAGACGGAGAAAGAGCAGGTCCATCAAATCCTCGTCGGAAATATCCTCACCTCCAGGATGGGTATGAACCAGGCGCAGGCCACGCAATCGTCCGCCCGATGCGCGAATGGCGTTCAACTGGGGGATCATGATGCCGGTAAAGCTACCGACAATGAGGGTTTCAATCTGACCGGAGCGATGAATGAGCAGGCCGATCTGTCTGTTCATCTCATGCGACAGCTCGCAGACAGTTCTCGCGACCTCGGGTGGTATGATCAGATCACGCCTGACTTTTCTGCCGGCCAGACGCTCGAGAATTTTGAGTTGATTCTTTTTCAGGCCTTCAAGATTACCTGTTACATTTCCTATGGCGTTTTCTCCTTCTGTACTGTGACGTCTACTAGCGGTAAAAGATCCGCGGAGGCACCCTCACGCCTGCAGACGCTGCTCTGGGTGTAGTTCTGCCAGACTTTGTCATCGCCTGCTTCATGACAGCCGGCACAGATACCGACCCGCAGGATGCGGCGCAGTTCTTCACCGTTGAATGGGCGCAGGTCAGGGCGGGAGCCATATTGCAGCTGTTTGCCGTCGATGGTGACAAAAGCGTCGAAGGGAGGAGTATGACCAGCAGCCGTCTCCACTCCCTGGTCCAGACCGGTGAAAATCAATTTGCCATCTTTGATGGAGATTGTCCCTTCACCCAGGCCAACAGTCTTTGGTGAGGCATGGCAATCGACACAGCTCCGGCCTTTAGCCTGGGTAGTGTGCGGGTTGATAGCGGCCATCGTGAAGCGGTTAAAGGCATTCTCGATCTTTCCTTCCTTATCGACAAAGGTGACGACATCCTGACAGCCTGGCGTGACGATCACCACTTCATCCTTCCAGATAGCCAGCATCGGTTTTTCATAGCGAATGTAGGATCTGCCCTCTTCCCAGAGCCCTTCTGTTTCTTTCAGGGAGAGCTTATCGAGGTGAGTAGCACTGGCGTCCCGCTTGGCGTGGCAGCCGTAACACTGCGGCACCCAGGTTGAGTGACAGGCCTCGCAGCCCACCCGTTTATGACCCGAGAAGTTACAAACACCCTGACGCAGGGGCTTGAGCGGGTGGTTATGGCCGTTAATCTTGCCTTTTATCTGCCAGCCGTCGTTGGTCAGCGCGAGGTTGTTCAGTTCATTTCCTTTGCGGGTCTTTTGCGGCTGGACTGCATGACAGGTTTCACAGGATATTTCCAGTTGCTCTTCATAATGGCTGTAGCTCGTACCATCCCCCATTATTTCATTACGGGTATGACAATCGATGCATTCCATGCCCTTGGCATGATGAATGTCATCGGCAATCTCGAGGTAGAAACGAGCGCCGGGGAGCTGTTTTCGGGTCAGGCCACCCTTTTCATAAGGGGTACCGTATCCTTCCGATTCAAAGAGCCCGATATACGACAGGCCGATACGCCCGGATCGATTGTGGCACCTGATGCAGTTGTCGCTCGGAATGCCTGCCTTTACCAGAGGATGCGGTTTTTTCTTGTCTGGGTCAATGATCTCAAGCTGCTCATCATCACCGGCATAACGGATATCCCTGACGGGAACACCTTCCGGCGCAATGAAATGACAAGCAGAACAACCACCGCCTTTCTCGTTGAAAAAGGCCGGCACACCGGGCATGTCATTTTTCTGTTTCCAGAGATGGCAGGTCGCGCAGAGTTTGCGGTAATAATCGAGGGCAAGTGAGGTCTGACCTGAGGCAAGCAGCTGCTCCACGGTAAGATCGGTGTCCTGTGATTTCGTCTCTCCCCAGTAATAGAGCAGCGTACCGAGGATGCCGCGATTTGTGGCCATCAACGAATTCTTGACCTTGTGCGCGTCTTTGGGATGACAGCCCTCGACCGAGCAGGTTTTTTCCACATGCCGGAGATCACCGGGATTGAGGACCATACCTTTATGAGCCGCAGCTTCTGTGATGGCCAGCGGATTGCCGAGATGGCAGGGAGTACAACCAATGACAGCCGGATCGTGGGCCGCGTCCAGTTTGACGTCCTTGTGACACGACAGGCACATGTCGACGGACCCGGCAGTGGTCAGAAAGAGCTGCTGAGGGCGCTTGAGACGTGATTCATTATAGATCAGCCATGCAGCAGCGGCTACCAGGATGAGCACGGCGGCCAGGATCTGCGGCAGGCGTTTCCGCTTCCCTTTTTTTTCGCCACCCGTCATTAATCGACACCTCTATTGGCGGTAATTCTGGACGTTGGGATAACGACGACCATAACCGAAGGCCTTGCTGGTGACCTTGAGCCCCATCGGCGCCTGCTTTCTCTTGTATTCGTTGATTCTGATCCGACGCAGGATATCACGCACGATCTCCTCATCAAAACCGTGTGCAACTATTTCCTGCAGGCCAAGCCCTTTTTCCAGATGCAATTCCAGTACCTGGTCAAGAGTTTCATAAGGGGGCAGATCATCCTGATCACGCTGATCGGGTTTCAGCTCGGCTGTCGGGGCTCTGACAATCGTTCGTGCCGGAATGATTTCCCCATTCCGGTTGACATAACGGGCAAGTTCATAGACGAGTTGTTTGGGAACATCAGAGATGACGGCCAGACCGCCGCTCATGTCGCCATATAAGGTGCAGTATCCAACGGCCATTTCGCTCTTGTTGCCCGTTGTCAGCAGCAGATGACCAAATTTATTGGAAAGGGCCATGAGCAGGTTGCCGCGGATCCTGGCCTGAAGATTCTGTTCCGCCAGATCCTCTGGCAGATCCTTGAATTGTCCGGCAAGCGACACCTTGAAGGAGTCGAAAAGATCCTTGATAGGTATGGTGGTGAAACCGCAGCCCAGATTGGCGGCGAGTTGCCTGGCATCCGCCAGAGATTCCTCGGCGCTGTACATCGACGGCATGCCTACACCCAATACCTTTTCAGCGCCCAGGGCTTCGACGGCAATGACTGCGGTCAACGCCGAGTCGATTCCACCGGACAGACCGAGGACCGCCGAGGAAAAACCGCATTTTCCGACATAGTCACGAACGCCCATGACCAGACCGTCATAGATCGAGGCTATTTCATCGACTTCGGCCGAGGCGTGCATTTCGCCCTGCCAGCCTTCTGTTTCAATCACCAGCAGATCTTCTTGGAATCCCAGTGATTGGGCCGTCGTTTCTCCCCCACGGTTGAGAAGATGGCTACGACCGTCAAAAAGCAGGGAATCCTGGCCGCCAACCTGATTAACATAAAGAAAAGGGACCTCGAAGGATCTGCAGATCGAACCGAAGATCTGTTTGCGCACCCGTTCCTTCCCGCGTTGAAAAGGTGAAGCCGAGATATTGATAAAGGCATCAATTCTTTTGTCAACTGCAAGGGCGGAGGCAAAGAGCTCGTCAACCGGAGCCTTATCGTATTCGCCGATCTCATGGTGCCAGGCATCCTCGCATATGGTCACGCCGAAGGTTAGCCCTCCGACTTCATAAAGTCCGGGTGGAGGACCTGGTTCAAAATAGCGGGTTTCGTCAAAGACATCGTATGCAGGGAGCAGTTGTTTACGGCATCGAAATACAATTTTTCCGCCACGAACGGCTATCGCCGAGTTGTACAGGGCTTTACCCCTTTCGCCGTGTCGCTGCTCGATGCAACCGAACAAAACGTCTATTGCCGGCAGTTCACCGATCAATCGTTCTACAGCGTTATCGTGGTCGACCAGAAACGAGTGCCGCTCCAGAAGATCCTGGGGAGGATAACCGGAAACCGACAATTCGGGGAATATAACCAGGCCGCAACCACGTGAAAGAGCTTCTTCC
>JFJP01034854.1_pt1 | contig 11614 bp, 11 predicted proteins | sample 431651 | NCBI WGS metagenome assembly JFJP01 (sample SAMN02602958, study PRJNA72255) | Microbial mat metagenome, whole genome shotgun sequencing project. | biome: fresh water; feature: sink hole; material: water; isolation source: purple microbial (photo- and chemosynthetic) mats found in... | reverse complement strand
CGCGGTCGTGATACGTTTTACGGACACGCACAATCGTATTCACGCATACCATCCGGACATCCAGAAGGCTACTTTGAAGCATTCGCAAACATATACAAAACGTTTGAAACGGCTCTTTCAAAGTTGAAAGCCGGGAAGAAGCTTGTTGATGCTGACCTGGATTTTCCTGACGCTGAAATGGGGATAGATGGAGTACGGTTTATTGGAAAGTGCGTTGACAGCTCCAGAAGAGGCGCTGTCTGGATTGAATATTGATTGAAGGAGTACACTATGGCACGACCTGTAACATTGTTTTCTGGCCAATGGGCCGATCTGCCTTTTGATGAATTCTGTGGCAAGGTAAAGTCATTCGGTTACGACGGAGTCGAAATCGCATGCTGGGGCGACCATATGGACGTGAAGAAGGCCGCCTTGGATCCCGGCTATGTTGAAGGCCGCAAGACTATTCTGAAAAAACACGGACTCAAGGCTTGGGCTCTAGGAGCGCATCTTTCCGGCCAGTGTGTCGGAGACCTCTGGGATCCAAGGCTTGATGGTTTTGCTCCCGCTGACTGCAAAGGCAAGCCAGAACGCATCCGCGAGTGGGCAATACAGGAAATGAAGTACACCGCGCAGGCTGCAAAGAATATGGGGTGTACGGTCGTAACCGGTTTTATGGGCAGTCCCGTCTGGAAATACTGGTACTCGTTCCCCCAGACGTCGGATGAAATGGTCGATGCTGCTTTCAAAGAAATAGTACAGTTGTGGACACCAATACTCGACGAATTCGATCGGTGCGGCGTCAAATTCGCCCTCGAGGTACATCCGACAGAGATCGCATTTGATTACTACACGGCTGAACGTTTGCTTAAGGAATTCAACAATAGACCGGCACTCGGTTTCAACTTTGACCCATCCCATCTGATCTGGCAGGGTGTTACTCCGCATGTCTTCCTGCGCGATTTCATCAAACAAGTCTACCACGTACACATGAAAGATGCCGCCGTCAACCGCGATGGAAAGGCAGGCATACTTGGTTCGCACTTGGCATTCGGTGACAACCGTCGTGGCTGGAATTTCCGTTCCCTGGGTCATGGTGATGTCGATTTTGAAAACATTATCAGGGAACTCAACGCGGCTGGATATAAAGGACCCCTTTCAGTTGAATGGGAAGATTCCGGCATGGAGCGCGAGTACGGTGCCAGGGAAGCGTGCCAGTACGTACGCAAGGTTGATTTTGCCCCCTCAAACCTGGCATTTGACGAAGCCATGAAAAAGTGATAAAGAAGTGACAGACTTTACCGATACGGGAGAAAAAACTGGCTATACCATCCTCAGTACAAAAGAGGTAAGCAAGGAATTCTCCGGGGTTCGGGTTCTTGACACCATTACGGTTGACATCCGGCATGGCGAGATAATGGGGCTCATCGGAGAAAACGGTGCCGGCAAGTCAACACTCATAAAGATAATAAGTGGCATCTACCAGCCTAGCAGCGGCGCAGTGCAGGTTGATGGCAAGGATGTTTCCATCCCTGATTATATGGTAGCCAAGCGACTGGGAATCGCAATCGTCCCCCAGGAATTCAACCTCATCAACACGCTCAAGGTGTACGAGAACATTTTTCTGGGCAACGAACTGCGCTTACGTTCGGGGCTACTGGACAAGGCAAGAATGCGCGAACAGGCAGCCGGACAACTTTCAAGGCTGGAAATGCCCATATCTGTTGACCTGTTGATAAGTGAACTGAGTGTTGCACAGAAGCAGATGGTTGAGATTACCAAAGCCCTGATGCTGCAGGCACGCATCCTCATCATGGATGAACCAACCACCACCTTGACGGGTCATGAGGTGGAAACGCTTTTCAAGCTGATGAGGGATTTACAAAAGCAAGGTGTGACCATGATTTTTGTGTCACACAAACTGAATGAGATAAAAAGCATTTGCGACCGGGTAACCGTCTTGAGGGATGGAGTTCTCATCAGCATCGATGAAGTCAGTCAGGTCAACGAGCGGGAAATTGCCGGTAAAATGATAGGGCGTGATTTTCAGCAAGTTTTCCCGGCAAAAAAACCGCGTGGCTCCGGGGAAGTACACCTGTCAGTAGAATCTCTATCTATCAAGGGCTTGTTGCGCAGCATCAGCTTCGAACTCAGAAAAGGAGAAATTCTCGGTTTTGCTGGTTTGGTTGGTGCGGGGCGGACAGAACTCGCTGAAGCGGTAATGGGTTTGAGAAGAATCGATTCCGGCAATATTATACTTAACGGCAAGCCAGTCCGCATACGTAATGCACGTGATGCCGTGGAGAATGGCCTTGGCTATCTGAGTGAAGATCGACAGGGAAAAGGCATCGTCCAGGATTTTGGCATTCCGCAGAACGTTTCGCTTATCTCGCTTGCCCGTTACATAAAAAATATACTTATAGACAAAAAAGCCGAGACTGACAAATCAAATGAGTATGTGGCTGCATTCAACATTGTTGCAGCTTCAAGGGCTATGGCCCTCCGTTACTTTTCCGGAGGCAATCAGCAAAAAGTCTATCTGGCGCGTTGGGTTGATACTGACCCGGCAATACTCATCCTTGATGAGCCTACCCGTGGTATCGATGTCAATGCCAAACGGGAAATTTATGAGTTCATTCATAGATTGGCAGAACGAGGCATTTCGTGCATCGTCATCTCCTCGGAGATGGAAGAAGTAATCGGACTTTGCAGCAGAGTCTATGTCATGAGGGAAGGTTCCATCGCCGGCTGTCTCGAAGGCGAGCACATCAGCGAGGAGGAAATAATGTTCCATGCCACTGGTATAAAAGGGAAGAAATACTGATGGAAAACACCAAGATCAATCCTGCCAGCGCCGTCATGGCTTACTTTCGCGGGTTCAGGTTAAGAGATCACTCAACCGGGATAGGGTTCATCCTACTTCTGGTATTGGCAACGATAGTCGGGTGGCCAAACTTCCTGCAAATGCGCAACCTGATGAATATTCTCAGGCAGATATCGTATACGGGCATCATAGGCCTGGGTATGACCCTGATAATCATTTCAGGGGGAATAGACCTGTCGGTCGGCTCCATGGCAGCCTTTACCGGTGGAATTACTATTTTTTTTCTTAACATTTTTCCTGCCGGTTCACCCTTTGCCGTGGTATTCTCTGTATTGTTTGCTGTTGTTTTTGGTTCATTCTGCGGCTTGTTCAATGGTTTTCTGGTGACCAAAGGGCGTATCGCACCTTTTATCGCCACACTGGGTACCATGTCGATCTTTCGCTCCTTGATTCAATATTTCTCAGGCGCAGGTAATATTCTCTCGCTTAATACCATCTATCCTGACGTAGGATCAGGCGTGTTCATAGGAATACCCGTGCCGGTATGGGTTTTCCTTGCTACGGCAGCAATTCTGCATATTGTCCTCAACAATACCCGTTTCGGGCGTTATGTATGCGCTGTCGGCGCAAACGAACAAGTAGCGCGGTATTCAGCAATAAATGTTTCCCTCATACGGCTGATTCCATACGTCATAACAGGATTCACCGTTGGTTTGACATCACTTTTATGGTCTTCCAGGCTCAACTGCATCAACCCTAGCGATTGTGCCTATTATGAACTGGATGCCATTGCCGCGGTTGTGATAGGAGGCACCTCCATGGCGGGTGGCAAAGGTACCATCATAGGTACGGTGCTGGGTGCGATCATGTTGGGAATAATAAATAACATGCTGGTGCTTGGAGGTGTATCGTCATACCTTCAGCAGGCAGCCAAGGGAATTGTAATAATTGCGGCTGTATTGCTGCAATACAATAGCAGGAACTGAACGGAGGTTCGGGATGAAGAAATTTTTGGTTCTCCTTCTGTGCGCCATGATGGTAGCGCCGCTTTTTGCGGCTGGCGGCAAGGAATCAGGTGTCGTCAAGATCGGTATTGCCATTCCAAGCGCTGACCACGGCTGGACCGGCGGAATCGTATGGTGGGCCAACAAGACGGTTAAGGATATCGAAGCTGCCCAGCCAGGCAAGTTTGAATTCCGCGTCGTAACAGCAGATGGCCCGTCCACGCAGGTGCGAGCTGTCGAGGACATGATGGTATGGGGCATGAATTATCTGGTAATTCTTCCCCACGAGTCAGCTCCCCTTACCCCCATCGTCAAAGAAGCCCAGTCCAAGGGCGTAAAAGTAATAGTAGTGGATCGCGGACTCACTGACACCACGTTCGGTTATATCAACCTCGCTGGTGACAATCCTGCCCTCGGCCGTATCAGCGGACAGTGGCTTGCCAAGGAAATGAAAGCCAATGGCCTTACCAACTATGTAGCCATGGGCGGCCTTCCAGTAGTTATCGACACCGAACGCATGAACGCATTCTTTGCCGAGATGAACAAGGAATCTTCCCTGGTCAACCTGCTGGGCGGCAACAAGTATGAATTTGCCGACTGGTCGACCCAGAAGGGCCTCACCATCATGGAAACCTTCCTCCAGAAGTATCCCAAGATTGATGCTGTATTCTGCCAGGATGATGATGTTCTCCAGGGCGTTCTGCAGGCAATCAAGGAAGCCGGACGGACGGATGTCAAGGTAGCTCTCGGCGGTGCTGGTTCAAAAGTCGTATACAAGTTTATCATGGACGGCCATCCCCTCGTAAAAGCCACGGGAACATACCATCCATCCATGATTGGCGATGGAATCCGGCTGGCAGTTGAAATCTCGCAAGGCACCAAGAGTGCTGATTTCCATACCGCCAAAGCTCCCACGACAATAATTATTCCCTCTGTCATGGTAGACAAGTCGAATGTAGCCAAGTACTACGAGCCAGAATCGATTTATTAATTGACTATTTGCCAGGTACCAAATCCGGTACCTGGCTGAAAGACAAGGGTTTACTTCATTTAGACTTTATATCACAATGGGTATCCTTATGAGCAGCACGGCAAACCGTTCCGAAGTAGCCAGGCGCGCAGGGGTAGCCGAGTCTACAGTGTCGCGCGCACTTAACGACTCGCCACTCATCAGCGAACCCATCAAGGAACGGGTCAGAATAGCTGCAAGGGAACTTGACTATATTCCTTCACGTCAGGCTGCTCTGTTTGCAAGAAAACGAACAGCTACGATTGGATTTGTAGTTCCTTCCTACCAGTCGTTTCCACCATTCTCGCGTTCGTATTTTCCGGCGCTTCTGGATGGTGTCGTACTTGAATGCGATGCTGGCGGCTTTGCTGCCACAATCATTCTGGACAGGCAACTGGAAGGTATTGCAGATTATTCAGCACTTATCCGCTCAAAAACCGTTGATGGCCTTCTTTTTGCCGTAACCAGAGCGGATTTCAGGCCGTTTGCCGGTTTGCGAGCTCAGGGTGTGCCTTTTGTACTGATAAACAATTACCTTGATGGACTTAATAGCGTAGACGCGAAACCAGAAAGTGGCATGAGGAAGGCTTTTTCTCACGCCAGCAACCTGGGACACCGCAGGATTGGGTACATTACCGGTGACATGCACTATCGCAATGCCATTGATCGATTGGAAGTCTTCAAATATCTGGCTTCAGAATATGCTCTTGATACAATAGTGGTTGAGGGCAATTTTTCAAAAACTTCCGGGCTCAATGGAGCCGCCCGGCTCTTGAATGGAAATGACGTTCCTACACTTATCATGACAAGTTCTGATCGATGTGCTTTTGGAGTCCTTCAGTGTGCTTCAGGCCGTGGCATCAAGGTGCCACATGACTTGAGCGTCATAGGGTATGACAACCTACCTCCTGTCAGGGACATCTCGCCTCCTTTGTCCACCATAATCCACCCGGTGACAGAACTGGCCCGTCATGCAACAAGGCTTCTGATTGATATACTTGAGCATGGCAGATCAGAACCAGTGCAGGAATGGCTGGACACTGAATTCATCGTCAGGGAATCTACTTCAGTGTGCCCGGTCACGGTGGGTTGAGACATGGTACGCCTGGCGATTGCAGGAACTGGCGGCATGGCTGATTATCAGGCCAAAAAATTTGCCCAGGTCAAAGGATGTGTCCTTGTCGCCTGCAAAGACCACAAGCATGAGCAAGGTGTAGCCTTTGCTGCAAGACACGGTATATCTCAATGTTTTGACGATATAGAGAAGTTGCTCGATGCCGGGGTGTGTGACGCCCTTTCATGTGCTGTTCTGGATGGACGGCATCGGGGAATCTGTGAACCTTCAATTGCAAGATGCATTCCCGTACTTTGTGAAAAGCCTTTGGCCAGAAGCCTCGCTGATTGCCAATCCATGGTTGATGCAGTTACCGTAGCTGGTGTTCCCAACATGATAAATTTCTCAAAGCGCAATGCCCCAGCGCTCGTTGTTCTGCGGGATTTGGTAAAAAGCGGCATGCTGGGTCAGATTCATGCAATTGAAGCCACATACCTACAGGGATGGGTTCTATCCAAAGTTTGGGGGGATTGGAGGACAATACCTCGATGGCGATGGCGTATGATTCCAGAATCAAGCACAGAGGGGGTTGTTGGTGACCTTGGTAGTCACATCGTTGATTCTTTGCTTTTTGTGTTTGGAGACCTGACTGTTGAAAAACCAGGTGTATCCACGTCTCTATCAGATATTGTTTCAGATGGCTTGCTTTCAATGGGTGACGTGCCCCCTGAATTTTTCGGATCCCCAAAACCTGTCTGTGTAGAATTTTCCGGTAGTGCAAGGGTATTTAATACTGTTCAAGCTACCATAAAAGCCAGTTGGATAGATGTTTCATCGGTGGATGACTTCAAAATAATTGTCCGTGGAACTAAAATGGACGCACATCTTGATCTAAAAAAATCCCGTGACAGTATAGAAACACTGGATAATTCAACGGGGATGATAAAAACTGTCCAAGGAAAACCGGTTGTCAGTACGTATGAGTGTTTTATATCACTTGCGGAATCCTGGCTTAAAGAAAAAAACATAACTGTCAATGAGACCTGTTTTCCAGATTTCGCCCATGGATTGCGGGTTCAGAGGATACTTGATCGGTTGGTGGAAGGCGGACTTCCGGAATGACAGATACACGTAGTCTGAAAAATGACCATGCCCCCATAGGTACCATGATCAAAGGTAATGATAATCCCGCTTCTGCCATCAGTGCTTTGGCAACCCGTGGTTTTGAGTGCTTCCAGATAATGTATTGGGAAACTATCGGAAATCTTGACTTGGAAAAAGAAGCTGCCAGTATACAAAAAGCAATAGCGGCTTCACCATTTCCGGTTTTTATCAGCTCGGTTGCCATATACGGAAATCCGTTGCGCGGTGACGAAACAGGAAATACGTGCCTTAAAGACCTTGCATCATTGATGGAAGTGACTTCATCGTTTGGCTGCAATGTGCTGGGGTGCTTTGCGGGTAGGGTACCTGGTAGGTCTGTTCCTGATTCATTGTCCGTTTGGAAAGCTGTTTTTTCCCCATTGGTTGAACGGGCAGAATCACTCGGAATCGGAATAGCCTTCGAGAACTGCCGCATGGGAGACACCTGGAAAACAGGAAAATGGAATATCGCGATAAACCCTGACGCTTGGTCAATGATGTTCGATGCATTGCCGTCTAAAAAAATCGGTCTGGAGTGGGAACCATGCCATCAGATCGAGGCATTTGCGGACCCTGTCAAACAAGCAATGGAGTGGTCTAACCGATTCCTTCATCTGCACGGCAAGGATGCCAGGATTAACCGTTCCATGGTTGCCTCGCATGGAATATATGGAGCTGATCGCTGGAACGATTCTTGCTTTCCTGGCAATGGTGAAACAGATTGGAAAGCACTCTTCAAGATTCTCAGGAATTCTTCCTATGCCGGTACGATAGATATTGAAGGGTGGAATGACGCCGAATGGTCTGGTGAACGTGAACTGGATGGTCAAGCACGGGCACTGGAATACTTAAAAAGCTGTCGTAAAGAACATGAGTAAAGCGATGCAGTTTGAATACACTCCATATTATTGTGAAGAAAATGCCTATCTTCTTGCTGCACGGCTTCTGGAATCAATGATTCAGACACAGGTTATACTCATATCCAATCAAGCCAGATCATGCTTGATGCTAAACCAAAAAGCTGCCATCGTTGGTCAGCCTGTTTTCTGGGATTACCATGTCATCGTAATGACCGGGCTTGGTGAAGAAGCATATATCTGGGATCTGGACACCAGGTTGAATTTGCCATGTTCAGTGGTCGAGTATGTACAATCTACATTCCCAAGTGATATTCCTCTAGCCAATACCTCTTTGTTTAAAAAAATAGATGCCAAATGTTATGTGCGTACTTTCTCCAGTGATCGTCGTCATATGCAGCGATCGGACGGTACATGGATCAAGCCGCCACCTCAATGGCCCCCCCTCATAGGTCCTGATGCCGCTAGCCAACATGAACTGGACACCTTTCTGGAGATAGGGCCTGGCTTTTTACCGCAATTGTATTTGAAAAATGTACTTTGATCGCATAGAATCATAGTTGGTTACAATTGCAAACCGGTGCTTGGGAGGTGAACATGGATCTTGAAAAGAATTATGACTTCAGCATGCTTGTCAACGATACCGAGCGGATGGTCCTTGAGGAACTTGGACAACGGATGGAAAGTGCAAACATGGAAGGCATATGCACTTGCCAGGATTGTGTCATTGACATGGCTACTCTTGCTCTCAACTCACTGAAGCCAAAGTATCACGCATCATTGATGGGGACCATGTATGCTCATGCGGCAGAATCTGGCGTCTTCAAAACCGAAGTACAATCAGCTGTTTCAAATGCGATAGAAAAGGTTAAAAACAACCCCTCACATACTTGAAATAAAATTCTTTGTCTTTTTCACTTTGATACTGTTGTGGATTCAAGGAATCCTAATTTCTTGATGGATTGGTATCTACCTGAAAATATGGACGCATATGGCTCTTTGGTTTCAATGGTTCCCATTTGCCTGGCGCTTCTCGTATACGTTGCTTCTGGTATTTTTATCACTCCAGCCTGTCCAGACTTCAAGCCAAGAATATGGAATTCCAATGCACCAGACACTTTCCCATTATACAAGACCGTGATATCAGCCTCTGGTTCTGATTCTTCTGCTTTGCTCTGCAATACATATTTAAGAGTTTCAACTACTTTTGAATCCAGGTCGTCCCTAAGCATTCTGGCACGTTCAAATAATTCCTGGAACCCCAGTAGAATCTCTCCGGAACCGGAGTCAGATGGTTTTCCACGGTACACAGACAGGCGCTCCAGCTCGGAAAGCACGACAATGTCGATGCCACGCTGAGTAGAAATCACATGCAAGGGTAATTCAGTCTTCACAATGGCCCCGCATCGTGGGCAGACTACCGAGGGAACACAACCTTCGGACAAGCGAATCAATCCGTTTTTATCTGCATCAAGATCTATCGTATCGGAAGCATCAATCTCTACGACCATCTCACAACGGCAGGCCACTTTCTTCATACTAGTTCTCCCTTGTATGATTGCTTATTTACCGGAAAAAAATAGCACATCTCCAATGGTTGAGAGAAGGAACAAAGCAGCCACAGCAACAATACCTATTGTCTGATACCTGAGCACGGTTTTTACCTTGGCAGCTTTCCGGCGTATGAGTTCAACTATAAACAACACAATGGAGCCACCATCAAGAAGCGGGATGGGCAGAAGGTTCATTGCAAAAAGGCCTATTGATAATGCACCCAAAAAATTCAAGGCTAAAGAAAAGCCACCTTCGGTATCACCAGATAGACCTCCTTTGGCTACTGTACCAACCATCCAGGTAATTCTGGCTGGTCCTGAAATAGCCTTCAATACATCAACACCCATGAATAACGACGCTATGCCACGGTATGTCGCTGTGATTGTTTTACCAGTTTCGGCAAGACCCATCTTGATTGCTTCCAAAAAACCGCTTGCTTTGATCACTACAGAAATGGTTTCCCATCCTATACCCAGGTCAGCGGTAGTTCCTTCAGCCCAGGATAATACAAATGTGGCAGAAGCTCGTTCACCAAGCCTCATATATTCAATTTCTGTTCGTTCGGTCTTCTCTGATGAGAGGACTGAATACAGTTCAACGGTATGGGCTACGGCCTTGCCATTGACCGAAATAATCCTGTCGCCTGCGCGCAGGCCGGCTAAAGCCGCCGGTCCATCCGGATTAATTGTAGCAACAGAAAGACCAACCCATGGGTAAATACCAACTCTTCCTGCACCGGAATTTCGATCCAGCTCCGGTTTTACGATCAAAGACAATTCCTGTCCGTTCCGTTCAATACCGAGCATGGTTGGACGCAAAGCTGCTACTGAAATCGCTTCCTGAATCTCGGAAAAAGCGATGATTTTTTTGCCATCGATACTTATTATCCTGTCGCCACTCTGCAGGCCTACCGCATCTGCAGGATACGACCCACCCTCCCATTCACTCGCTAGAATGATCCTGTTTTCATAGCTGGAAATTTCATATCCTGACGCCATTATTGTAAAATATATAAAAAAGGCAAATACGACGTTCATAAACGGGCCACCAAGCGATATAAGTATGCGCTTGAATGGACTAGCCCCAAAATAGCTGCCTGGTTCTCTTGGAAATTCATCAAATCCGGCTTCTATGGCCTTGCGGTATGAATCTTCACCTTTCATGCGGCAATAACCGCCAATAGGCAACATGGATATGGAGTACGTTGTCAAACCTATTTTTCTGGAAAGCAGGCGAGGCCCCCAGCCCAGTGAAAATTCTTCAACTTCTACACCTGTCAGTCTGGCCACGGCAAAATGACCAAATTCATGAAAAAATACTACGACACCCAAGCCCGCAAGCCCAAGTAGAATGGTGATAAAACTCATCGAGTCTCCTCAAGATTTTTTTTGGTAAGCTTTCTGGCTTTTAAATCGATTTCCCGCACCGCGTCAAGATCATCAAGCACGGCTGGAAACGATGAGTTCAGGGTTTTTTCAACCAAAACGGGAATTTCCGTAAAACCTATGCGACCATTCATAAAGGCTTCAACAGCAATTTCGTTTGCAGCGTTGTATGCGTTTGTCGAACCTTCTCCCGCTTTAAGTGATTCAAACGCAAGGTTCAACATCGGATACCGGACAGGATCGGGTGCATAAAAATGCAATTGTGTATTGGAAGGTTTCATATCAGCCACTGTTTCATCAACCATTTCCGGCCACGCAAGAGCATTGAGAATGGGAATGCGCATATCCGGCATTGACATTTGCGCATATAACGAGCCATCACGTGTTCTTATAAAGGAATGCACTTTGCTCTCCGGGTGTATGACAACTTCGATGTCCAGAGGAGACAAGTTGAACAAGCGAGCTGCTTCAATTACCTCCAACCCTTTGTTGGCCATAGATGCCGAGTCGATGGTAATTTTTGCCCCCATGTTCCAGGTTGGATGCGCCAGTGCTTGCTTTGCTGTAACTCCATGCAGCGTATCCAGGGGCATATCCCTGAAAGCACCCCCGGAAGCTGTAATAATTACACCTCGAACAGCAGACTTGCCAAAACGCTCTATCATATTGAAAATGGCCGAGTGTTCTGAATCCACTGGCAGAATTCTTTTTCCTGCTTGCAACGCAGCTTTCAAGACAAGTCGACCAGCCATTACAATGGTCTCCTTGTTGGCTAAAGCCAAGTTCTTGCCTGAGCGCAATGCCG
>JFJP01002300.1_pt1 | contig 11615 bp, 11 predicted proteins | sample 431651 | NCBI WGS metagenome assembly JFJP01 (sample SAMN02602958, study PRJNA72255) | Microbial mat metagenome, whole genome shotgun sequencing project. | biome: fresh water; feature: sink hole; material: water; isolation source: purple microbial (photo- and chemosynthetic) mats found in... | reverse complement strand
ACCAGCTGTTGATCGACCTCCCTGTCACCCATTCCGTTTCCCGGTCTTATGAATATTAGCCACGTTACGTGGTTGCTAAGTATAACCGGACGGGTGCATATCGTCAGCCTTGCCCGTAACGCGCGGATGGACAACAACAGAAAAAATTAGTTCATTTATCCGATTGGAATGCCTAGATTTGCTATAGTCACATCAATATCAGTCACCCACTCTCAGCAACGTGTTGCGCTTTGACACCCTCATCATAGGTAGCGGACTCGCCGGACTCTCACTGGCATTGAAACTTGCTGACCATCAAAAAGTCGGCATCGTAACCAAAAAGAACCTATTAGATGGCGCCAGTGCGTGGGCTCAAGGCGGCATCGCCGCCGTACTCAGCCCTGAAGATAGCCACGAAGAACACATCAAAGACACCCAAACAGCAGGCGGTGGTCTGTGCGATCCCGTGCCCACCCGATTCGTGGTCGAGCGCGGTGCAGCTGCTGTGAAATGGCTGATCGAGCAAGGAGTGCCATTTTCTAAGGACGAGAGTGGGTTCAGCGATTATCACCTGACCCGTGAGGGCGGACACAGCCACCGCCGCATCATCCATGCTGCAGATGCTACTGGTAAGGCCGTGCAGCAGACACTCTCAGAAAGGGTGCTTGCTCATCCCAATGTCACTGTGTTGGAACACCACATCGCAGTTGACCTCATCACTGGAAATAAGATTGGCCTAGTTGAACAACGCTGCCTAGGTGCTTACGTACTTGACTCATCCTCAGGGGATGTCCTTACCATCTCGGCAGACAACACAGTTTTAGCGACAGGCGGTGCCGGCAAAGTCTATCTGTACACCACTAATCCGGATACCGCCACGGGCGACGGAATCGCCATGGGGTGGCGTGCTGGATGCCGAGTATCCAATATGGAATTCATGCAGTTCCATCCGACCTGTCTCTACCACCCTCATGCAAAATCTTTCTTGATCAGTGAAGCAGTTCGAGGCGAAGGTGGATTACTGAAACTTCCTGATGGTACTCGATTCATGCCATGGCACGACGAGCGTGCCGAACTCGCCCCAAGAGACATCGTGGCACGTGCGATCGACTACGAGATGAAGAAGCGCGGCATCGATTGCGTCTACTTGGATATCTCGCACCAACCAGAATCCTTTTTGCGAGAACACTTTCCGACTATCTACACGCGCTGCTTAGATTTAGGAATCGATATCTCCAAACAACCTATCCCTGTCGTTCCTGCCATGCATTTCACTTGTGGCGGACTCATGGTCGATCTTGCTGCACGCACCGATATTCCAAGCCTTTACGCTATCGGCGAAACAGCCAGCACAGGTTTGCATGGCGCCAATCGCCTTGCTAGCAACTCTTTACTCGAATGTTTGGTATTTGCAGATGCGGCAGCGCAAGACATCTTAGGGAAATCGATCAAAGTATCGCCCGCACTACCAGCTTGGGATGAGAGCCGTGTGACAGATGCTGATGAATTGGTGGTCATCTCACACAACTGGGATGAATTGCGCCGCTTCATGTGGGACTATGTAGGCATCGTGCGCACCACGAAACGTCTACAACGTGCCCAACATCGCATCAGGTTGTTGCATGAAGAGATCAACGAGTATTACCGCAACTTCCACGTGACATCGGACCTACTCGAGCTGCGCAACTTAGTTCAAACGGCAGACTTAGTCGTGCAAAGCGCGTTAGCAAGACACGAGAGCAGAGGGTTACATTTCAGTAAAGATTATCCGATGACGCTGGATGTAGCTAAACCGACGATATTGGACCCTGCTACTTAACCCCACACCTCTGCAAGACTCTCAAGCGTCGAAAGCTATCGGCATCCGTACTGTCCCTGAGCAACACTAGACTCTGACGCCCGCCATTTTCCAATTGAACATTGATCAAGACGATAAACGGCAAGATGACTCCCCCTGCCGCTAGCTTTCCTGCCTGATGACATCCATCACGCAAGATAAGCGCAATACTGTCTTCTGCCTCAATGCGAAATGCGAAACATGAATTTGCCAAATTCAACTTAGCATCTCTAAAGAAAATAAATACAGATACTGCCAATATGAAAAGGCAGAGTATCGCGTACACGACCCTTCCCATGGGCAGCATGTACGACACCCCAAGTGACAAAAGGCAAGCGATGAAAATAAAAATTGCGAGGTGCTGAGAGGGGGCGTCACTTGTTACGTCTTTGCAAACTTGCACTCATGTGTGCAAGTAGTGCTTAGAACACGATGGTAGAGATCAATCCGATCACAACGAGCGCTATGATCGCCAACAGGATATAGCCCCCCCCATTGGTTGGCTGGGTCGATTGATTATAGGAGCGGGAAGCAGATGTACTCTTCAAGCCGACATCGACTCGAGGAACAGGGGCCGCGCGATTGATATCTTCCATGCTAGGACGAGCCATACGAAATGTTTTTGACAACTCTTCTACATCTTCTTCGCTTGCGGTCATGGAAGCTAGTCGCATGGTCGCTTCCATCGAATCGAACGAGGTAGACAATCCCAAAGCAGACACCTGATTGGATTCCTCTCCCGCATCACCCGACAAAGATCCGGCACTGTCCAAGTTAACCGCGTTTGAAGACTGAGGCGCGGGGTCGATCGTCGGAGTCGAGCGCGGCAGTGAATTGCGGCAATCTCGCAGGTCGTTTGCTAGATCACGTGCATTCTGGTATCGAGAATCCAAATCTTTGGCCAGAGCCTTGGCAACGATAAAATTCAGCATCTCTGGGACATCGGTGTTCATCGTACTTGGTGCCGATGGCACTGCATTCAATGTCTGATACATGATCGCATTGACGTTCTCCCCCATAAAAGGAGCCTGCCCCGTCAACATCTCATACAACATAACCCCTAACGAGAAGATGTCAGAACGTTGATCGGTCAACTTGCCCATCACCTGTTCTGGCGACATGTATTTAGGCGACCCCAAGACCATCCCAGTCTGTGTGCGCACTGCTGCTGAAGCCATGCGTGCGATACCAAAATCGGTGATCTTCACATGACCATCTCGGATCACCATCACATTGGATGGCTTGATGTCCCGATGGACGATCTCGTGCTCATGCGCGTAGGACAACCCCAGAGCGACTTGCGAGATGATGTCTATGACCTGCGCTAGCGGCAGGATTCGGTTGTCGTTAAGGATGTCACGCAACTCACGGCCTTGAAGATATTCCATGGCGATGTAAGCGATGTCTTCGGTGCGTCCAACATCGTAGATGGTCACGATATTGGGATGACTCAAACGACCTGCTGCTTTAGCCTCTTGATAGAAACGAGCTTCGTATTCCTCGCGTTCCTCTTGGGCCAAACTCAGATTGATGGTCTTGATCGCCACCTCACGATCAATGAGCGGATCCTTGGCTTTATAGACGACACCCATCGCCCCTTGGCCAAGTTCACTGATGATCTGATAACGTCCGAGCTGACTAATCATATTCCTGCCATCACCTCAATCATTTGACCATCTTACTCTTCACACTCTGGAACACCGGCCCCCAAATAGGATGACCAACCTCAGCAGCTGACAAGTTGAAATCAGGATTGATCTCTAGGATGTTCTTAAAATATTCCCTGCAACTCTTCTCATGCGAAGAGATGCAACTGATGAACGCCATATATTTGTTCGCACGAATCTTCTGCGCACGACTGGCAGTCTTTGTCGCAAGCACAGCCTCGAGAGAATTCGTTGAAGTCACGTAGTTCCCTTCCTCATACTCTTTGACAGCGATCTCAAGCTTTTGCTCGACTTGATCCTTGCCAAACAACCGTATCCCACCACCGCCATCGTCGCAAGTGCTGACCACATTACAGCCGGTAAAAAACAGTGTGCTCAAGCCCACCAATAACCAACGCGACATCACGCTCTCCTATTCGAAACTTATTTGAAACTATGCTTTATTTTTATCTTCTCACCAGGCTTAGCCTTGATGACTTCTTTGTATACCGGAAAACTAGAGTTCCTGATCTCCATCTTGTGTGTGCCTGCCACCACTTGCAATTCCAACAATGGCGGGCTAATTCCTTGCAATTTTCCATCTAGATATATCTCCCCCCATGGCAAGACAGCCAAGCTCACAACAGCTGGGCCACCAGTTGTCTCGACCAAAGTTCGGACACGAGAACTTTGCTTGACTCCTTGGACTTTTTTCTCCCCCTCGGGAATTGCAACCACTGGAGATGCTGCCACAGCAGAAACTGGAGTGACGACGATTGGCTGGGAAACGACCGCCTGATTCATGATCGGTGAGGCCGGCCTATGCGCGAGTTTATAAATCCCTAATATCATAGAGAACATCAACACGGTGGATATTCCAACCACTGTCGCCTTCTGAACTGTCGACGCTTTCCTAAAGGAGTCGATACCACGACGCTCCCAAACTGCGACGCCATGAATGAATTCTTCCCAATATATCTTGGTTGTGGCGACCGCCTTATGCCAGCCAGTCGAATGCTCAATCTCCTCCTTCAACGCGATACTGCGCTGAGTGGAGGTGAAATCACCGGGATAACCGATGGCATAGACCTCATGTTCGCGCACGTGTTTGTCGGTGCGTGAACCTTGGTAATGGAACATGCCTGCATACTCTTGCGACAGGCGTGACACTGCGTCGTAGTAAGAACGAGAGACAAGGATTTGACCGGGGTCGGCGAATCCCATAACGCGCTGTGCGACGTTGATGCCGTCGCCAACGATGTTCGGCTGCCCATTGATATCCTTGACCAAACGTACCGGCCCTAGATTGACGCCCATACGGACTAGCAAAGTAGGCTCCATACGCACGCCCTCGCCCAACAGGCTACTTCGCATACTTAACGCCGCTTGTAGTGCATCTTCGATATCACCCAAGAAGCTGATCGCCGCACCATCGCCCGTATCCAAGATGATGCGATCATTGACTGGCACATCACGAATAGCGATAGAAAGGAAGGCGTTGAAACGCTCCTTCAGCGAAATCTGACCCGCGACGGATTTCTTGGAGTATTCGACGATATCCAAGAAGAAGACGCTGCAAATGATGGTCTTGTTGTTACGTTGTTCCATTTACCCCGTCCGGCACATCCAACTTGAGTGGATAAACCACATAAGAATCCTTTTTAACCCCTCGAATTCTAACGATTGTCTGGCTTTCTCGCCAGTTCATTTTTGCGCGGTCGCACACGAGTAAGCTTCTTGGCGCGCTCATTTTCTGACAATTGCCGGGTATATCCTGCAGGCAATCCAACCCACTCCAGAATCTTCCTGACCTCGACGTCGCCCAACTCGGACATCATGCCCCTCTTGATGCGAGGGGGAAGATTGACGATACCGAAGCGCACACGCATCAATCGACTAACAGGTAGCTCCAGCGCTTCGAAGGTACGGCGCACCACGCGATTGCGCCCCTCCTTCAACACCAATCGATACCAGTGATTGAAACCTTCCCCGCCTTCATCGCTCAACTGCTCGAAGCGCACCACGCCATCTTCCAATTCGATACCGTCTTTGGTCATCTTGCGCATCTGCTCGGGCGTCATCGCACCCTGCACACGTACTGCGTACTCACGCTCGACCTCGAAACGAGGATGCATCAGCCGATTCGCCAATTCTCCCGAAGTCGTGAAGATCAACAAACCACTGGTATTGAAGTCCAAACGTCCGATAGCGATCCATTTCTGACCACGCAACTTAGGCAGACTGTCGAAGACGTTCGCGCGCCCCTTTGGGTCGTCCCGACTGACGATCTCGCCCTCTTGCTTGTGATATATCAACACACGCGGCAAGGCTTGTTCTTCTTCCAAGTGGAGTTTGATGATGCGGCCATCGACCATCACCTTGTCACCCTCGACCACCCTAACTCCAAGGGTCGCCACAGCATCATTAACTGTCACACGACCAGCGCTGATCCACTCCTCCATCTCTCGACGCGAACCAACACCTGCTTGCGCCAGCACTTTCTGCAGGCGTTCTCCGGGAAGGCTATTTCCAATTTTTTCGGTCATTCCGTTACCGCTCTTCTTTCCAGCACTGCCTGTGCCAATGTGCCGCTATCAACATGCTCCAACTCACCTCCGACCGGCAATCCTCTTGCAATACGAGACACCTTGATCCCATTCGCGCGCAACATCGTGGCGATGTAATGCGACGTCGCCTCCCCTTCAACAGTGAAGTTGGTTGCCAAGATGACTTCACACGACAATTCCTGCGCACGCTTGAGTAAGCGCTCCAATGGCAACTCACGCGCCCCCACACCATCCAACGGTGAAAGGCGGCCCATCAATACAAAATACATACCGCGATAGCACTGCGCCTGCTCCATCATCAGCAAGTCGGCCGGCATCTCCACCACACATAGCAAATCATTTTCGCGTCGCCCCGAGCTACACAATGAGCAAATCTCTTCTTCGGAGAAATTGTTACATTTGGCGCAATGCTTGACGCTCTCTACCGCATGTTTAAGTGAATGAGAGAGATGTAAAGCTCCTTGCCGATCTCGTTGCAATAGGTGATACGCCATACGCTGTGCCGATTTTGGACCTACGCCAGGCAGACAGCGCAATGCGCTGATGAGCTCTTCCAGACTGGAAAGAGACTTGATCAAAATGGCAGACTCATTCCCGGTGGCAATTGAGCGGTAAAACCACTCATGCGTTTTTGAGTCGTATCGGCAGCTTTTTTATTGGCATCGCTGAATGCAGCGACGATCAGATCTTCCAACATCTCTTTGTCGTCCATCACGCTTTGATCCAAACTGACACGACGCACCTCGTGAGAACAGGTCATGACCACTTTGACCATACCCGAACCCGCCTGACCTTCCACTTCAATGGTTGCCAATTCGTCCTGCGCCTTCTTCATATTGGCTTGCATCTGTTGAGCTTGTTTCATCAAGCCGCCCAATCCACCCTTCATCATTTCCACTTCCTCCAGTTACACGGGCCTGATAGCCCCTTCAATCAATTGTGCGCCCAGTTTTGCCTGAGCTTCCCTTACAAAAATATCTTGCTTGATGGCCTCTTCGGCCTGCTGTTGACGTGTCTGCTTGACCTGCTGTTCAACGGCTGCTGGCGTAGCTGCGTCTTTTGTCGCCCCAAGCTCGACCACCAACTTGACTGGCTTCGCAAAGTATTCAACTAGCGTTGCCTGCAACTTGTCGTGGGCAATCTTATTGCTCTGCATGTGCTTGAACTGCGGCGCCAAACTCAGCGCCATTCGCCCATCATCAAAACTGGTGAGTACGCAATTCTTCGCCAACTCTTTTGCCATTCCTTGCAAATTGAGTTGCGTCAACAATGTGTTCCAATCCAAGTCCGCCGCATTCGCCGATTTCAGGACAGGCGTAGCCTGCTTCACTGGTGCAGGCTCGCTGGCAATCTGCTTGAATGTAACAGGCGGAATGGGTGCAGGACTTGTCTTCACTGACGCTACGCGTGGAGCAGACTGCCCAACACTCGCCGTCGTGGTTTGAGTCGCAAAAGCCAGCATACGCAACAGCGTCATCGTAAAGCCCGCATATTCATCTGGTGCCAGATCGATCTCACTACGCCCATGGATAGCGATCTGATAGTTCAGTTGGATCTCTTCAAGAGTAAATTGCTGCGCCAACTCCATCAAACGCACGCGCTCAGGTTCGTCATCGGCAATCGCTTGCGGAATGGTCTGCGCCAGTGCGATGCGGTGTAACAAAGTCGCCAAATCTTGCAATGCCGCTTCAAATGCGATGCTGCGGATCGCCATATCGTCGGCGATGCGCAACAGCCCAGCACCATCACCCGCACGCAACAATTGCAACAAGTCGAACAGATAACCTTGGTCGATGGCGCCCAACATGGTACGCACCAATGATTCATCCACCTTGCCAGACGAATAAGCAATCGCCTGATCCATAAGACTCAACGCATCTCGCATACTGCCTTGAGCAGCACGCGCCACCAGATTCAGTGCACCGTTCTCATAGGGGATATTCTCTTGCCCCAATACATACTGCAGATGCGACAAGATCAATGCAGGCGGCATCTGCTTCAGATTGAACTGCAAGCAACGCGACAACACCGTGACGGGGATCTTCTGCGGATCAGTGGTGGCGAGGATGAACTTCACATGCGCAGGCGGCTCCTCCAGCGTCTTCAACATGGCGTTGAATGCGGACTTCGACAGCATGTGCACTTCGTCGATGATATAGACCTTGAAGCGTCCGCTGGAGGGTGCGTATAGCGCACTTTCCAACAACTCGCGCATGTTATCGACCTGAGTATTCGAGGCGGCATCCAGTTCGATCAGATCGACGAAACGTCCACTGTCGATCTCAGTACAGGCACCGCACACACCACACGGCGTGGCAGTGATTCCAGATTCACAATTCAGGGATTTTGCGAAGATGCGAGCGATGGTGGTCTTGCCCACGCCACGCGTGCCAGTGAACAGATAAGCATGATGCAGACGATTCTGCGAGAGAGCATTGGTCAATGCCTGAACGACGTGCTCTTGCCCCGCCAATTGGGCGAAGTTTTTCGGACGCCATTTGCGTGCTAACACTGATGTTGCCGACATATCGCCCACCCATAACGTATCGAGTGAAACACCCTCGAAAAAATAAGGAGGCGAGCCTTACCCCCGGCACTTACACCGCTTGGCTGTGGCTGCTTCCTTCCGGACCTGACCAGGTTCACCAAAGTGCAATGCGGGGAGACCCGCCAAACTGCTTAGAGTGTCGCGCCATCGCGCCACTCCAAAAATCAAACTACTTTAACCGGGATCATCCCGATCCGCTTCTTCCATTCCGCTGGCCCAGTCTCATGTACCGAACGGCCTTGCGTATCCACTGCTACCGTCACGGGCATGTCCTCCACCTCGAACTCGTAGATGGCTTCCATACCGAGATCAGCGAAGGCGACCACTTTTGCGCTGCGTATCGCTTTCGACACCAGATAAGCTGCTCCACCTACTGCCATCAGATATACCGCTTGGTGTTTCTTGATCGCTTCTAGACCAGCTTTGCCGCGCTCCGCTTTGCCGACCATTCCAATCAAGCCAGTCTGCGCCAACATGGTTTCGGTGAACTTATCCATGCGTGTCGCCGTCGTCGGCCCTGCCGGTCCAACCACCTCATCGCGCACGGGGTCAACGGGGCCGACATAGTAAATGAATCGACCGTTAAAATCCACGTCCGACGGGAGTTTCTCGCCTTTAGCCAGCATATCCACGATGCGCTTGTGGGCAGCATCACGGCCTGTCAACAACTTACCCGAAAGCAGCAGCGTATCGCCAGGTTGCCATTGCGCGATGTCTGTACGAGTCACCGTATTTAGATCGACACGTCGCGCATCCTCCGACGGCTTCCAGTGCACATCGGGGTAATCCTCGATCTTGGGCGGCGTGAATGTCGCCACCCCACTTCCGTCCAACTCGAAATGTGCATGCCTTGTGGCCGCGCAGTTCGGAATGATGGCGACTGGCTTGGAGGCAGCATGCGTTGGATAATCTAGTATCTTCACATCCAACACCGTGGTCAACCCACCTAACCCTTGTGCACCGATACCCAGCGCATTCACTTTGTCGAAGATCTCGATACGCAATTCTTCGATACGATTCTTTGCACCTCGCGCCTTGAGTTCGGTCATATCGATATCTTCCATCAGCGATTCTTTCGCCAACAACACAGACTTTTCTGCCGTACCGCCGATGCCGATACCCAACATACCCGGTGGACACCACCCTGCCCCCATCGTCGGCAATTGATTGACCACCCACTCGACGATATCGTCACTCGGGTTGAGCATCGCCATCTTGGATTTATTCTCAGAGCCGCCACCCTTGGCCGCGATACGCACGTCAACCTTATCGCCCGGCACGATCTCGAAATGCACCACTGCTGGCGAATTGTCGCCCGTATTCTTGCGACGCCCTGCGGGGTCTGACACCACCGAAGCGCGCAACACATTGTCCGGTAACAGATAGCCTTTGCGCACACCCGCGTTAACCATCTCGGTGATGCTCATCGTCGCATCCGCCCAACGCACATCCATACCGACTCGCACAAAAGCCACCACGATACCTGTGTCTTGGCAGATTGGACGCTTACCCAACGCGCACATGCGCGAGTTGGTGAGTATCTGTGCCATCGCATCCTTGGCCGCAGGCGATTCTTCAAGCTTATAAGCTGCCGCCAGTGCCTGAATGTAATCCTGCGGGTGGTAATAAGAGATGAATTGCAACGAGTCGGCGATGCTATCTATGAAGTCCTGCTGGCAAATAGTGGTCATGGCAATGGTCTCGTTGAAGGGTGGGCGAATTATGGGAGCGTGAGGAATCAGCGTCAAACGGTTAGAATGCGCGCCCGCCTGTATCAGGGCAAACGAGATTACAGGTATTCAAATGGCGATCCAGTGGTTCCCCGGACACATGACAGCGGCACGCAGAAATGCGGCCGAGACGATGGCGCGCATCGATGTGGTCATCGAGGTACTGGATGCGCGCGTGCCCGAAGCGGGGAGCAATCCATTGATTCGTGAGTTGCGCCTGCATCGTCAACGCCCTTGCCTGAAAGTATTGAACAAGACCGACCTCGCTGACCCCGTAGTAACACAGGCGTGGCTTGACTATTTCAACAAGCAAGAAGGCGTGCATGCCGTCGCGCTATCCTGCAAAAAAGCAGGGGATGCGACGAAGATACCCAAGCTTTGTCTACCGCTAGCACCCCAACGTGGCACTTCGCTCAAACCACTTCGCATCATGATAATGGGCATCCCCAACGTGGGAAAATCCACTCTGATGAACACCTTGCTCAAGCGCCGTGTAGCGAAGGTGGGCGATGAACCCGCCATCACCAAGAATCAACAGAGTTTCAACCTGAACGACCATACGACACTCATCGACACGCCAGGATTGATGTGGCCCAAGATCGAATTCGAGAGCGATGGCATGATGTTGGCTGCTAGTCACAGCATTGGCCGCAATGCTATCCACGAGGAAGAAGTGGCCTCTTTTCTCGGCGACATCTTGCTAGAACGTTATCCGCATCTCGTGGCACAGCGCTATCAATGCGACATAGCTGACATGGATGGTGTCGGACTCATCGAGGCCATCGCTAAGTTACGCAGCTTCCGCATTCGCGGCAAAGAATTCGACTTGGAAAAAGCGGCAATCACATTGCTGCAAGATTTCCGCACAGGCGCACTGGGCCAAATCAGCTTGGAAACCCCCACTTCACGCGCAGAGATGATGCAAAGAATATTAGTTCCTGCTTATAATCCACTCCATTCCGATTCTTGAAGTTTGTCCGTATGTATCCATTGCGCCTCTCGATCCTGCTTGCCAGCCTCACCCTCACTGGGTGCAGCACGCTACATCTGAGCGCCTACACACTGGATAAAGACCCGCTTGAACCCTTTAATCGCAAGGTCTATGTATTCAACGACACGCTAGACCAAGCGGTCGTCAAACCCGTCGCACAAACCTACGCCGAGGTCGTTCCCTCACCCGCACAAACACTGGTGAACAATTTCTTCTCCAACTTGGAAGATGTGACGGTCACCGCGAACGACCTGCTCCAGCTTAAATTCAAACAAGCCGCCAGCGATGGCAGTCGTGTACTTTTCAATACCACTTTC
>JFJP01000073.1_pt1 | contig 11615 bp, 5 predicted proteins | sample 431651 | NCBI WGS metagenome assembly JFJP01 (sample SAMN02602958, study PRJNA72255) | Microbial mat metagenome, whole genome shotgun sequencing project. | biome: fresh water; feature: sink hole; material: water; isolation source: purple microbial (photo- and chemosynthetic) mats found in... | reverse complement strand
CTGCTGATGAGGGGCACGAAGCAGCGCAAGGGCGTCTATACCTCCGGGCTCATCTCGAAAGCCGGGGGGCACTGGGTGGCCCTGTTCCTTAGGCCCGAGGGCCCCGCTTCGCGGGCGATTTTCCGAACCTGATGAGGGTGGCCCGCAAATGCCACTGGCCTATTCGCGTTCATTCGCGGTTTCAACTTTTTTGTGGAAGGGTTTTCAAGAAATCGGACCGCCTTGCTGGGGGTCCGGGGTCATGGCTTCCGTTCCACCCACCGGCCTTGGTTGCGGCCCGGCGTTATTGCCTATTGGTTTCCTAAACTCAAACATTGTTGGTGGTTATGTAAAAACGGGCAAATAGCCAAACCCTGAAAAATGCCATTTCTTGCCTTGGCCCTTGGGGGGCCGATGAAGGAATGGGGTCCTCTCTGGTGCTCGCCCCCGATGCTCGCCCAGAATGAGGCCTGACCCCATGGTCCTTACGCCACGCCCCGCCCGAATCCGCCTTCTTGCAGCCATGTTCTGCGTCCTGGTCATTGGGGTGCTGCTGGCCGGGTGGAACGTTGCCCAGGCCGATCGTGAGCAGCGAAGCGAATTGCAGGCTTCCACTTTCATGGTGGCTCAGGCGGTTAATAGCGAACGCATTAAGACCTTCACCGGCACGGCGGCGGACCTGGACAACCCCGCCTACTCCCGCCTCAAAGATCAACTTGCGGCCGTTCGTGCGACGCAACCGCAATGCCGCTTCGTCTACCTCCTGGGGCGGAAGGCCGATGGCTCCATCTTCATCTTTGTCGATAGCGAAGCCACCGATTCGAAGGACTACTCTCCACCTGGACAGATCTATGCCGAAGCGCCCGAGGGGGTCCGACTTGCCTTCACCCATCGCACCGCCACCACTTTGGGGCCGATCACCGATCGCTGGGGCACCTGGGTCACGGGGCTGGAACCCATCCTCGACACGCAGACAGCCCTCGGCGGGCTCGCCACGCCCGATGACGCCCAAGCCATGGTGCAAAAGGCTGTGGCGTACTACCGCCAGCACGGTCGCGAACGGTTCTTGCAGGAAATCAATAACCCCCAGGGCGCCTTTTGCAAAGGTGAGCTCTACACCTTCGTCTATGACCGGGGCATGACCATGCAGGCCCATCCGGTCAAACCCGAACTCGTCGGACAGAACTTGCTCGACAAGAAGGATTGGGTCGGCGGCAAACTCTTCCGCCGGGAGATCCAAGGCGTGGCCCAATCCAAGGGTAAGGGATGGGTGGACTATGAATACGAGAACCCGGTCCGAAAGGTGATTGAGCCTAAGACCACCTACGTCGAGGGGATGGACGACCTGATCGTTTGCGCCGGAGCCTACAAGGGCGGCGGGGCGATGATCGCCGCCCTGGCGATGGATATTGATGCCCGTGCCTGGAACGGCAAGCTAGTGCGAGCCGCCCTACCGGCGAGCCTGTGCACCCTGGTCCTAATGGGGTTGCTCGGACTCGGCTGGGCGCTGTGGACCCGGCGGGCGCGGTGGGTTGGCTTGCCTTCGCTCTGGCTGCGCTGGCTCGAACCGGGTTGGGTGATGGCGGTCGGGTTGAGCCTGACCTTCTTTTGGGCCTGGGCGGCTCACACAGGCGAAATCCGCGCCCACAGGCAGGCCTTTGCGCAATTGATGGCCAGCCGAACCGAACGCGTGGCCGAACAGCTCCGCCGTGTCCGCGATACGGAATTGGAGGCCCTGGCGGCCTTCTACGAAAACAGCGAAACGGTCAGTGCCGGGGAGTTCCGGGAGTTCACGGCCCATTTGCTCGGGAACCCCGCGGTCTCCGCCTGGGAATGGCTGCCGGCCGTGCCGGAGGCGGATAAGGCCCGCTTCGAGGCGGCGATCCGTGCCGAAGGTGTGATCGGTTTCGAGATCTGGCAGCGGGACGCCCAGCGGTTGCGGATCCCGGCCTTGCCACGCCCGGTGTATTACCCCGTGGTTCGAGTCAGCCCGCCGAGCAACAACAGCCTCATGGGCTATGACCCGAGTTCGACGCAGGTTTCCCTCGCTGCCTTTGAGGAGGCGGGGCGCACCGGTTTGGTTACCGCCAGTGAAGCGGTCAATCGTGTGCAGGGTTCCGGCACGCAGAAATGGATGGCGATTCATTGGCCGGTTTTTACTAAAGTTGGTCCCAAGCGCTTGCGTGGTTTCGTCGTTGCTGTGCTGCAGTTGGAGGCGCTGCTGAAGGCAGGAACAACCGACCCTTCGGGGCTCTTGGAACTTACCCTTCTGCACAAGGATGCCGCGCCCCTGCGCCTGGCCACCTCCTGGGGGGCCGATAGCCCCCAGGCCACGGGGCGGCTGGCGGTCACGCGTCCCGTCTTGGCCTTTGGCAAAGTCTTCGGCGTCACGGCCCATGCTGGGCCGGCATTCTTACAAGTGCATCCCCGGCGGGCAGGTGCGTTGGCCCTCCTGATCGGCCTGGGACTGAGCACAGCCCTCGCGGTGATCATTGCCCTGACCCTGCGCAGACACCAAGAACTGGAAGGTCTCGTCGAGCAGCGAACCCGCACGCTGGCGGAGAGTGAGGCCTCGTACCGCAATCAATTCGCGGCCAATTCCTCGATGATGCTGCTGATCGATCCCGATGGCGGGGCGATCCTGGATGCCAATGCCGCCGCGCAGACCTTCTACGGATATTCGCGGGAGCAGTTGCTGGCCATGCGCATCGGCGAAATTAACACGCTGCCCGCCCCAGAACTCCGACAGGCCATGGCCACGGTCCCCCAGAAGCAAGGCCGGCTCTTCGAGTTTTCGCACCGCCTGGCGGATGGCTCCCTGCGAAACGTCGAGGTCTCGGCCAGCAGCATCCAGTTCGGCGGCCGTGCCGTGCTGCACTCCATCATCCAAGACATCACCCAACGCAAGCAGGTGGAGGCAGGGCTCGAATTGACGCGACAACGCGCCGATCGACAGCGTCGTGCCATCGCCAGCCTGGCCGTGGATCCTGCCATTGCCTCGGGGAATATTTCGACGGCGATGCGAAACCTGACGGCAGCGGCTTCGGCGGCCATCGCGACCGAACGGGTCAGTATCTGGTTGCTCTCGACGGATGCCGAAAATTTGAGATGTGTGGCCCTGTTCGAAGCCACCGCCCAGCAACACAGCGAAGGCACCATCCTGAAGAGCACCGACTATCCGCGCTACTTCGCGGCCCTCCGGGTCGAAGGCGTCCTGGCCACCGCGAACGCCCAAGTCGATCCGCGCACCAACGAATTCACCGCAGGCTATCTGGTGCCCTTGGGTATCACGGGCATGCTCGAAATCGGTATCCAGATGGAAGGACAATTGGCTGGGGTCGTCTGCTTCGAGCATATCGGCGAGCCGCGTGCGTGGTATCCCGATGAAGAGGCCTTCGGCACGACCATGGCCGCCCTGGTGGCACAGGCCTTTGCGACGGCGGAGAGCCAGGAGGCGGAAGCAGCGCTGAAGGAAAGCCAGGAGCGTTTCCGCGCCCTCTTCGAAAGTTCCGGCGATGCTGTGAATACGCTCGCGCCGCCCAACTGGGCCTTCACCTCCTGCAACCCAGCGATGTTGAAGATGTTTGGCATCCAGGATATGGCGGAGTTCACCACCCTGGAGCCCTGGCGGCTCTCGCCCGAGCGACAGCCGGATGGGCGCGCCTCGGAAGAAAAAGCCCTGGAGATGATCGAAACGGCGATGCGGGAAGGGTCCCATTATTTCGAGTGGGCGCACCGGCGCATGAACGGCGAGGTCTTTCCCGCGACCGTGCTGCTGAGCCGAGTGACTCAAGGCGACAAGATCTTCCTGCTGACCACCGTGCGGGATATCACGGCGGAAAAAGAAGCGCAGCAGCGCTTCGAGCATACGTTCCGCAATAACCCGGCCCTGATGGCGCTGTCCAGCCTGCCGGAGCGGAAGTTCTACGATGTCAACAAATCCTTCCTGAAGGCGTTTGGTTATTCCCGGGAAGAAGTTCTTGGGCGTAGCGCCAGCGAACTCGATATGTTCCCCAATGCGGCGCAACAGTCTGAGTTGGCGAATCGGCTGCAGGCCGAGGGGCGCATCACGGACTTTGAATTGGAGGTGCGCCACAAGGATGGCAGCGTGGGTAGTGGCCTATTTTCGGGCGAAGTCATCCGCAGCCAGGGGCAGCAATTTCTCCTGACCGTGATGATCGATATCACCGAACGCAAGCGGGCGGAGCAGGAACTGCGCGTGCAAACCAAATTACAGCGGATGCTCATGGAGCTTTCCTCCACCTACATCAATCTGCCGCTGGAACAAGTCGACCCAACGATTCAACAATCTTTGGGCAAGCTGGCCGAATTCGTGGGGGCGGACCGCGCCTATATCTTTGACTACCATTTCGGCCAACAAACCTGCAGTAACACGCACGAATGGTGCGGCCAGGGCATCGATCCCCAGCTCCAAGAACTGCAGGATCTCCCTCTTTCGCTTTTCCCGGATTGGGTGGCAAAGCATTGCCAAGGCGAAACCATGCATGTGCCGGATGTGTTTGCCCTGCCACCCGGCGGGGTGCGGGAAGTGCTCGAACCCCAGGGCATCAAGAGTCTGTTGGCGGTGCCCATGATGCACCAGGAGGAGTGCCTTGGCTTCATCGGCTTCGATTCGGTCCGTCGACATCATGTCTATTCCGAAAACGAGCAACGCCTATTGACCGTTTTTGCTCACATGCTGGTGAATATCCAGCAACGCAAACAGGCGGAGGGCGATCTCCAGGCCACCAACCGCTACCTGGAAGCGGCCACGGCCAGGGCCAACGAAATGGCCCTGTTATCCGAGATGGCCAGTCGCGCCAAGAGTGAATTCCTGGCCAATATGAGCCACGAAATCCGCACTCCCCTGAACGGGGTGATCGGCATGACCAACCTGCTCTTGGATACGGTCTTGAACGAGGAACAACGGCGCTACGCCAAGACGGTGGTCAACAGCGGGGAAGCCCTGCTGGCGCTGCTGAATGATATTTTGGATTTTTCCAAGATCGAGGCGGGCAAGCTGGCCATGGAAACGATCGAGTTCGATCTGCGTGCCCTGCTGGAGGCTTTCACCGCCACGGTAGCCTTGCGCACCGAGGAAAAGGGGCTCGAACTCATTTGTGCCGCCGCGCCCGAAATTCCCAATGATCTGTGTGGCGATCCGGGCCGCCTGCGGCAAGTGCTCACCAACCTAACGGGCAACGCCGTCAAGTTCACCAAGGCGGGGGAGATTTCGGTGCGGGCCAGCCTGGTTCAAGAAACCGAAAGCGAAGTCCTGCTCCGTTTCGCGATCAAGGATACGGGCATTGGCATTCCGCTGGAGAAGCGGAATCTGCTGTTCCAAAAATTCACTCAGGTGGATGCCTCGACCACCCGCCAGTACGGCGGCACCGGCCTGGGGCTGGCCATTTCCAAGCAACTCGTCGAATTGATGGGCGGTGAGATCGGCCTGGAAAGTACCGAAGGCCTGGGCTCGGAATTCTGGTTCACCGTGCGGTTAATCAAGCAAGCGGAGCGGCCCCGCAGCCTGCCCGTGTTGGTCGAGATCGCCGGGGCGCACATTCTGGTGGTGGATGATAACGCCACCAACCGCGAGGTGCTGATGGTCCAACTCCGGGCCTGGGGCGTGCGCGCGGAGGAGACTCCGGATGGCGTGGCCGCTCTGGCAGCCCTCCAGCGGGCCAAGGTCGCGGGTGATCCCTTCCAGTTGGCCATCCTGGATATGCAAATGCCCGATATGGATGGGGTGGCCCTGGCCCAGGCCATCAAGGCCGACGCAAGTCTGCAGGCTACGCCCCTGGTGCTGATGACTTCCAATAGCAAGCCCGGCGATGGCCAGCGCATGCAGGCTATCGGCTTTGCCGCCTACCTGCCCAAACCGGCGCGGCAATCGGATCTCTTTGGCTGTCTCTCGGCGGTGTTGGGCCATGTCAGCGCGGCGCAACCCGCGCCAGCCCTCATCACCCGTCACACCCTGCGCGAAAGGCAGCGGGGGGCGGTGCGGATCCTAATGGCCGAAGACAACCTCACCAACCAGCAGGTGGCCCTGGGCATTCTCAAGAAACTAGGACTAAGCGCCGATGTCGTGGGTACCGGACGTGAGGCCCTTCGGGCCCTGGCGAACCACCCCTACGACCTGGTGCTCATGGATGTGCAAATGCCCGAAATGGATGGACTCGAAGCCACGCGCCAGATTCGCAACCCCGAATCCGCCGTGCGCAATCACCGGGTTCCCATCATCGCCATGACCGCCCACGCCATGGCGAGCGATCGGGAGCAATGCCTGGAGGCGGGCATGGACGATTACGTTTCCAAACCTGTGTCGCCCCAGGCGCTGATGGAAGCCCTGGATCGATGGCTGCCCCGACCCACCGCTGAGACTCAAGAACCCAAGCCCACGCTAACCGCACCGGTTCCACCGATCGAGGAGGACCCGGTCTTCGATCGGGAGGCCATGATGGCCCGCTTGATGGGTGACCACGATCTGGCGCGCACTGTCGTGGCGGGTTTCCTGGAAGATATGCCCCGACAGATTTTGGCCCTGAAGGCCCACCTGGAAGCCCGTCATGCCCCCAATGCAGAGCGCCAAGCCCACACCATCAAGGGCGCCTCGGCCAGCCTGGGAGGTGAGCGCGTGCGTGCGGTGGCCGCCGCCATGGAACAGGCGGCCCACGCAGGCGACCTGCAAGCCGCGCTGGCGCAATTGCCGGAATTGGAAACCCAATTCGCCCGGCTAAGAGAAGCCATGACTATTCTGATTACCCCAATCCCAGAGGAGAACTCGAATGCGTCTGAATGATCTCAAGATCGGCAAACGCCTGGGCTTGGCCTTTGGCAGTCTGGTTGTGCTGTTGGCCGAACGCAGCGGTGCCTCCGCCAAGGGCATCGCCGAGCATATCGAATCCGCGCGCAGCGCCGTGGCTCAGGGCACCACCACCGTCACCACCACGGTGGAACTGCTCAAGCAGATCCGCAGCAGCCTGGATCAATTCGCCGCCCAAACCCGTCAGGTCACCGTGGCAACCCTGGAGCAAAGTCGGGCCGGCAGTGAGGTGGCCCGCCGCGTAGAACAGAATGTCCAGGAAGCCACGATGACTGCCTCGGCCACGGCCCAGATGTCGGCCACCACCCATGAAATCGCCCGCACGGTCTCCGATTTGGCCCATGTGGCCGAGAAACTGCAAGCCCTGGCGCAACGTTTCAAACTTTAAAAAAGGCTCTAACCAAGGTTCCTCTCATGAAGATTCTGATCGCCGATGACGACTTCACCTCCCGCACTGTGCTGGCGGGGGTGCTGAAGAACATGGGCCACGAGGTGGTCGCGGCGATCGATGGGGCCGAGGCCTTGGCGATCATGCAGCAACCCGACGCGCCACGGTTGGCCATTCTGGATTGGATGATGCCCGAGCTCGATGGCTTGGAGGTTTGTCGCCGCATCCGCACGCTGCCTCGGGAGGTTTCTCCCTACCTCATCATGCTCACCGCCAAAAATGAAAAAGTGGAAATCATCGCCGGGCTGGAGGCCGGGGCCAACGACTACCTGGGCAAGCCTTTTGACTCCGGCGAGCTCCGTGCCCGGGTCGAGGTGGGTCGGCGCATGATCGGCTTGGAGGATGCCCTCATCGTCAGCCGCGACATTCTGGCGCACGAGGCCACCCACGACCCTTTGACGGGCCTGCTGAATCGCCGCGCCATTCTGGAACAGCTGCGCAAGGATCTTTCCCGCAGCCAGCGTTTTGGGGACTTGCTGGCCGTAGGCATGTGCGACATCGACCATTTCAAGCAGGTCAACGATACCCATGGCCATCAGGCCGGGGACGATGTGCTGTGTGGGCTCGCCCAGGTCTTGACCGAAAGCATCCGCGAGTACGATTCCGTGGGGCGGTTGGGAGGCGAGGAGTTTTTGATCATCATGCAGATGAAGGCCGGAACGGATTGCCTTGCCGCCTTCGAAAATTTGTGTGCCCGGGTCGCCGAAAGCCCGATCACCACCCGCGCGGGAGCCCTGGTTATCACGATGAGCATTGGGGTGGTCTGTGCCGCCGCAGACAGCACCGTGGATGGAATCCTGGAAGCCTCGGACCTGGCGATGTACCGAGCCAAGCGCGCGGGCCGCAATCGGGTGGTCAGTTGATCGGCCGGTCTCTCTGCAAGGAACCCACCCCATGCGCATTCTGATTGCCGATGATGACTTCACCTCCCGCGCTGTGCTGGCGGGGGTGTTGAAGAAGCAGGGGCACGAGGTCGTTTCGGTGGAAGACGGCACGGCGGCTTGGCAGATCATGCAACAGCCGGATGCGCCCCTATTGGCCATTCTCGATTGGATGATGCCAGGCTTGGATGGGCTGGAGGTTTGCCGTCGCATCCGCAACTTGGAAGCCAAGGCGACTCCTTTCCTCATCATGCTGACCTCCAAAAACGAAAAGGCGGAGATCATCGCAGGCCTGGAGGCCGGGGCCGATGACTACCTGGGCAAGCCCTTCGACCCTGGGGAACTCCGCGCTCGGGTCAGCGTTGGTGTGCGCACGATCGAGATGCAGAGCCATCTGCGGGAAACGGAAGAACAGCTTCGCCTGGCCGCCTTGCAGCTGATGGAGAACAATCACGAACTCGCCGCCACCCGGGACGAAGCCCTGAAGGCCGTGCGGGCCAAATCGGAATTCCTGGCCAACATGAGCCATGAAATTCGCACGCCGCTCAATGGTGTGCTGGGCATGGCGGAACTGCTGGCCGATTCGGACCTGACCCTTGAACAATCGGAGTGCGTGTCGGCCATCAACCGCTCTGGTGAGAGCCTGCTGGCGCTGCTCAACGACATCCTGGATTTCTCCAAGATGGAGGCCGGACAGATGACCCTGGAATCTGTTCCCTTCAACCTCGAGCAATTGGTGTTTGAGGTGGCGGAACTCTTTCGGGGCAAGTTGGAAGGAACGAAGACAGAACTCCTGGTCGATTTCGAGCCCTCCACTCCTGCCCATGTGTTGGGTGATCCCGGGCGCCTGCGCCAGGTCCTGAACAACCTGGTGAGCAATGCCATCAAGTTCACCGAGGCCGGTCACATCCTGGTGGAGGTGCATGCCGCACCGTCGGAAGATGGCCGGTTTCATTTTTATATCGCCGTGCAGGACACGGGCATCGGCATTTCCCTCGAGAAGCAGGGCCGCCTCTTTCAGCCCTTCGCTCAAGCCGACACTTCGACCGCGCGACGCTTTGGTGGCACGGGGTTGGGGTTGGTTCTGGTGAAACGCATCGTGGAGGCCATGGGGGGTGGCGTCCGCCTGGAGAGTCAGGATGGGGTGGGCACCACGCTGCTGCTGCACCTGCCCCTGCAAGTCAATGCCGATCCGCAGGGTGTTCCCGTGGCGGCTTCGGCCCTGGCGGGGAAGCGCATCTTGATTCTGGACGACTTGGCAGTCAACCGAATGCTCCAAGGTCGTCAGATCGAGGCTCAGGGAGGCAACGCCGTTACGGTCCCTTCTGGTGCGGAAGCTATTCAGGCGGTCGACGCGGCCCTGAGCCGTGGTGAGCCCTTCGACGCCGTGCTCGTGGACCTGCACATGCCCGTAATGGATGGCCTGACCTTCGCCGGGAGGGTGCGCAGCGATCCGCGGTGTCGGTCCCTCGCGCTGGTGGCGCTGACGGCCACCAAGGTGCGTGGCGACGCGGGCGACCTGGAGAAGGTGGGCTTCGATGGGTATCTCTTGAAACCGGTCGCTGGTGATACGCTGGCGCGCACCCTGCGGGCTGCGATGCAACGGGTAGGTGGTTCCAACGCCAGGCTGGTTACCCGTCATTCCGTGACCAAGGCGCAGGGCAAAACGCCCCCCGATTCGCGGCTCACGCTCCGGGGCAGGATCCTGCTGGTCGAGGACCAGGAGGTCAACCAAGTGGTCGCTCGGAAATTCTTGGAGAGCGCGGGTGCCACGGTCGAGGTGGCCGAAAATGGCCGAATCGCCGTGGAAAAAGTGGCCACCCAGGCCTTCGATGTGGTGCTGATGGATTGCCAGATGCCCGAGATGGATGGCTTTGAGGCCACGGCTCGGATTCGCGCCCGGGAAAAGGGCACGGGCCGACATATCCCCATCCTCGCCATGACGGCGCACGCCATGGCCGGGGACCGGGATCGCTGTCTGGCGGCGGGGATGGACGATTATCTGACCAAACCCATTTCTCGTGAGGGTCTGGTGCGGGGCGTGGCCGGATGGTTGCCATCCGTGATCGAGCCGGATCTCGAGGCGGTTCACTCAGAGCCCTTGGGTTTCCCACCGGCCCCGCCCGAACTCGAACTGGATGAGTTGCTGTTCCAAAAACTTTGGGAGGTCTTCGACCGGGACGGAAAGGAGATGGGTGCGGTGGTCATCGAGCCCTTCGTGCGTCGGGGCGAGGAACTCCTGCAGGCCCTTCGACTGAGCGTGGCGACTGGCGATATCAAAGGCCTTCACTCCGCCGCCCATGCCCTGAAAGGTTCCTCTCGAACCCTGGCCCTGAACGCCCTGGGGCGGATCGCCGAACGCTTGGACCAGGAAGGTAGCGCCACCCCTGCCGCGACCCTGGGGGTGTGGGTCGAGGAGGCGGACCAAGCCTTTCAAGCCGCCTGCCGCTACCTTCGCGCCCTCAGCGGCTAGGTCGTCTTTTTAATTCCCTGGAGTTCTCTGCGCGCTGCCCTTTTTCATTCTTCTGATCGGAGTTTCCATGTCTGGCGCACGGTTGCTGATTGTGGATGATGACGCCTCTATTTCGGCCCTGTTGGAGCGGATTCTCGTCAAGGCCGGCTATGACGTTACCGTGGCCGCCGACGGCCGCGAGGCGCTGGAACTATTCGCCACGGGTCGAGCCTTTGAGACGATTCTTTTGGATCGTCAGATGCCCGGCATGGATGGCATGCAGGTGCTGCATCACCTGAAGCACACCGAGGGCCTGAAGGATATCCCCGTGGTGTTTCAGTCGGGCATGGATCGCGAGGAAGACATCCTGGAAGGCTTGAGGGCTGGGGCGCTCTACTACCTGGTTAAGCCCTTGGATCCCAAGTTGGTGCTCCAAGTGGTCGCGGCGGCCACCAATGAATACGCGGCCAGGCGGGAATTCTGGGCCGAGATGGAAGGCACCCGCTCGGCCATGAGCCTGATTCAGCACGGGGTGTTTCGGTACCAGACCATGCCGCAGTGCCACGATCTCGCGGCCCTGCTGGCCAAGGCCTGCCCGGATCCCAAGCGCTCGGTGATCGGCCTTTCGGAACTGATGATCAATGCCCTGGAACACGGCAATCTGGGGATCACTTACGATGAAAAAAGCACCCTGATCGAAACCCATAGCTGGGCCACTGAGGTCCATCGGCGTCAGCGACTGGCCGAGAATGAGGGCAAGTGGGTTGAGGTCACCCTCGACCGTACGGCCACCCTGACCCGCCTCCGGATCCAAGACCAGGGCGAGGGTTTTGCCTGGCAGGACTTTCAGGAACCGAACCCGGACCGCCTGTTTGATAGCCATGGTCGGGGGATCCTCCTGGCCAAGTGGGAGGCCTTTGATCGGGTTGAATACCAGGGCATCGGAAATTGCGTCGTGGCGGAAATGGACCACGTGTGAACGGATCTCCTCTCCTTTTCCTGAAGCCATAGGTGACCCCATGAAAGCCCCTG
>JFJP01043999.1_pt1 | contig 11616 bp, 9 predicted proteins | sample 431651 | NCBI WGS metagenome assembly JFJP01 (sample SAMN02602958, study PRJNA72255) | Microbial mat metagenome, whole genome shotgun sequencing project. | biome: fresh water; feature: sink hole; material: water; isolation source: purple microbial (photo- and chemosynthetic) mats found in... | reverse complement strand
GCTCCACTATTTCTGAACAATCTTTTCTTAACCTATTCGACCTCATATCAACACTCTCGAGATTGGGACACTTGGCAAGAGTTTCTAATATTGGTACCATTTTCTTTATAACACTATTATAGCCATCAATTGTTGTTGATATTTTAAGGCAAGATAGATGCTGGATATTGCCTTCTTTAATCTTTCGAATTAATTCTGATGCAATATGTTCATCAAAATTATTTAATTGATTTTCGGTTAGTAATTCTCTTATGTGCATAATAATAGCTGAATAAAGTAATTAATAAAAATATTACTGTATAATAGTTAATACTTCTTAATATATCAAGTTATATTTAATTATCATTAATTTATGGCTATTCACACTTTGCTATGATATTGAAACCTCTTTTTTCACCCTATCTATAGATAAATTGGATATAAAATTCCCAGTATCAATAGCCTTGCATATTTGGAAAATTATATATTTAGTACAACATGATGTTTTGTTATTTCGGGAAATAGTTCTTTAGTAAAGGGTAACATTTCTGATTTTTTGTCGTTGATAAATTCTACTTCGATAATATCTCCTCCACCATAATTTGCTACGTTGGTTATATTACCTATGTGATTTCCTTGAGGATCAATTACTTTGAGACCTTGCAAATCTTCGATATAAAACTCATCTTCTTCTAATATCTCTGGTAGGCTGCTTCGAAAACAATAGAGAGATTTTTTAATTAAATTTTCTGCTTCTGTTCTGGTGTGGCAGTTTTCTAATTTACAAATTAAATTCCCATTTGGTTGAAGTCTAATCATTTTTAGTTTAATAGCATTTTGGTCTTGATCGAAGACTGGTAAATTTACAATATTTTCAGGAGGCTGAGTGAAAGACTTTACAACAACTTGGCCTAGTATACCATGAGCTGATGAGATAACACCTACCATAATTAATTTGTTATCTGGGTTGTTTTTTTTAGCAACTGATTGATCTGACATTTAAAAAGCATTATCATGAATTGAATAAAAAACTGCTGTAAATACAGTAGAGTAAAGTAATAATCACTATATATCATGAAAAAAATAATACTATCTTTGTTTGTTGTAACAGCTGGGTTTTTAGCGCTGATTTTGGGTTCTATATATCTAACAGATTACAGTAAAATTTATACAGACTTTACTACTAGTGCTAAGATTAGCAACACTAACATTAGTCAAATAAATTATAAAATACATAACTTTCCTGTTCCTACTTTAGTAATTGATGAAATTAAAGAAGATAAAAAGATAGAGCTTAAGAATATAAAAATTAAGTTTTCTTTATGGTCTATTTTAAGTTTTAACCATAAGATTTCTGATATAGAAATTGATCAGGTGATAATTCACCTGTCAAATGATGATGTGAATTATATAGATCATGATGAGTTCATTGCTGAACTAATTAAAAAAGAAACTCTTAGTGTTTCGGCAAAAATTGGTAAATTAATTTTTGTTGAATCGGATAAAGATGTTCCTCTTGTTATAGAGAATTTTATGTTTTCTGGAAACAAGGAGGCGACAAAATTTACAGGAAAATTATCTTCGGTTGGTAATTTACAAGGTGAGTTTATTAGAAATTCCGATCAAATTAACTTTAATCTTGAACTTGATAATCCTGGGTATCATGTAGAACTAAAAGAAATATATGAAAAATTCTTATTAAAGAGTGGTAAAATGGAAATTACAACTTCGGTGCTTGCTAAGGAGTTGATATCATTATTACCAGATTTTGTCAATTTATCTGAAGAGTCAGTTTCTGATGAGGAAGTAAAAATTACTTTAGATATTGTCCCACTAAATAATTGGGTTAATTTTAAAAATATTGTTATTCAATCTAAATCTATTCAAGGGTCTGGAGAAATAGCGCTTAGTAAAAACAAACAAGATCTTAGTGACGTTAAAATCAATTTTACTAAAATTGATTTAGATAGCTGGAGTAAAAACAAGAACGTTGCTAACAACAATCAGGGTAACTTACCATATTCTTCTGATATTATCAATAAAATGGCTTTTAGTCATAATAAGACAAGAGTAACTATTTCAGCTAAGGAGATTGTACTAAGTCCCAATAATATTGTTACAGATGCTAGTTTAAGTTTTTTGAATCAAGATGGTCAAGTGCAAATTGAAGACTTAACTGGTGGTTTTGATAAAAATGGTGGTTTTAGGGTTAATGGTATTGTATCAGAAAATTCTTTCCGCAGTCTTTTTAAAGGTAGAATAGCTATAAATCATAAAGATCTTAATGATTTGGCTGAATTTATTGGGGGTCCTAAAGTAAGGACTAAGAATAATATTCCATACAGCTTAATATCTGACATTAAATTTAGTTCAGTAGATATTTCTATGCAAAATTTACTAATCAAGACAGATTCTTCTGAAATCACTGGTTCTTTTTCTACTAAATTTATTGGTAACTCACCAAGAACAAATGCTAATTTAAAAATTAATAAAGTTAATTTAGATAAGGAAGATTTACCGCTTTTAAATTACTTATATAATTATGCTTTGGAATTAACTGAAGATTCAAAAAAGGAAGATTATTTAAATAAATTTATTCCATTAAGAGAAATAAACTCTATCAGTGATTACGATATTGGTTTTGATCAGCTAACCTTAAATAACAAGTTATACAAAAATGTAAATTTCAATTTAAGTCTTGTTCCAGGGCAAATTAAATTAGAGAATTTATCATTAAACGATGGTAAAAATTATGCAGACATGACACTAGAACTAATAGCTTCTGCTATAAAACCATCTTTCAACATAATAATTCATAGTGGAGTTTTGGAAGTTGATTTTCTTTCACCAAGATCTATTTCTGAGCTTAGAAAGAAAATATTAGAAAAATTTGCTCTTGATAAAGTTGACCTTAGTGTAAATTTCAATCTTGATAAAGTTTATGAGGGGGATTTTAGTCTTGGTAGAGTTATGCTGATAGCCAAAAATAATAAAACTTTATTTGAAATTAGTAAATTTGATGCTGATTTACTAGGTGGTAGGATGTATTCTACTGGCAGTATATTGCTAGAGCCTTACACAATAAATTTTGTATATGGTTTAAATTCAGTGATTATTAATGAGGTAGCTAAATTAATGCCTTCTGGGTTTCTGGAAACGGGTGGTGTAATAAGTACAAGTGGTATGTGGTCTACAAATGGTAATTCTCTTGAAGAGCAGTTATATAATTTGTATACAAAATCAAACATTGTTACTAAAGATATAACAGTAAGTAATTTTTCTATTGATGAAATTGTTCAAGCGGCAGCGGCGCCAGACTATAATGTAAAAACTTTTAAAGATGATATGAAGCAAGCGTTGCTAACTGGGAAAACAGAAATTAGTGAATTAAAAGCTGATATAGAACTTACTAAAGGGTTATTTAGTTTTAAAAATATAGCGTTTAAAACTAAATATACTTCAGGAGTAGCTGCGGCGAATTTTAATTTATATGATATGAATATAGACCTTTCTTCGGTATTTTCATTTTATTTGTCTAAACCATCTTATGGTAAAAGTTATAAGGATTATGCCACGGCACAATTAACCCTTAAAGCTACTGGGAATTTATTAACTCCTAAAAAAGAAGCTGACACAAAAGAATTTGAAGATTTGTTGAATGCTGTAAATACGGTAAAAAAGAACTAATTTTCATTAGTATCATCTGGCGCCTCTGGCTCCAAAATTGCTAATTGATGCAAACTTTCATCACCAAGTGAATGCGAAGTGATCCACACTTTCGTGACTTTAAAGCTAGATTGCCAAGCTTCGCTATGGCCTTGTTGCATGACCACAAGAAGAAGTTCACGCTTACAAGATTAGGCTTGATTTGTATAATTTAATGTACCAACTCAAGCTCCGTTTAAGGAGCTTGATAATTTTTTCTTAAATTATTGATATATTATATGCTGTCATATCCTTTTCTTCTCGCATTCCTCGTTATTAATTCAACTATTATAGATTCATAGAAGCTCTAATCCCTACTGCCCAGCTTTTTACTCTGCCTGTTGGGCGAGCGCTAGCATTAAACCCTATTTTATATTTGTTATTTATCTCAGCTAAAACACTGCCTTGAACTTGCATATTGGACTGAGCTATTTTATATGCAGGAACTTTGAAGTAATTATATTCGCTAAGGTTACGACCTTCAACTTGCTTACTGATCGGATTTTTCCAATCATAAAGATAGCTTACTGTTAACGAAGGTATTAATTTTACACTTTCTTTCATTGAGAAATCACTTGCAAGAGTTAAGCCAATCTCGCCCATTACAGAGTCTCTTTTTGGGATTTTAAAGCTCATTTGAGTCGAGGTTTTTTTACCATTAGCGCTTCCCTCGTTATAAGCTTTCATTGTTACTGATTGGTAATGCCCAGCAACAAAAGGTGTGGCGCTTATATTTTCAGCTAGATTAAAGCGATAACCTGTACCTAAAGTAGTAAACAGGTGATTTCCTGATGTTTTGCCTTGTTCTTTATGCGTAGCCAAACCTAAAGCAATATCACGGGTAATATTGTAATTAAGCTTACCAATACCAGTTGAACCATAAACAAACATAGGATTTTCAAAACTATAGACTCCATGTATTGAGATTGCTTGTTCTCTGATTTTAGCTTCGCCTCTATTTACAACAAATTTGGTTTTGGTTTCTGCGTAACCAATCCTTACACCAATAAGTACATTATTGTTTATTTTACCGCTTAAACCCAATCCAGCATCCATTGCACTGTCATCTTTAAAACCCAATTCCTTTTTGCTGAAATTTCCTGTATGACTTTTACCAAAATCACCAAAAACTTGTATAGCAAATCTATTATCAGAATTGGAAGAATCGGCAGAAGCAGCAATATTATTTTCTACTTCGCCAGTATTAGCAAAATTTTGTGCTAAGGCAAGGTTTCTTTCCGAAGTTTTCATTCCAAAACCAAGAGGAGATTCACGTAGCATTGAAACCAATGTAGGGCTTGTTATCACAGAAAAAACAAATTGACGTTTAATATCATTAACAGGTTGAGTTGCGTGTGAAGTTGAATCAAATATTTTGCTTGTATTTCCCGGTCCTAAGTTGTAATTACCAAGAACTTGCTCCGCAGTTGTTAGATATTTGTCAGGGTTATCAGCTAATTCTTGCATAAGATTTGCTTCATCCCATAATATTATATTAGCTCCTGAAACTTGTGATGCTCCTCTTATTTGAGCTTTGCCTATCTCTCGTGAAATTACGTCACTAAATTCTTTAGTACCAACAAAATTTTGCCTTAATGCTTCATTATAATGGTTTGAAATCAGAATGTAGTTAGCACCGTTAAGAGTTGCTTTTTCTACGAAAATTTTGGTGTTAGATTCTGTAATGTCTAAATAGTTAAATAACATAGGGAAATTGGCTTTATTTACAACTAGGGAACCATTAACCACTTTAACAAACACATCTACATCACTTACAGCCGAACCATTAGCTATTAAAGTGTCAACATCACTATTACCAGTTAACCCCTGCGAAAAAACCTCTCCAGAAAAAGTTCCAGCAATCCCACCACTAGCTTGAGCTATAGGATCATAAACCCCAGCAACTTCACTAGACAAAGGGTTGTAAATAACCAAATCGTTTGAGCCAAATTTTCCTTTTCTGCCTAAATAATTATCTAAATCGCTATTAAAAAGAATTCCACCGAACGTGCCTCCAACCATATTTGCAGAACCATGGCCACCAGAAGCAAAATTTGTTTCATTTCTTTGAAAAGCAAAACCTAGTTTTTCTGCTAAAGTATTTGCGTAAGTCTTAACCGCTCCACCATCCATAAAACTATCACCAAAGCTGATCACATTTGTAAAATCCTGTGAATTTTTTGCAGCTAAAACCATAGATGAAGTGCTAAGCGCTACAAGCGAAAAGCACGCAAAGGTTTTAAAAAAGTTTTTCTTTTTATTTTTAGACATTAAGAGACACCTCTAAATATTAATTTTATATTAAGTTAACAAAGAAAATAATATAAACATAAAGTCTTTAAACAACTTAAATTTTCTTGATCATCCTTTTGCTTGCTCAATTTTTTTGTTTTTCATAGTTTCTTACATATTTATGCTGACTAATGTTCTGGCTAACATAATAGTTTGATCACTTGCTTAATTAACTTCTTTAGTCCATGTTAAGTCTTTACCTTCTATTATCTCCATTGAAGAATCAGGAAATTTTCCATCATGATTTAGATACCTTCCTTTTAAAATATTTGCTAAAAAAATCTCGGCATGCGCATAAAATGACATTCTATTCTCGGGCCTTGCAAGTCCGTGTCCTTCATCTTTATATAATAAGTACATCACTGGTATGCCATGCTCTTTCATGGCAGTTACTATCTGATCAGATTCAGCTTGCTTAACTCTTGGGTCATGAGCTCCCTGCACTATTAACAAAGGTTTTGTTATAGATTTTGCATAATTAACAGGTGATCGCTCAAATAAAAATTTTCTACCATTTTCATCCTCAGGCGATGCGCCAATAATTTTTTTTAAGTGCGCAAAAACAGGCTTCCAATAAGGCGGGATAGAATTCATTAATGTTTCCAAATTTGATGGTCCAACAATATCTACGCCCGCAGCATACAAATCTGGAGTCATAGTCATACCGACTAATGTTGCATATCCCCCATAACTTCCTCCCATGATTACCACTTTATCTTTCTCAGTAATATTATTATCTATAGCCCATTCTCTTGCATCTTCTAGATCATTTTGCATTTTTCTAGCCCACTCTCCATCCCCGGCATTAATAAAGCTTTTTCCAAAACCAGTAGATCCACGATAATTAACACTAAGCACTGCATAACCCCTGTTAGCAAGCCATTGATGTGTGGAATTATAGCCTTTTGAATCTCGGCTATTTGGCCCTCCATGAACATAAAGCACAAGTGGTATTGGACTGGAAAGCCTAGCTCCTTTATCAAGCCATCTTGGCAATGTTAAGTAACTCACTAACTCTAACCCATCTCTGGCATTTATTGTTACAGGATGCATTTTAGCAAAAAAATAATCTTCTTGTTTTGTATTAGAAACAAATAAGAACTTAGCTTCTTTAGTGCTACGGTCGTACAAATAATATTTATATGGACCATCATCTTGCATATAAACCACTATCCATTTGCTATCATTAGATGTGCGAGAAATGATTTCAATTTTGCCAGCATTAAGTTCTGATAAATTCTTTATATCTTTTTTTATTGATTCATCAAAAATAATCCATTCTTTTTCTAAATAATCAACAGCAACAGCCTGTATTTTTTTAGTAATGGGATCCACAAGAGTGGCATCTATATCAGCTCTTTTATCTTCATAAATCATCTTTCTTTTTTGAGTTAATATGGAGGGCTGATGTAGTTAACATATCCTCTACTTTTATTTTCTGAAATAATTCTGATTCAGAAACATTTCCATCTTTAAAGAAGTAAATTTCTCCTTCACCAGTTGGTAACATTTTATAAGCAAGACGTATTTTTAAATCATCGTCAATTGTAAAATCAGTATATTTTTCTTTATTTTCAAAAATTAGTTCTGTCTCTCCTGTTTTGACATTAATTTTATAAATATCAAAATATTCTGGAACTAGTTTGTTCATTCTCACCAAAATTTCATCTGGAAAATTTTTGCTTATCTTAACTATTCCTGATCTAACCCCATTTTGAGGAGTGAGAAGCTTGTTTTCCAGTGTTTTGATATCAATTGAATGAAGTCTGAAATTCTCATCACCTTTGTTATCGATAGCATAAATTATATTACTATTATTTTTAGCCCAAGAGTAATTTCTTATCCCCCTCTCCCTATCATCTGTAATTGCCCTAGCATCTAAGGGGTTAGAAGTTGGCGCAATAAAAATATTTAGCACTCCATCTAGTGGAGCAATATAACTAATATATTCGCCATTTTCACTCATTCGTACTGCAATTTTATCAGGATTACCAAACAATACTTCACGAGGTATTAATATATCTTCTTTCATATTCTCTCCTTTATTATCTTGAGCAAAAACTACAGAATTCTGTGCAACAGCAAGCGCTATTGCTAATACTGCATAATATTTTTTTAACATAATATACTACTTCTCTTCGTTTAATATATGTAATATTTCCTGATGGATTTCACCAATGGCTTTATCTTCGCATTTGACTAATTTTATCCTATTGGGATATAAATTTGCGATTTTTTTAAATCTCAAATACACATCCTGATGAAAATTCATATTTTTATCTTCAAATTTATTAGTATCCCCTGTTTTTATACTTCTTTTTATCCCAACTGTTGGCTCTATATCCATAAAAAATGTAATATCAGGCATAATAACTTGATTGTTATCATTGTTTGCTCTCATCAATTTGTTATGTAATTCAAAAATATAATCTATTGTAAGATAATCATCTGCTTGATAACATACAGTAGAATCAATAAATCGATCGCAAATAACACTATAGCCATCTTGCAAAGCTGGATATATAACCTTGTTAATATGTTCATATCTAGCAGCCATAACTAACATCAATTCAGACACTCTATATAAATCTCTATGAAGCAATAATTCGCGGATTTCTTCGGCTTCTTTTGTACCACCTATTTCACGAGTATGAATAGCTCGAATATTCTTTGAAAGTAAATATTCATAGAGTTTCTTGCTTTGAGTGGACTTTCCACTACCCTCCCCCCCTTCAAAAGTAATGAATATAGGCTTATCAAAATTTTTCATTAATGCTATTCATCTGGGTTAACCTAGAAACAGTTCTTTGAAATTCTGCAATTCTTTTACCAGAACTATATATTAAAGAAGGCTCTACTTCCAATAAAGAAAATAAAAGTACCTTATAAAAATAAACATTGTCAATAAAGTTGATAAACCTAGTGGCTATATCTGTTTCGTTTTCAGATATCTTCCTAACCCCTTCAAGAACTATTATCTCAAACCTTTGACACAAATTTACATAGTCTGCATATCCAAAATCTTGCATAAACAACTCATCGAAATTAGTAAACAGGATATTCTGGTGAGTTTGTGGAAAAACTACCTGCCGGCCAAAAACTTCAAAATTTCCTGAATGCAATTCTTGCTTAGAGCATAGATTATTTTTAATTTTATCCAAAGCTATCTTATTCTCTTCATTAATTGGAAATAGAATCCTATTCTTTGTATCCGCTACTTTTTCCAAACGATAGTCTTTTTCAGAATCTAAATCTAAAACCAAGAAATTCTTTTTTACATTTTCAATAAAGGGTAAAAATAATTCTCTCTGCAAACCATCTTTGTATAAATTATCTGGGATTATATTGGTAGTTAGAAAAATAAAAACTCCATTCGAAGATAAAAATGAAAACAACCTCATCACTAACATTGCATCTGTAATATCTTTAATCTCAAATTCGTCTATACATAAAACCTTCACTCTTGTTGAAATTTCATCAGCTAGTTTTTTAACTACTTGATCCGATCTATCATTTAACTGAAACTTATGAATTTTTTGGTGCAATTCTTGCATAAATTTTTGAAAATGAATTATTTCTTTCCTAACTAAAACCATTTCAAAAAACATATTCATCAACATTGTTTTTCCACGGCCGACATTACCGTAAAGATAAACTCCTTTAATGCTTGGTTTCTTAATAAACCGAAGTGTTATATTCTTAACAAATGATGTTTTATTTAGAAAGTTAGCTAGATTTTTAAACTGTTCAAGCAAGAAACTTTGTCTTTTATCAAGTTTTATGCTACACGGAATTGCACCAGAACTCATTTTAGCTTTGGGTCATAGTTAATAAGTTTTGGTTCTCTTATATCAGCAATTTTATCATACAATCCTAGATACGCAGCAATAGCTAGAAACAAAGCATTATGTTCTGATGGCTTAACTAAACCAGCTAAAGTGCCGTAAATTACATTTACAGAACTTTTAGAACATTTTATATACATAAGAGCAATTTCAAAACATGGACAACTTACAAAAGCTGATTTAAGTACCGTTAATATTGAGGCAGAATTATTCATATTCACACTTAATTCTGTAAACAAATTCAATGATTCTAAGTAATCTGGCTTTAATTCTAGAGATGATTCCAAAAATTTTATTGCTTCGCTATCATTCCCTTTAGCAATAGACGTTTTAGCTGCTAAATAATAATAACTCGATATTTCTTCTGAGTACTGCAGTAATAACTTCATGTCAGCTCTTTGTAATTTAGAAACAACAAATATCATTTTTTCCCAAGAAGCCATCTTTGCATAGATCCGAATTAGCAGCATCATCAGCTGGGTATCAGTATCACTTTCATTAAAAGCTTTGCTGGCATATTCTTCTGATTCCATATAATACCCAGCATCAAAGAAAATTTGAGCAAGTTTTTTTGCTGAATATATACTATAATTTTTTTTGTCAACTAAAGTGCGTAATCTTTGGATTTGCATATCAAAACTGCTTTCTGATTCTGCTAGAATTAAATTTACTACCTCTTTGTTATTTTCATCAAAATCAGGTATTAGTTTAGTAGTTAGTTCTAAGGATTTTTGTTTGTTACCCATTAAAAGTTCAGAAATTATACGCAACAACCGATCATTCATTCTCTTTAATTTTTTTCTATACCAATTACTGCTTATAATAAATGGTAAATCAAATATCAAAAATACAGTTTTCAATACAATCATTAATATTAACTGAACAATTAAAAAAATTGCTAAAAAAGTAAAAACTGTAGTTTCAATTTGATAATCTAAGACTGATATATTAACATTCGAGTCAAAATCATTAATGGTATTAAATCCTAAATATAATAGAAAGAAAACTGCGCATAAAATTAGAAATCTAATCATATTTTTACTCAAATAAGTTATATCTTAAAAACAATGTAATTTTAAGATTAATGTCATAAGGTTATTCAAAAAATTGCTCTTGTATGTCTAGAGAAAATGCATATGAGGTAAATAAATCAATCTTATTTTCAATTTTTGCTTTTAGCATCTTCCTTTCCTTATAAGAATGAGTTTCCTTCTTAATTTTTAAAAATTTATTAAAAATAGCTATATCAAACAAGGGGATTTGCTCATAAAGCGCATCACCCTTAAGTAACATAGCATTATAGGTTTTCAACATCTCTATCATTCCTTCAAACTCCTTTGGCAATTCAATTTGCGTTATAATATCTAAATTTTCAGAATATGTTTGATCTTTAGAAAATTTGTATAAAAATTCATGAACGTTTGCAAGGTAAATGCGATAATCATTAAGGTTGTTTATCATATTTACATCAGATACTATTTGTGTGTTATTGTCTAGCCCCCCTTTAACTTCGCATTCATAAGGATTTAAGTCTGCCTCATCATTTAAAATATCTAAATCTTGCTCATCTGGAGCGAATCTTGGTAAAAATCCTTCTTCTTGATAAGATGAAATATCGGCTTTTTCTTTGCTATCTTTTTCAGAGATTGATTCTTGTTTTACCGAAATATCTTCCGTATCTTTAGTATTACTGTTATGGCCAAATATATCAATACGATTAATCGCCCCAAGCCATGTTTCCTTATAAGAATGAGTTTCCTTCTTAATTTTTAAAAATTTATTAAAAATAGCTATA
>JFJP01024064.1_pt1 | contig 11616 bp, 9 predicted proteins | sample 431651 | NCBI WGS metagenome assembly JFJP01 (sample SAMN02602958, study PRJNA72255) | Microbial mat metagenome, whole genome shotgun sequencing project. | biome: fresh water; feature: sink hole; material: water; isolation source: purple microbial (photo- and chemosynthetic) mats found in... | reverse complement strand
GTTTGTTGTGACGTTTGCTTATGATTATCAGGCCCATTCCCATGATGGCATACGTGCCAAGTTGGCTGAGATGTACCTTTCCTATGCCAAGGTTATGCAAAGCTTTGAAGCATTTGTTGAGCTAGGAAGTGTTTTGCACTCGTGTGCGCATTTCATCCTCAACGTGCATTTGGACACGCGAAAAACCCAAGAATTATCGCTCTTTCTCATCAGCCTCAGTGAGTACCTTTATGAGTGGTACCGCACCTTGTTTACGACAAAAACGGCATTAGACATTCACGGTTTTGATGATGCTATTATGGCGTCGTGTTTGCAGATAGAATCCGAGCTAGGTTCGAACAAGCCGATGAGCTTAGGGGATGATTTGGAGCTTTCCTAAGAAGCTTCTAGGGCAAAATGGATACTAAAACGCGCTCCCAAAGATCCGTTTTCAACACGCAAGGCGCCTCCCATGTTTTTTTCGATAATCATCTTTGACATGTAAAGCCCAATACCCGTCCCATCACCTTGTTCTTTGGTCGTAAAATAAGGCTCAAACACACGATCCAAAATCGCCTCATCAATGCCGCCCGCATTGTCCTCAAAGCTTACATGTAAGGGTGACATTGTGATAACAATTTTTCCTTCTTCAAGCTTCTTGTCTAAAATAGCATCTTTTGCATTGTTGATAATGTTTAAAACAACCTGCTGAAACTCTCCACGAAATCCTTCAATAATGACATCTTCGCCCTTGATTTCGACCGCGATGTTGCGATTTTTAAATTGGGCACTTTGCAAAGAGAGGGTTTCTTGAATCGCCTCATAAAGGCTAAAGCGCTGCCTAGCCTTGTCAATTTTGAAAAAATTTCTAACCTTATCGATAAGGCCTTCTGAAAAGTCATCGTCTAGGTTTTGGATATTGAGGTTGAGCGCATTTAAAGGCTGTCTCCATTGATGCGCAATCGCGCCCATCATCTCTCCCATGGAAGAGAGTTTGGATTTTTGGATGAGAATATCACGCTCTGCGGCTTGCTCTTTTTCGATCTTGATGCGCGCATTCGTTTCGTCTTCAACGCGCTTGTCTAAAAGCTCATTGAGTGCGATGAGCTCTTCTTCCATCATCTTTCGCTCGGTGATATCATCGATAAACCCATGCCATAACACAGAACCATCTGGCTCCATTTGAGGCAGGGCATTGCCAAAGAGCCAGTGGGTTTCACCCTCAAAGACAACACGGTACTCATGGCGCCATGGGCCCATTGTTTTAGCTGAGGCTTGAATCGTGTCGATGACACCTTGAAGGTCATCAGGATGTAAAACGTCAAAAACCTTAGACGCATCGAAGCGAACTTCCTCGGGTGTGACACGATAGATGTTGTAGATAGCCGCACTCGCAAAGGGGAAACACGACGTGCCATCGGGCCTTAGTTTAAACTGATAAATAGCCCCCGGAATGCGGCTGGCGATTTTTTGAATGCGATCAAGCGCTTCTTTTTGAGCCTCTTGGGCTTTTTTACGCGTCGTAATATCCGTTAAAATCCCTCGATAGCCGCTAAAAACACCCGCATCGGTGAACACAGGAATGGCATTGATGAGTACCCATAAAACAGAACCATCCTTGCAGAGCAGTTTGTCTTCTTGATTGACCACGGCTGCGTGCTCGGCAAACAAAAGACGGATTCTTTCTTCATAGGCTTGGTCTGATGCTTTACTGTAAAAATGATGAAAATACATTTTTCCCACGACTTCTTGGGGAGAATAGCCCGTTAAAGACTCCTCTTCATCACCCACATAGGTAAATTTTCCTTCATCATCCAACTCCCAAAAAACGGTCCTACTCTGCTTTGCAAGCTCTTTAACCCTCTTTTCACTCTGTAAAATGAGTCGCTGTTGCGCCTGCATTTGCGCATCCGTTTGGCGCAACAACAAGAAGATAACGCCTGCAACCAAGCCCAACAAAAGAAGGCCGATGCCAAGCGTGGTAGCTATAAACTCTGCAAAATCGCTGTCGGCATCTTTGATAACATGGGCGTCAAAATGATGAATCAGCAACACTTCAAGAAAGACGAATATCCCAAAGAGCACGGGCAAAATCCACACCATCAAACGCGTATATGTGGGTTTTGGTAAGCCCTCTTGTGTCAAAGAATTTGGTATATTCATTAGAAAAATTCTATCTCATCATCCCCGCTCACATCGGCACTTTTCTCCTCAAAAATGGCTTCAATTTGAATGCACGAGGAGAGCAATGAAGCATCAAGATAGTGAATGTCGCGTGCCACTTGAGAGATAAAGACATTATCCCGCCAACTGTTCAAGTCATGCAAAAGATTTAAAAGCATCGAAGAGAGTTTTTTTACCTTATCCTCAGCAAACTGCTCTTCAGTGAGGGTGGAGAGAAAGTTTATCAAAGTCTGAACGGCAAAGCCTAAATGCTGAAAATCAACCAACTGTTCCAGCACATCCGCATACTCTTGAAAATTATCGCACACAATGCCAATGGAGCGTTTTGTAGGCTCTTTTTCAAAAGAAACGATTGCGGTGTCGGTTTCATCGTTGATTTGCTCTAGGCTCTCAATTTTGGGTAAAAAGGAGATGGCAGTGTTTTCCACATAATCAACAGCACTCAAAACGTTATCGTGGGTCTTGGTCAGTATTTTTTTCACATCATCACTGATTTCCATTCTTGAGACTTCAACCTTTTGTACCTTATCCAATGAAAATGCCAACATCTCTTTGCTTAAAATGTATTTGGCCGCTTGAAAATGTTTCAAAAGCAAGTTGCGAATCACCGAATTTCTCATAGCGCCTACATGTAAGAGCATCATATAGAGTTTATCGGGACTTTCTTCCACCACAATGCTAAAGGGAATGTTGTTTTTAAGCAACCACAAACCTAATCCATAAATGAGTCGCACACAGTCACTCAAATCAATGACATTTTTTTCACCGTTGAGCCAATAATCCCAATACTCCGCCAATGCGCCCTCATCTTGAATGCGAAACGTGATGGTTCGGCTGTAAATCGAATGACTAAAAGGATTCATCACTTCCGAGGCATCGGAGCGCTCTTTAGAACGCAAGGAAGCGATACGAATATACTGTGCCACCCTTGTTTCAAACAACTCAGCATTAATGGGCTTGGTCAGATAATCCTCAGCGCCCAAAGAGAGCATTTTATGCTTTGAAGCTTCATCATCAAGGGCGCTCAGCGCTATAATCATGGTGTTTTTGTGCATTTGCTTGATGAATTTGGTGGCCTCATAGCCATCCATATTGGGCATCATGATGTCCATAAAGATGACATCATAATTTTGCTTCACACACATCTCCACCGCAACCTGTCCGTCTTCGGCCTCGTGCACTTCTACCTCTGCGACCTCTTCAAGCAAGAGATTGAGGGTTAAGCGGTTGTTTTCATTGTCATCAACGATTAACACACGTATCATCATACGTCCTTTCGAAATTTCGTTAAAATAAATTTTGCGCCACCAAGGTCTTTGGAGTCTTCAATGCAACACGTAAAATGCAATCCTTCACACAGAAGTTTAACAAAATTTAGCCCAATTCCAGTTCCTTTTTTTTCCATGCTGGTTACCCCTTTGGCGTCTTGTTCGTAGAGTTCAAACGCGGCTTCTTTGTTGACAATGCCTTTGCCATCGTCTTCAACAATCACTTCAATCTTTTCATTGTCGCTCAGTAAAAAAATCTCAACACTCGTATGGCCGTATTTGATGGCATTGGAGATGATGTTGGCCATAATTTGCTTAAAACGGTACTCATCGGAGCTGATATAAGGCTCACTCCCATCGTCTTGAAAACTCACGGTGCGTTTATGTTCTGCCGCTAAGGCTTCGTGCTTTTCAATGACATCCATAATGCTGGCCTTGACATCAAACAAGGTGTAATTAAAATTGATTTTTTCATTGCGAAGCCGACTAAGATCTAAAATGTTGGTAACATTTTCAAGCATCGATGAGGCACTTTTGTAGATTTGTTCCAACAAGTGCATGCGTTTTTCTTTTGGAATCTCTTCAATACGGTGCATGTTTTTATGCAAGTATTGTGAAAAATTGATGATGGCATTGAGTGGGGTTTTCAGCTCATGGGTGAAAAGAATGAGAAAAGAATCTTTCGCTTCAGAGAGCTTCATCTGCTCTTGTGCCTTGATTTCTTTGGCATACACTGCTCGTTTTTCGACCAGCATCTGCGTGATGTCCCTTCGAATAGCGATAAACTGCAATATTTCACCCGTATGCGCGTCTTTAAAAGGGATGATAAGCGTATCGGCCCAAAAATCACTGCCGTCTTTGTTGAGGTTAAGCACACGCTCGCGCCAAACCTCCCCTCTTAAAATGGTTGACCACATGTCTTGATAGATGCTTAGAGGATTGGAAGGATGTTTTAAAATCCGATGGTTTTTACCCAGCACCTCTTCTTCAGTGTAGCCCGTCACTTTCATGAAATTTTCATTCACGTAGGTGATATTGCCTTGCACGTCTGATTGGGAAACCACGCTTGATTGCAACAGTGCTTCAAAATACTGCGTATCTTTTAAAAAAATATTTTTACGGGCTATCGCCTTAATCGCCTCTTGTAAATGCTTTGCAGCGTAAATTTTTTCGGCTTTTAGGCACAAATAACGGCTACACTGAAGTGCCAAAATGGACTCCAAACAGCCGATGCTTTTTTCGTGCAAAAACAGCGCTATATCGCCTCTGTAACCCTCTTGTTGGATGAGATGCAAGGTGTCCAAGTATGAGGCCTCTTCTAAAAAGAGTGTCCCAAAGATAAGGTCAATTTTGCTGTGTGAGACGATGCTTTTCATCTGCGCTTCGCTCGTGCAAAGGTGTACAGATTTGGAGAGTGTTTTTGCATAGCTTATCAGCTCTTCATTGAGCGCCATTTCCCCGATAAGCAGTACAGAAAGACTCTTTTTTTCGTAAAAAATGTGCTCCACATGTGCTCCTTTTAGTGTGCCAATGTAGTGATGACCGCTTGGGCTATGTCGCCTAAAGGCACCACACTATCAACGCCTCCGAGCTTAATGGCCTCTTTGGGCATGCCAAAGACCACACAACTCTCTTCGGATTGGGCGATGGTTTTGGCTCCGGCTTGGTGCATGTTGAACATTCCTTTGGCGCCATCACTTCCCATGCCGGTTAAGATAACCCCTAAGGCATTGGGACCGGCTACTTTGGAGACCGAATTAAACAACACATCCACACTAGGGCAATGCCCACTCACTTTTTGCCCCGCACCAATTTCAACAAAATAGCGCGCACCCGAACGACGCAAGACCATGTGCAGACCACCTTGGGCGATGTACGCTGTACCGATTTCTAAAAAATCCCCATTTTTGGCCACTTTGACATCAATCTCACACAAAGCATCCAAACGCGCAGCAAACGGACCGATGAAGCTATCGGGCATGTGTTGCACGATGATGATGGCGGGTGCGTTTTTAGGCATCCCTGTTAAAACCACTTTTAACGCTTCCGTTCCACCCGTACTTGAACCAATGGCGATGACTTTTTTCGTGGTCTCTGCGATGTTTAAACGGTTCATTCCTGCTTTTAGGCGAGGGATGACTTTTTGCACACGCGCATACGAGGCATTGATCACTTTTTGAATCAATTCATCCCGAATTTCATCTTTGCCATCGTAAATATTCGAATGCGGCTTCGCCACATAATCAACCGCTCCGGCCTCTAGCGCATCCAAGGTCACTTGCGCACTTTTTCGTGTGAGCGAAGAGACCATCACCACGGGAGTTGGGAAATGACTCATCAGCTTTTGTAAAAAGGTGACCCCATCCATGCGTGGCATCTCAACATCCAAGCAAACCACATCGGGTTTAAGCTCCACAATCATATCACGTGCGATATACGCATCCGCGGCAAGGCCTACCACTTCGATGCGTTTATCGCTTTCTAAAATTTCTCTTAAAATGTGACGAGCGGTGGCACTGTCATCCACGATTAAAACCCTAATCATTGCCCATAATCTCATTTTGTACGTATTTTAAAATGATACGATTGGCATCGCTCACCATCATGATGCGTCGGCCATTGTTCCCACCTGTATCTTCGGCTTTGATGGGAATGGCGTATTTTTTCAAAATCTCTTTGGCGATGAGCACATTTTTTTGCCCTATCATTTGGCCTTCGGTGTTGGTTTTATGGATGTTAGCGCCACCAAAAATTTTGGCTTCCATGTTACGGACCGAACAGCCGATATTTTCCATATTTTCTATCATCTTAGGGATAGAGATATTGCCGTATTTTGGGCTTTCCAGTCCATTGCCATTCCACAAGGGGAGCAAGTAGTGGTTCATGCCTCCTAGCATGTTAACCTTATCGTAAAGGCACACACCAACGCAGGAGCCAAGCACCGTGACGATTTCCGTGGGAACGATGCCCACAAAAATCTCTCCCACATGGATAAATTTTCGAGGCAACATCAGAATTCTTTCATATCATCAAAGTCATCAAACATAAACTCATTGCCACTGTCTCCTGCCATCGATTCGGCACTTTGCTTATCTTTGAGGGCCAAGATGATGGTAAAGGTGGTCAGCGCTTCGCTTGATTCATAATCAATCTCGCCATCCAAAGACTCAACCAGTGCGTTCACCACACTAAGCCCCAAGCCCAAACCCTCCACAGATTCGCGTGCCTTCGTCTTTTTGTCTACTTTTTTAAAGCGGTTAAACACCTCTTTTTTGTACTCTTTTGCGATAACATCCCCACAATTAGAAATGCTCAGCACCACATTTTGAGCGTCAATGGCCGCATGAAAAATGACTTTTTTTCCACGAAAAGAGTACTCGCAGGCATTGGAGAGGACATTGGAGATGATGCAATGTAACTTTTTCGCATCGCTGATGATGGGTGAATCAATGGCGATATCCGTTTCAACCACCAAGCTTTTTTCTTCTATCAAATACGCAAAGGACTGGTGCACTTCCTCAAACAAGGATTGCACATTAACTTCACTAAAGTAACTAGCGATTTGTCCCGCTTCAATCTCGGCTGCGGTAAAAATATTGGTCAGCTGAAAATTGAGTTTCAAGAGTTCTGTTTCGATAAACGCTTTGACTTTTTGCGTCTTTGGAGAATCCTCGTTGCGTTGCATCATCGAACTTAGGTTAAGAAGCGAGCTCATAGGGTTGTTGAAGACATTTTTGATGAGGGAGAGAAATTCCCCTTTGACCGAGTCATTTTCTTTGAGTTTTTCATTGAGTTCGTAGAGCTTTTTGGTTAAAAATTCCAACTCTTCCAAAGAACTGTTTTTTTGCTCAAACCGACGCTTGACTTCTTCAAGTAAGAGATCATCACTGATTGTTTCAATCATATTAAACCTTTTGATAAATTGATGCACTGCGTGATTTTAGCCCTTTGCGTGCATCGGTAAGGGCTTCAGAACTTCCGATAAAAAGATACCCTCTAGGGTTGAGCATCTCAAAAAACTTATCGACCAAGGTTTGCTGTGTGGGTTTATCAAAATAAATCATCACATTGCGGCAAAAGATGATGTCAAATTTTTTATGTTTAAAAATATCATAATTCCCTGTGACCAAATTAAAGCCCCGAAAGGTGATGTTTTTTTTCATCGCATCCTTGATGCCGTAAGAGCCTTGCGTATCGCAACGCTCAAAGTAACGTGTGAGATAGCCTTGGTGTAAATTGGCGATGGCTTTGGGACCATAAATGCCATTACTGGCTTCTTTAAGCACACGCGGTGACACGTCGGTTGCTAAGATCTTCACATCAAAATGGGCAGGATTTGGCAGGTTCTCATCTAAAAACATGGCAATGCTGTAAGGCTCTTCGCCCGTAGAGCACGCCGCCGACCAGATGCGAAGACGGTTATTTTTTCCTGCTAGCATCGTGCTTAAATTGGCTTTCCAAAATTCCCATTGTTTGCTCTCTCTAAAAAAAGAGGTGACATTGGTCGAGATCAGCGAACACAAGTATTCAAACTCTTTGCCACTCGTATCGCCTAGGAGCGCATGATAATACTCGGTAAAGCCGTCCAAACCCAACTGCTTCACCCGCTTAGCCAAACGGGCTTGCACCAAATAAATTTTTTGCTCGCTCAGTGAAATCCCAATATGCGCATAAATATAATCTTGAAACAGAGCGAACTCTTTTTTGCTCAAGGTCATTTTATCCATCAATAGAGCTCTTCAACGTTCAAGATGAGTGCGACTTCACCATTGCCCATGACCGCACCACCACTGACTCCCTCCGTTTTAGCAAAAAACTCACCCAAGGTCTTAATGACCACTTGTTGACGCCCGACGAGTTCATCGACCAAAAGCGAAAATTTGCCTTTTTGATTTTCGATGCACACTAAGGTTGATTCCCAAGGATTGGGACACGTGCCGCCCAACTCCAAGGCTTTATTCAAACGAATGATCGGCAACAATTCGGTACGTAACTGCACAAATTCTTCTTTGCCTCCGGCGACATGTACGCTTTCTTGCATCGGACGAAATGACTCAATGATGGAAAGGGTAGGAATGATAAACGTCTTTTCACCCGAGCGTACGATCATCCCATCGATGATGGCAAGCGTGAGCGGCAAGACGATGGAAAAGGTACTGCCTTTGCCCTCAGAAGAGACCACATCCACTTTACCACGAACCCCTTCGATGGCAGTGCGCACCACATCCAAACCAACCCCTCGTCCTGAAATATCGCTGATCACATCGGCGGTGGAAAATCCGGGTTGCATGATAAGCCCATAGATTTGGGCCTCGCTGAGCTCTTCATCTGGCTTGATGATGCCTCGCTCCAAGGCTTTTTGATACACTTTTTGTTTGTTAATGCCCCGTCCATCATCACGTACTTCGATGATGATATTGCCCCCTCGGTGGTAAGCAGAGAGCGTAACGACACCTTCTTCTTCTTTGCCAGCACTCAAACGCTCAGACGCACTGGCCTCAATGCCGTGGTCTATGGAGTTTCGGATGATATGAATGAGTGGATCAGACAAGGCTTCGACCATGGTTTTATCGATCTCGGTCTCTTCTCCCTCGAGTACTAAGCGTATAGGCTTGTTCACTTTTTTAGACGAATCACGCGCCACACGTTTCATCTTTTCAAAGGTATCTCGAATCGGAATCATCCGCAATGACATGACGCGATTTTGGATGAGTTTGGTGATTTTCGAGAGATTTTCGATGGTTTTGCTCACTTCCGCATCACGAATGGCTTTAATTTTTCCATTTTCGCCCAAGTAGTTTTGCGCAATGACCAGCTCACCAATGGAGTCAAAGAGCTCATCAAGCTTCAATGAGTCAATCTTTAAAAAGCTTTTTTGTGCCACAACACTCTTGGCTTTTTCTTCTTTGACCTCTTCTTTGAGCTCGATTTTATCTTCCACTTTTCCTTCAATAACGCTGGCTTCAAGGACTTTTTCGACCTTTTGAGCAGGCTTTTCAACGACGCTAACGCTAAACTCCTCTTCTTCTAAGAAAGCGAAAACATCGGCGATATCTTCTGCTGATTTCTCACTCGCACAGTAGACGACTACTTTTTTAATCTCATTGCGTTCGACATCAAAGGTATCTAAAGAGTCATTTTCGGGAAGACTCCAGTACGAACTTAAAATTTTTCCTACATGTAAAAGGTTTTTGAAAAATAAAAAGTGATCAAATCCGCGAAGGTAGATGTCCGTATCTAAGGTTAAAACGATTTTGTAGAGGATTTGCTCTCCGGTGAGTGCGTTTAAAAGTTCGCTTTCATCGACACTTTTTTGACAAGGAGGCTCAAAACTTTCATTGGCAAATTCAGCCGCCAAATCCTTACATGTAAGGCTTTTTTCTTCACTTTTCCCCTCAACGTGCGATAAAATGTTTCGGATGTTTTCCAAACACTGCGCATACCCCTCCGGCAATCCCGCGTGTTCTTCCACTTCAAAACCCATCACCGCTTTGATGACGGTAACGCCTTCTAAAAAAACGTCCACATGGTGCGATGTTGGAGCCTCTTCGGAACTTCTAAAAAAGTCCAACGCATCTTCAAAATGATGCACAAATTCGCCCAAACGTGAAAAATTAAACGCATTGGCACTGCCTTTAAGCGTGTGAACACCTCTAAAAATTTCGTTGAGCAAACCTTTATCACTCGGAGATTCTTCAAAATTGAGGATATCAATATCCATCTTTTCGATAATCTCGGTTGCTTCTTCAATGAAAATCTGTTTTAATTTTTCTCTACTCATGGCCACTCCAATACATCATACCAAAGCTTTCCAAATCAAGCTTCATCTCATCGATGAAAGGGATTTTCAAGCTTGGTTTTACTTTTTTCATGCAAAAAAGAAGCGAAAAAAGTGCAGAGCTTGCAGGAACACCCTCTTTGCTGCGAAGGAGGCTTATCTCTTCGATGTAGCCCAGTCTGTCTTTGACAAACTCTTTTAAGGCCTTCACCTCTTCAAGGTCCATCTCAATGTCCAGTTCTAAAATATCGCCATCAATACACATGTAAGGCCTTTGTTGTTAAAGATTTAAGGGGCGCCATACAACTATGGCGCCATTATCGTTTAAAACTCTTTTAAATCACTCTCTTCCAAAGGGAACACATCTTCATTGCTTCGTCTGGATGCACTAGGCGCAGAGGCTCTCATGGCTGGTTTTTTGGCACTCATCCCCAAACGCTTTGGTGCAATGCTTGGTGCTGAAATTCGCTTGACACTTTTCGTAGGGCCTCGGTTTTCTTTTCCCATATCAAAGCCTGCTAGAAGGGCTAGTTCTGAAACATTGTCTAACATGGAGAGCGCTTGAGCGTTAAGCTCTTCAGCTGCTGCTGCAGTTTCTTCTGAAGCGGAGGCATTTTGTTGGGTGATTTGATCGACTGAGCCCATAGCCGTTGCGATTTGATTCATGCCCTCTGCTTGCTCTTTAGCCGATATTGCAATTTCTCCGATAAGGTCGGATGTCTTTTTGATACCATTGAGGATTTCAGTGAAAGACTCTTTGGTTTTATTGGCCACATCGGTTCCAGCTTTGACTTGATCGATGCTGGCTTCAATGATGCCCGTAATCTCTTTAGCCGCACCTGCACTGCGTTCTGCAAGATTTTTCACTTCTTCAGCTACGACGGCAAAGCCTAAGCCATGCTCACCCGCACGTGCAGCTTCTACCGCAGCGTTTAGAGCAAGAAGGTTGGTTTGGAAGGCAATTTCATCGATGGTTTTAATAATACGTGAGATTTTTTGAGAAGATGCTGTGATTTGTTCCATAGCCCCCATGAGTTCTACCACTCTTTGGTTACCGACTTTAGCGGCATCGTTAGAGTGTTGGGCCAATAAATTGGCTTCTCGAGAGTTTTCTGCATTTTGGTTGTTGCTAGCGGTGGCTTGTTCGATGGTGGCACTCACTTGTTCCACGCTACTGGCTTGAGAGCTGGCACCTTCTGCTAAGGAAACCGAAGCGGAGCTGATTTGTTCACTGGCACTCACCACTTGGCTGGTGCCTTCAGAAAGTGATTTAATAGACTCGGTGACGATCTTGACGATACTTCGAATGATAAAGACTCCTACGACGATACTGATAAGCACAGCTAAAATAAGGCCTACAATCATCACAACAGAAGCGGTATCCAAAGACGCATCGGACTCTGTAGA
>JFJP01002324.1_pt1 | contig 11616 bp, 11 predicted proteins | sample 431651 | NCBI WGS metagenome assembly JFJP01 (sample SAMN02602958, study PRJNA72255) | Microbial mat metagenome, whole genome shotgun sequencing project. | biome: fresh water; feature: sink hole; material: water; isolation source: purple microbial (photo- and chemosynthetic) mats found in... | reverse complement strand
TGGCGAATGCGGTTATCTATATGGCAGTGGCACCGAAATCGAATGCCGGTTATGTGGCGTATGGTGCGGCGCGAAAGTTTGTGGCGAAAGATGCCAGCCGGCCGGTGCCGGAGCATTTGCGTAATGCTCCGACTAAGCTGATGAAAGAACTGGGTTTTGGCAGGGAATATCGTTACGCCCATGACGAGCCGGAGGCGTATGCGGCAGGCGAAAGCTACTTCTGGTATCGCCCGACGCCGCGCGGGCTGGAACTGAAGATCGGTGAAAAGCTGGCCCATCTGCACGCGTTGGACCAGCAGGCCGGCAAAAAACGCTGATCATCCTGCCACTGCAGGTCGCCGGGCGACACCCTGTAGAATCCGCCCTCCCCATGACAGTCCGAGCAGCCAATTAATTGAGCGACAACGATCCTTGCTACCACTGCGGCCTGCCGATACCGGCGGGTCTCGACATCGAGGTCGAGATTGACGGCCAGCCGCGTCGCATGTGTTGCGGTGGTTGCGAAGCCGTGGCACAGGCGATCGTCGCCAACAAGCTGACCGATTACTACCGGCATCGCGATGCCATGCCCGAAAGCCCGCGCGAGGCGATCCCGCAGGCCTTGCAGGAACTGGGACTGTTCGACCACCCGGAAGTGCAGAAGAACTTTGTCCGGCCGGTGGGGGAGCACGAGCGCGAAGCGGCGTTGATTCTCGAGGGCATTACTTGCGCCGCCTGTGTCTGGCTCAACGAAGCGCATATCGCGCGCCAACCCGGCGTGACGGCGGTGGATATCAATTATGCGACGCGCCGAGCGCGGGTGCGCTGGGACGATAACGTTACCAAACTGTCGGCGATCCTCGAGGCTATCCAGGCCATCGGCTACCGCGCGCACCCCTACGACATCACGCGCTCCGAGCAATTGGCGCAGAAAGAGCGCCGCACCGCCCAGTGGCGTCTGTTTGTTGCCGGCTTCGGCATGATGCAGGTAATGATGTATGCCCTGCCGGCTTATCTGGCGGATGTGGGGGAAAAGGGCGACATGACGCTCGACATCTCCCAGTTGTTGCGCTGGGCGAGTTTGATCCTGACATTGCCGGTGATCCTGTACTCGGCCGCGCCGTTTTTCAAGAATGCCTGGCGCGATGTGAAATTCCGGCGGGTCGGCATGGATGTGCCGGTGGCGCTGGGGGTCGGCAGCGCCTTCGCCGCCAGTTGCTGGGCGACGCTCACGGCGGCAGGCGAGGTGTACTTTGATTCTGTGACGATGTTTGTGTTTTTCCTGCTGACCGGCCGTTATCTGGAGATGATGGCGCGACAGAAAGCGGCACGCGGTGTCGAAGCGCTGGCGCGCGCGTTGCCGGCATTTGCGGAGCGTCTGCCGCAGTGGCCTGCGGAAGACAGTGAGCGCGTGGCGGTGGTCGATCTGAGTGTCGGCGATTGCGTGCGGGTGCGGCCGGGCACGGTGATTCCCGGTGATGGTGAGGTCCTCGATGGCGCCAGCAGTACCGATGAGTCGCTGCTTACGGGCGAAAGCCGGCCGGTGGCAAAGCAAGTGGGCGACGCGGTGACGGGCGGCAGCGTGAATGTGGCCAGTCCGCTGGTGGTTCGGCTCAGCCGCGTCGGCGAGGCCACCCGGCTGGCGTCGATCCGTCGCCTCATGGAGCAGGCGGCGGCGGAAAAGCCGGCACTGGTGCAGCAGGCTGACCGCATTGCGGCGCACTTTGTCTGGGTATTGCTGGTGTTGGCGCTGGTTACGGGAGCGTTTTGGCTGAATGTCGATCCGGATCGGGCGCTGTGGGTTTTTGTCGCCGTGCTGGTGGTCAGTTGCCCATGCGCCTTGTCGCTGGCGACTCCGGCGGCATTGACAGTGGCGACCGGTGCGCTGGCGCGCGAGGGTGTGCTGGTCACGCGCGGGCATGCCATCGAGACCCTGGCGCGCGCCAATCACTGGATTTTCGACAAGACCGGTACGCTGACCGTCGGCCGGCCGGGTGTGGTGACCTTGCGCTGTGCTGAGGGAACCCGCGAAGCGGAGGCGTTCGCCCTGGTGCGTGCGCTCGAACAGGCATCGGAACATCCGCTGGGCCGGGCGCTGCTCGAAAAAGTCGGCGCTGGCGAGACGGCGCAATTAACCTTGCTGCGGGCTCAAACGGGCCAGGGTATCGAGGCGCGCATGCAGAATGGCGTCCAGGTGCGGATTGGTGTACCCGCTTTTGTCGCCGCACTGCATGGCCAGGCCCTGCCGGCTGACATGGCTGACTGGCTGGCGGCTGGCGATAGCGTAGTGGCTCTGGGTGACAACAGCGGTTGGCGTGCGTGGTTTCGCATTGCCGACGCCCTGCGCCCCGGAGTGGCCGCTGCGTTGGGTCGCTTGAGCGCACATGGGGTGAAGCTGACTATTCTGTCCGGCGATGCGCCGCAGACAGTAGCCGCCGTGGCCACAGAGTTGGGTATCACCGATTTCCATGGCGGCATGACGCCGGAAGACAAACACGCCTATGTGCGTGAGGCGCAGGCAAGCGGTGCCAGTGTGGCGATGGTTGGTGACGGGGTGAATGATGCACCGGTCCTTGCGCAGGCACATGTTTCCGTCGCCATGGGTGCGGGCACCGATCTGGCGCGCAGCCAGGCGGATGTTGTGTTGCTGTCGAACGATCCGGCCCATCTGGTGGCAGGTATTGCTATCGCCAGGCGTACCTTGGCAATCATGCGCCAGAATCTCGTTTGGGCCTTCCTCTACAATGTAATAGCGATCCCCTTGGCAATGGCCGGCTGGGTGACGCCCTGGATGGCCGGTATCGGCATGTCGGCCAGTTCCTTGCTGGTGGTGTTGAATGCCCTGCGTCTGCAAAAGCCAATTCGCTCAGGTACTTGAAGGATGGACAGTCTCTATTTGCTGATCCCCGTGTCGGTGGTGCTGGTCTTCGTGATCGGCCTGATCTTCTGGTGGTCGCTGAAAAGCGGCCAGATGGAGGATCTGGAAGGGCCCGCTTACCGGATATTGATGGACGATGACTCCCCGGTGGATGATGCCAAGCAAAAAACGACGGATAGTGAAAAAGATGAAGCTTGATAAGCGAGCATCTTTTGACCCAGATCAATGCTACCTGAAGGGGCAAACTGCATACTGCGCTTGGTTTTTGCGGACTGGCGTTGCTAATAGCCAATCCGCTCAGTTAGTTAGTCTCTCTGTTGGGGTTGGGGGTGCGCTTCGGGCGCACCCTTTTTTTTATCAAATCCCATAAAATAAAAAAGGTCATATGGCCTTATAAAATTATCTGCAATGCACCTGATTTGATCTGGGTCAAAATGTCGCACCTGTTATAAAGTAAGCTCCGCCCCCAGCCTCCACCGGCGTTTGGTGGAGAAGGGGTGCAGGTTTTTTGTTTTTTTAATGAGAGAGGTGAAAACCATCATGCAATCGCAAGCGACTTACAACTACAAAGTCGTGCGCCAGTTCGCTGTGATGACCGTAATTTGGGGCATCGTCGGCATGCTGGTTGGCGTCATCATCGCCAGCCAACTGGTCTGGCCTGAACTGAACGTCATCGAGTATCTGTCGTACGGAAGACTGCGGCCGCTGCATACCAACGCGGTTATTTTTGCGTTCGGGGGTAGCGCTTTGTTTGCCACCTCTTTCTATGTTGTGCAACGTACTTGTCACACAACTCTATTTGCCCCGGGGCTCGCGTCCTTTATTTTCTGGGGCTGGCAACTTGTCATCGTTCTTGCTGCAGTGTCTTTGCCTTTGGGGTTCACTTCTGCAAAAGAATATGCTGAACTTGAATGGCCGATTGACCTGCTGATCACGGTGATCTGGGTTGCCTACGCGATTGTCTTTTTCGGCACCATCGGCACCCGCAAGACCCCGCACATCTACGTGGCCAACTGGTTCTTCGGTGCTTACATCATCGCCGTCGCCCTCTTGCACATCTTCAACAGCGCAGAAATCCCGGTCTTCGAGGCCGGCATCCTGACGCCCAAGTCCTACTCGGCATATGCCGGTGTGCAGGATGCGATGGTGCAGTGGTGGTACGGCCACAACGCCGTGGGCTTCTTCCTGACCGCCGCCTTCCTCGGCATGATGTACTACTTCGTGCCGAAGCAGGCCGGTCGTCCGGTGTATTCCTACCGATTGTCGGTGGTGCACTTCTGGGCGCTGATCTTCACCTACATGTGGGCCGGCCCGCACCATCTGCACTACACCGCGTTGCCTGACTGGACGCAATCCGTCGGTATGATCTTCTCGCTGATTCTGCTTGCGCCAAGCTGGGGCGGCATGATCAACGGCATCATGACCCTCTCGGGCGCCTGGCACAAACTGCGCGATGACCCGATCCTCAAGTTCCTCATCACCTCGCTGTCCTTCTACGGTATGTCGACGTTCGAAGGCCCGATGATGGCCATCAAGACGGTGAATGCGCTCTCGCACTACACCGACTGGACGGTCGGCCACGTGCACTCCGGTGCGCTCGGTTGGGTGGGCATGGTCTCGATCGGTTCGATGTATTACCTGATCCCGCGCCTGTTCGGCAAGACCGAGATGCATTCGACCAAACTGATCAACGTCCACTTCTGGCTGGCGACCCTCGGCACTGTGCTCTACATCGCTGCACTGTGGATTTCCGGCGTCATGCAGGGCCTGATGTGGCGTGCCACCAACGTTGACGGCACGCTGACCTACTCTTTCGTCGAGTCGGTCAAGGCGTCCTACCCGTTCTGGACCATTCGCGTAATTGGCGGCGTGCTGTTCCTGAGTGGCATGTTGCTCATGGCTTACAACATGTTCAAGACTATCGCCAGCGGTAAAGCGGTCGACGACGCCAAAGTCCTCGCACCCGCCCACGCCCACTGATTGCAAGGGAGCTAACCATCATGTTGTCTCAGGAGAAAATTGAAACCAGCAATACGCTGATGATCGTGCTGACCTTGTTGGCCGTGAGTATCGGTGGCTTGCTGGAAATCGTTCCGCTGTTTTTCCAGAAGTCCTTGACCACGCCGCTCAACGAACTGGTCAAGCCCTACGAGCCGCTGCGTCTGGCTGGTCGGGACATATACATTCGCGAAGGGTGCTACAACTGCCATTCGCAGATGATTCGTCCCTTCCGTGCCGAGACCGAGCGTTATGGTCACTACTCGGTGGCGGCTGAGTATGTGTATGACCACCCGTTCCAGTGGGGTTCCAAGCGTACCGGTCCCGATCTGGCGCGTGTCGGCGGTCGTTATTCAGATCAATGGCATACCATCCATCTGACCAATCCGCGTGACGTGGTTCCAGAGTCGAACATGCCGGCCTATTCCTGGCTGAATCGTCCGCTCAAGGATGGCGTTATCGGCGCAAAGATGTCGGCACTGCGCAAGGTAGGCGTCCCCTACACCGATCAGGAAATTGCCGATGCGCCCAAAGCGCTGGAAGGCAAGACTGAAATGGAGGCGGTGGTCGCGTATCTGCAGGGTCTCGGTTTGGCCCTCAAACAGAGCCGTTAAGCCAAGATGGATATCAACGACCTGCGTTCGATCTTCACGGTGCTGGTAGTCATCACGTTTGCCGGCATCGTGGTTTGGGCATACTCCTCAAAGCGCAAGGATTCATTTGATGAAGCGGCCAGACTGGCCCTTGACGATGATGATACGGCGGTTCGGGGTGGAAACGCAGGCCAACAGCACAACTGAAAGGAATTCGTTATGGATTTCAACAATACAGGCGACCTCGTTGGTTTCTGGAACCTCTTCGTCGTCGTGATCGTTGCAGTCAGCGTCATCGGCTGCGGGGTGTTTTTGTGGACACAGGACTTCGCCAAGCACAAACCCGGTGAAGTAACCGGTCATGTTTGGGATGAGACACTGGAGGAGTTCAGCAACCCGTTGCCGAATTGGTGGCGTTGGATGTTTTACATCACGGTCATCTTCTCGATCGTCTATCTGGCACTGTATCCGGGCCTGGGTAACTTCGGAGGCCAGTTCGGCTGGACCATGCGTGGTCAGTATGATGCTGAAATGAAGGCCGCCGAGGCTCAGTACGGTCCGAAGTTCAACCAGTTCCTGAAGCAGGACATCATGACCGTAGCTGCCAATCCTGAAGCCAAGGAAATGGGCGCACGCTTGTTCCAGACCTACTGTGCGCAGTGCCACGGTGGTGATGCCGGCGGTCAGCCCAGCTTCCCGAACCTGAAAGATGGCGATTGGCTGTGGGGCGGCACGCCTGACAAGATCAAGGAAACGCTCACCGGCGGTCGTATGGGTATCATGACGCCGAAGGGTACCAAGCCGGATATGAACGCTGAGCAGATCAAGGATGTAGTGCATTATGTGCGCTCCCTGTCAGGTTTGTCGTCGGATTCAGTTCGTGCCCAGCGCGGTCAGGAGCTCTATCCGCAGGCGTGCGCAGCATGTCACCAGCCGGATGGCAAGGGTATGCAGGCTGCCGGCTACCCCAACCTGACCGACAAAGTCTGGTTGTATGGCTCGCGTGAAGAAACCATGATCGAGACAGTTACCAAAGGTCGTCAGAACCAGATGCCGGCATTTGGCGAGTTTCTCGGCGAAGCAAAGATACACCTGCTGACAGCCTATGTTTGGGGCTTGGGTGGCGGAATGAAGCCTGAAGCTCCGGCAGCACCAGTAGCAGCGGTTGAAGCACCGGTTGAAGCAGCAGCGCCGGCTGAAGAGCAAAAGTAAGAAATAGCAAAGCTGTCTGATACCCCCGGCCAAAATCTGGCCGGGGATATCGTCCAGGACCAGGGGATCGCGCAAGCGATACGGGCGAAACATCAGGCAGGATGATTTCAGGGGATCATCCACAGTGTCATAAAATGCATTGTTGCAAGTCAAAGCAATTCACCTGATCACCAACCCTTGAGTCAATAAAGAAAATGAACCAGCCAACCCCCCAGACAGATGCTGCTGCCCCCGCAGAAATCGTCGAATCACTTTACAAAAAGCACAAGAAAATACATCCCCGCTCTGTGACTGGCGTATTTGCCAGTTGGCGCTGGATTCTTGTCTGGTTCACCCAACTGCTTTATTACGGATTGCCATGGTTGCCATGGAATGACCGCCAGGCGGTATTGCTCAACCTCGTAGAGCGCAAGTTCTACATTTTCGGATTGGTGTTGTGGCCACAGGATGTGATATTCCTGGCCATCATTCTGATTATCTCGGCGTATGCCCTGTTTCTCTTCACCGCAGTAGCAGGCCGTTTGTGGTGCGGTTACTCATGCCCGCAAACGGTTTATACCGAGATATTTCTCTGGATAGAGGAAAAGATCGAAGGTGACCGGAACGCCCGGATCAAACTCGACAAGGCGCCGATGGATGCCCGCAAGTTTCGCTTGCGCGCCATGAAGATTGGAGCCTGGGCTCTCTTGTCATTGTGGACCGGTTTTACGCTGGTCGGTTATTTCTCACCGATCCACGAGTTGTGGGGTTCGTTCTGGTCGTGGAATCTTGGCCCCTGGGAAACCTTCTGGATATTTTTCTACGGTTTCATGACCTATATGTTCGCCGGCGTGATGCGCGAACAGGTCTGTCTTTACATGTGCCCGTATGCACGTTTCCAGAGCGTCATGTTCGACCCGGATACGCTGGTCATCACCTACGATGCTGAACGTGGCGAACCGCGTGGTCAGCGCAAGAAGGGTGTCGATCCGAAGACGGTCAACAAGGGGGATTGCGTCGATTGCGACATCTGTGTCCAGGTTTGCCCGACGGGGATCGATATCCGCAATGGCCTGCAATACGAATGTATCGGCTGCGCAGCCTGCATCGATGCCTGCGATCAGGTGATGGAAAAAATGAAGTACCCGAAAGGCTTGATCCGTTATACGACGGAAAATGCCTTGGCCCAGCACTGGAGTTGGCGCGATATCCTGGGGCATATCATCCGTCCGCGTATTATCATTTACACGGTGATTCTGATCGGGCTTTCTCTCGGCTTGGTTTGGGGTATCGCCAACAAACCTGACCTGCGTGTTAACGTGATTCGCGATCGCGCCATTCTCGCCCGCGAGGTTGAGGGTGGAATGGTAGAAAACGTCTATCGGTTACAGGTAATGAATGTTTCCGAGCAGCCCCATCGTTACAGTGTTTCGGTTAGTGGCCTCGATGGCATAAAGATGGAAGGCGAGAGCAACATTGAAGTCGATTCGGCGATCGGCAAGAGTTTCTCGGTTGCCGTGCGCGTTCCGCCTGAGGCGGCTACGAAGGGCTCGCATACCATCTATTTCGATGTCAAGGCAGAAACGAACGGCAACATGTCGGTACACGAAAAAGCCACTTTTCTCATGCCATAAGGCAAGAATGGATACGATGACAGGAACTGAAAATCAAACTCCTAAACCCTGGTATCGGGAACCTTGGCCATGGATTCTCATGTCGGGGCCTTTCGCCGTCGTCATCGCTTCCTTCGCTTCTGCCTGGATTGCGCTGAAAAGCAGCGATGGCTTGGTAAGCGAAGATTATTACAAGCAGGGACAGGAAGTAGTTGAAACACTGGAACGCAGCAAGCAAGCCGATGAGTTGGGTTTACTGGCAGGCATTCGCCTGACCGAAAACAAGGTCCGCGTGCGTTTGAGTGGTCGGCAAGCCAATCTGCCACAGCCATCTGCCCTGTTTTTGTCTCTGTCGCATCCGACCCGCGCCGGACTGGATCAGCGCGCGAAACTCAGTCCGGACGGTCAGGGTTTTTCGGGGGAGATCCGATTGCCCGCATCAGGGCACTGGTTGATATTGCTTGAAGACGAAGGAAAAACCTGGCGGATGATGGCCAGCGTGATTTTGCCTGCAGCAGGTGAAGTGGTTATCGGCGAGGGTGAACCAGCCGTAAAACTGAAATAGTTGTTATCTTGTTTCATTAACTAGGGGAGAAGCGAGCATGGAAGCCTTGAAATTGCTGTTTGGTACGGACATCGGTTTGCTGAGTGTATTTACAGTTGTATTCGCTGGCGGGATGGTGGTCTTTATCTACGGCTATGCCAAGAAGAAAATGGTCGAAGACGCAGCGAACGCTGCCAAGAACGCCCCGAAAAAATAATTCTCTCTTCTTTTGCCGGAACAAGGGCGCGGGGACGTAACAGGCATCCCGCGCCTTTTCTCATTTACAGCCTGACCCCGGCTACTGGTGAGCGGGCCCCACCCCGATCGGTGGCGGGGCAAGGTTGACGATGCGGGTGAAGAGATCGCGAAATTCGTGATCGGGCTTAGTTCCGAAGCGCGGGTCACCGCTTTCACCGAAAGCTTCCGCGATGCTGATCCAGTCTTCAGGCGTCAAGTACTTCTTGGCGAGAGGGATGGCGACCTTTTCCTCAAGATTCATGTGTTGCCACGCCTCTTCGATGTGCGCTTCGGCGGCCTTGGCGAACGCTTCCATGCTGCCCGGCATGCCGGCTTCCAGTTGCCCCAATGCCTGTTCCAGATGTTTAAGGTGATCCGCCCCTTCGGCATGCTGATGCTCAAGTGTGGCTATGATTTCGTCAGCTTCATGTGTTCGCTCTTTCAGACGGGCGAACAGGTAAGTGTCCTCGCGTGGATTGTGCAGGCGCTCCGAAAAGGCGTCCATGTAGTAAATCATTGACCAAAGCAGTTTGAAATCCGGATTTGCCTGCTTCGCCAGCATTTCTCTAACCAAAAAGCGCAAACCATGCAGCACTGCCCCCAAAGAGCGATGCTCATCATGAATGATTGCCAAGGCGCGGTTCAGCATGGTCTTGCTCAACGGTAAATCAAAACGGGGATTTTCGAGTGGGTCAGCACTTTTTGGGTTTCGGATCCGAGCAATAAACCACTGAACCCGCGCCGACCATGTGAGGCCATGAAGATCAGATCACAGCCGGCCGAACTCGCGGCGTCGATAATGGCTTCATAGGGAATATCGCTGGTCACTGCGAGTGTTGTGCAGGGTACGTTGGCGTTGGTTGCGTCGAGGTTGCAGGCATCGAGAATCTCTTTTGCCTGCATCCCAGCCATTTCGGCGAACTTCTCAGGTGTCGTCGGATCAATGAGCGCACCTTCGCCATAGAAGGCGACCGGATATTCGGGCTTGGCGTAGAAGAAGGTAATGCGGGCACCGGCTTCACGGGCAAAACTGATTGCCCGTTTGACGGTCTCGACAGAAAGTTGCGAACCATCGGTCGGAACGAGAATGTGCTTGAACATTTTTTACTCCAAATAAAGGCGAGGGCGGAGGGATTGATACAGATCAACACGCATCCTGTCACCCTTGTCACAATCATAGCGCATTCCGCAGAGAGGATTGCCGCATCGTGGCGTCAGCACAGAGTTGCGAGCGCAATGGTAAAGTTGGCGTGTCGGGAGATTACGTCAAGGAGAGTGGAACATGACAACAAACAAATTTTCCGCTGCCGGTGCAGCGCCTCATCATGCCATCCGCGCCATGCATGAAGCGGTAGAGAGTCATCTCGATCCGATGGGCATGACCGTGCCGCTATTGCATGCCCAGATGGCCTGGGCAACGCATCCTCAGGAATTGGCCGAAGCGGCATCCGAATTTTCGACACGCATGATGGCCTTGCAATGGCATTCCTGGCAACGCATGATGGGTATGCAAAGCCCGGATGTCGAACTGGCCAACCCGGATGACACGCGGTTTGCAGATCCGGTATGGAAGGATTCAGCCTCATGGGACGTCGCCAAAGAGTGGTACCTGATGACTACGCACCATATTCAGGACATGCTCTTCAAGTCCCCCGGGATGTCGAATCGCGATCGCCGGCGTGCGGCATTCTGGTGGCGCGAATGGCTCAACGCGATGGCGCCAACCAATTTCCTCATGACCAACCCGGTAGCGATGAAGAAGGCCATGGAATCGAATGGCGAAAGCCTGATCCGTGGCATGCGCAACTTCATCGACGACCTGCAGGCTGGCAACATCCGCATGACGCGGCCGGACGACTTCAAGGTCGGCGTAAACCTCGCGACCACGCCGGGCAAGGTCATACTGCAAAACCGGCTGCTGGAAGTGATCCACTATGCGCCGATGGCTGCGGAAACCTACCGCACCCCGATCCTGATCGTTACGCCATGGATCAACAAGTTCTACATTCTCGACCTGACGCCGAAGAAGAGCATCATAAAATATCTTCTTGAGCAGGGCTTCGACGTCTATATCACCAGCTGGAAGAATCCTGATGAGTCGATGGCCGATGTGGGCTTCGACGAGTATCTGACGGAAGGCATCGATGCGGCCGTCGAGGCGGTGCGCAATATTTCAAAGAGCGACAAGGTGCATGCAGCCGGCTACTGCATCGGTGGTGCGGCACTGGCTGCTTACATGGCCTGGGCGAACCGGAAGTATGCTGCCAAGGATGTACCTGTGGAAAGTGCGACCTTCTTTACTACCCTGGTGGATTATCACAAGCCGGGAGATATCGAGGTCTTCCTCGATGAAGGCAGTTTCCATTTCCTGGCCCGCAAGATGGAGGAAAAAGGTTTTCTTGATGGCAAGGAGATGGCCGCGGCCTTCCGGCTGCTGCGTTCGAATACCCTGATCTGGCATTACGTCGTGCATGGCTATCTCTACGGCGAGGCGCCGCCACCATTCGATGTGCTGTTCTGGAACATGGATACCACACGCATGCCGGCCAAGATGCACACCTGGTATCTGCGGAACCTCTACCT
>JFJP01027510.1_pt1 | contig 11619 bp, 15 predicted proteins | sample 431651 | NCBI WGS metagenome assembly JFJP01 (sample SAMN02602958, study PRJNA72255) | Microbial mat metagenome, whole genome shotgun sequencing project. | biome: fresh water; feature: sink hole; material: water; isolation source: purple microbial (photo- and chemosynthetic) mats found in... | reverse complement strand
ATAAAATAAAAACCAAACTTTAAAACAATTAATTAAAACCTTATTCATTCATATATTTTGACTTTTTCTCTAATCAGTTGTTTGCAAATAGAGCATCTCTGTATGTTCGTAATGCACTTCTCGCAATATTTTTTATGCCCACATGGGACACAAGCATAGGTGTTCATCCCCTCCATGCAAATGCAGCATTGACTTTGTGTTTGATTCTGTTGTTTAATCTCTTCATTTACTTTCTCGATTTCTTTTAAAGACAATTGTAAATTAAAAAGATTGGTAAACTGTCTATCCAATTTCTCTTCTAATTCCTTTATACTTTTTTCACTGTCTTCAATTTTTTTTTTCTGTGATTTATTTTCATCTTCAATCTCTTTTTTTTCTTTTTTTATTTGATTTATTTCATTTTTGGTGGAAATCTTTAATTCTTCCAGTTCTAATTTTATTTTTCCTTCAATTATTATATATTCTTTGATCGAATTATCTTTTTTTTCTATCTCTCTATTCAAATTTTCTATTTGTTTTGCAAGATTCCTCTTAATAGAATCGAAATGCGATTTATTTTTTTTGATGGTCTCTTGGTCTTTTTCTAATAAAATGTTGATTTGTTTGATATCATCTAAGTAATCTTTTTCATTCTTTTTCGAGAATTGAAGAAACCCCAACTCCATCAAAATTTGGTTTCTCTTTTTTTCTTTGAACGATTCTATTTTATCCTCATTGCTTTCCTTCTTTAATAGAACGTCAGCAAAAATTGATTTTGTTTTCATTTGAATTTTTTATTTTAATTTTTTGTTTTCTTAAAATTCTGCCAAATTTTCGAAATGAGATTAATTCCGAAAAGAAAAGCTTAAATGAAAATATTTTAATAAAAGCAAAACAATTAAATGCTTTGATAAATTAAAATTTGCTCAAAAATTTAAAACTTGAAAAACACAATTATATATCATTTTTTCATTCAAATTAACATATAAATTAAAAAAAACTGTTTATATATATGCTAATTTTAAACTTAATTTAATATGGATGAGGAGGCAAAAAATGCACAAAACTCTGCTGTATTTCAAGAGATGCCCTCTGATCAAAATACAAATTCTAATGGCGATTTTGGAGAAAACAACAACAAAGAAACCTCACTATATTATTCCGAAGATTTTTCATTTTCATCCTATTATGGCCCAAAATTTTGTACATGCTATTTTTTGCTGATTCTTTTTTCAGTAATCTCAATAATTGGAGGTTTTGTATTATTAGTTCTCCCCTCAACAAATGCTACTTATCTAAATAATATCAGATTAGAAAAAACTTTTAATGATTGGAATCAAAACAATTATTCATATGAATATGGAAAATATGCTATTTCACTCAAAGTGATTTCATCCTCATTATCGATCACTCTTCCGCATTTGGATTATGATCCTTTATATATAACACAAAGTTATTATGAACCTAGCATATTCTATTTGAATATGTCAATGAATAACAGCGTAGCAGAAGATGTTTTCCGTTTAAAACAGAAAATGGGGATTGTGGATTTAACTAATAGTAAACTAATTGGCCAATCAAATTCTTTTTGTTTAAGTTTTATTATCATGAATACAACAAATACTTCTTCTACAAATACATCCTTTGCAGCGAACTACTCTTTTTTCGAGAACTTACCATATTGTTCACAAAACAGCAAAGCTCAAACAAAAAATAGAGGAATCAAAATAATCCCATGGAAAAGAAAAATGATTTATAATTTAACTGAGGCGAACTGCCAAATAAAAAATGGAGTTTATTCCAATGGAGTATGCTACACGTACAAGATTTTAAAAAAAATCTGTATAAAACTAAAATTAAATGGCACAAATCAAATAGTTTATATGGGTGGATGTTATGAAAAATCTAATTATTCTATTTTTTTCATTTATGAAAATGCTTTATTGCAACATACTTATGATTTTAGTGATTTCTCCATATATCTCAGACATGAGAAAGATCCTTATTTGATCTTAATGAATTTTTTCAAAAATCAAAACATGAATTCATTACAAATTTCTGTTGGTTTTATAGAAGAATTTATTCCTGGAAGCATTTTTTTTGGAATAACATCTTTGATATTTTTCGCTATGCTTTATTTATTGTTGAAAAGTGAAGTTCATTCGAAATTTAAGCTTACTTAATTGAAAAAAATTAAATCTTTTAGAAAACTTCTGGGATTTCATAACAATTTTAAAATAAATTGAATAAAGAATTTTAAAAAGAAATTATTTTTCATAGAAATGTTTCTAGAGATTGGAAATTTTCTATAAGAAGTGATTTAAGAATTCATTAGAACTTTTTCTATGAATTAATCTACATAAATCAAATTAGGATGACCATTTCTTATTAAAAATAAAATACTTCCCCAGAAAATAGAAAACAGTGAAAATGAAATATTCCACCTTGATTCAACACCCTGATAAATACACCCATATTTTCACAGTTATCAACACAAAGCCTTCATCAGAAGAAATTTTTCGCATTAATCATTTATCGAAAGCTATCTCCAAAATGAAAAAATTAAAGCCTGAAGAGGAAAAAACTCTTGATTCTTCCAAAACCACAATGAGGATCACAACTCAATTGACTAATCAGCATAAATTTAAAAGAATAAATCAGATTTTTTCTTTTGAAATCGATGGAGTTCTCAAAGAAATCACGAATCTTATTACAGAGCTTCCATTGGACATAGATAATGGGTTGAAGAAAAAATTATTGGGAAAAAAATTGTATGACAGTGAAAAGAAAATAGAAATTAAAGGCGAAAATATGATGTTTATGGAAGAAGATATAAGAAACCCTGAGAATTTAATCAAAAGTATTGAAATAATGTCAATGGAAAAAATAGAAAAACTGGCAACAAATGAAGATAAACAAAAAATAGAAAATGAGCAAAGAAGAAACGAAGAAATAAAAGTTTAAGAAAAAAAATGATTCAAGATCAAGAGAAAAAAGAGCCTTGAAATAATCTCAATTTTTTTTCTGATATCTAAATTTTTGTTTATGAAAATAATTTTTTTAAAAAAACTATTAGAATGTTCTGTTCAAAAAAATATTTTTTTATTTTTTCTTTTATCTATAGAGATTTTTTTTGTTAATTTTGGGAGTATCGTCAATTTTTTTTCTATCTTTGAATTTAATTTCTTTTTAAAAATTGAAGTTTTAATTATAAATTAACAAAAAATTTTCATTTTTAAAATCAAAAAAATTGAATTTTCATAAAAAAAAACACTTTGAATTTTTTTTGTTTTTTTGTAATATTTTTAAATTAATATATAACATTTTTTCATCTGAAAGAATTTTTTTCTTAAAAAACGATTAATGAAATTAGTTAGCCCTAAAAATACTGATCTATGCTCCCTACAGAGCACAATAGAAGTAAATAATTTTATAGCCAGCCTCTCATGTTTTTTATTTAAAAACAGGCACAAAAAAAGCATTTATATAATGTGAATCATGCAAAGCCTTTGATTGATAATAAATTGCCTTGGATGCCATATAGGACTTTCTCTTTTCAAAATAAAAACAGCAATGGTTGAATAAATTAATTTCTGAAGAAAAAAAAATAATTTTGAACGATGATTGTTATTTTAGTGAGAAATATGGAGATCTATAGTAATAATAAAATTCTGTTACACAAAATGGAGAAAATTGATGGGAAAACAGGATCCTTGAATCCAATGAATTTAGTAAAATCTAATGAAAGTTTGAATAAATATCATCAGTTTGGTGTTATTTTAAAAAGAATAAACTATCACAAAAAAATCGAAAATGAGAATATGGTTTGATATTTAAAAACAAAAAAAATTAAAAATTTTATTGAAGAATTTTCTGAAACGATTACATTCTGCTAAAACTATGTATGGAAAACGAAAATTCACTCAAGACTTTTATCAAAATGAAGTTTATAAAAGAAATTACTCCAAAACAAATAAAAGTAAAATTTATTATCAAACTATTCTTTTCTTATAAAAAAAAAATGAATAAAAGACGTGGATTTAGATTATTCTTCATTGGCCAGACTTCAAACAGCACAATCACAAAGGAAAGGTTTTATGAAATATACTAATTTCACTCCAAATAAAAATTTAAGACCAATTACAGCACCGAAATTAAAATGAATAAAAATAAAAAATTTAAAGCAAAAACTATTATATGTTTTTAAAAATCCGAATTCTTTATTTGTTTTAAACACTCACCAATCCAAATCTTTGGTGGAATGGGAGCCATCACAATAAGCTCCTGCACTTTCATGATTTCTTTTGCAACCACACAAAAGAGCACTTTTTTAATAAATAAATAATTTTATTAATACAGAGTATTTATTATACAATTTAGCTTTTGATTTGAATTTTATTGGTTTAAATTTAGTTCCAATGTGTTTTCCGTCACAAAATGGCTGAAAAATATTTTGGATTTAATTTTTTTTGTAAAAAACCTGAGAATTAGATAAGCCGCATGAACACCATAAATATTCTTTGTCCTTTTCTATTTCAATTCTTAAAGAGTTTATTTATTTTTTCAAAAATAAAAGAATTTTGAGACGAATAAGGGAATGGCTTGGCTATTTTAGGTTTTTCCATCTTAATTTTCTCTTCTAGGCTTAAATCCATTTAATTTATAGTTTTGTTTAAATTTATTCAGTCTTAATTATAATATTTAATATTTTTCATTCTTATTCTTCAAATTTTATTTTAACGAAAAATGAAAAAAAAAGATCTTGAAGATTTATTTATCCCAAAACAAAACTCTCTTGAAAATTCTTTGAAACCTAATGATTGCATTGATCAATACGGCGATCATAAAGAATTACGAAAGGACAAAAAATATATCACTAAAGTGGATAGTGTTTTATGTTATCATGATAAAATTTCTCCTTTGAACCTTTTGATTGTAGTCACATTTCGTGAAAAAAATTGTATAGGTCATATAATCGAAATTCATCAGTATAAAAGATTTTTCAATAAATATAAATATTTTATACGAAATATTTTTTTTATAGGGCTTTAAAAGGGTTTAAAATAAATTTTTTCCTTGACAATCGATCTTATGGCGATTTTCAAAATTATTTGAAAACAATAAAAAATAATGATGTAAGTTTAGCAGAATTTACTGAGTTTGACAGCGAAGTACATTGCAAAATCGTTGATATTGCTATAACAGTAGGAGGAGATGGTATTATAATGAAGACAGCGAGCTTTTTCTCAAATAGATCTACTCCCCCTATGATCACTTTTGAAAAAGAAATTCACGGATTTCTGCAAAATTTTAAAATTGATGAGTTGAAAACAGCATTGCCACGGATTTTCACGGGAATAATTAAAGGTAATAGTGATATTTATGTCGAAAGGAGAATGAGGATTCATGCGAAAGTCTTAAAAAACCACGGAAAAGGTAAACCTGATGAAGAAATTTTAGCATTTTCAGCTTTAAATGAAATTATTGTCGATAGGGGACCTTCTCCTATGTGTGTAAAAACCGAGATTTATCTTAATAATAATCTTGTTACAACGAATTATGGAGATGGGATCATTATTTCTTCTCCAACAGGATCCACTGCCTATGCAATTGCTGCTTCTGGACCGATAATTCACAATTATGTTAATAGAAAATTAAAAATAATGAATTAATTGAAGTTTTCAATAGGTTAGATCATTAAATCTTGTTCCGATATGCCCCCATTCCTTATCTTTTCGACCGTTGGTTGTTCCAAGTGATTGCATTATTAAAATAAAGGTTTTCTATATTATTTATATTGAATGAATATCAGAGGAATTTAATGGCGTAGACTTCAGATAAAAGCAGAGCGAATGCTTTCATTTCATCAGATGGGAAAAGAATTTTTGAATTAACAAGCAATTATGATTTAATCATAACCGAATCAAACTCTGATGCGTTTAGTATTTTTATACATGTTATAATTTCTTTTAGATCATATTTTCATAATAATAGTGCTGATTGAGAGTCCAGAATTAATATTTGAACGATGGATTTACAGATTAAAGCAATTATTGAATTGGAATTTGAAGTTTGTTAATTAAATAAAAAATAGTTTTAATGAATTACGCGAGAAAAAAAAAATCATTTTTTCTGCTTTATGAAGAGAAATTTTGTTTTGTTTTGATTCATATTTTTTTCTTATTTTTGCTTGATTTTTTTTTAATTTTGTTTAATGCCATAAAACAAGAGGAGAAGATGCTGTAGGTTTTTCACCAAGTTTTTCTTTCTCGATATTTTCTTTTTCCACTTTATACATCTCGCTTTGTTGATCTCTCAAATAAACTTCAGGTCGATAAAGTGATCGATAAATGAGACCATGAGGTTGAAAAATAAAACGAAATCTCAATTCCGATTGCATATCATTCCAACATCCATAAAACAATCCCTAAAAAACACATAAAAATCCAAAAGTAAGCATTATATTTAATAAAATTGGAAGAAAAATTGTCAACGTCTAACATATAATACGCTGGATATGCAAGGAACAATAGACCTAAAAATATACTAGCTCTGGAATTTCTTTGCCATCTGCTTCTTGTTTTTGCATCTTCAAGCCTAAAAAGGTTTTAATGGTTTTAATAAGAGGGGATTGATTGAAAGATTATTGAATAAAAAAACAAAGCATATTGAATCATAGTTCTAACACTTGCGTGGGGTTTTAATTTGGTTCTGTCTGAAAAGAGACTGCTCATTAAAACTTTTCAATGATGAATGAATTATTTTTTTATTTTTTTACAAAACGAAATTAATTTTTTTTTTTTATTTTCTTGAAAAAAATAAGTCTCTTTTTTGGTTTTTTAAATTTTTTTTTTTATTGAAAGCAAATAATTAAAATTTTAAAAAAAAGAAATATTTTAAATTAAGAATTTAAAACAATTTTTTGTAATGAAAATTATGTTTTTCAGGGCAATTTCCTTAAAAAAATGAATTATTTAAAAAAAAATAGTTTAACCTTTTTTAATATTGAGATTATTAAATTTATTTTTAAAATGCAATGCAAAAATAATTAAATTTAATAATTAAAAAATTCCACATCTCTTGCAACAATTCGATTCACCAGGCTGCGTGAATAATAAAGGCTCCTCAGCATTACTAAAAAATCCTGTATTTCTGAAATCTTCATTCATGCTGTTCTTCATCATCATTTTATCCTCTTGTTTTGTGAATGATTCCACAAGAATAGAAGAATAATGCACATCAATGCTAATCTGAGCCAATTTTTTTTCAAGTTCTTTATTGAAAGCCACTGTTTGTTTGATATCAGAATCCAGAGCTTTGTTTTTCTGAATATAGTCATTTTCTTTTTCTTTTCTAAAAAAAACAAAAAATTATTTTAATTTTGTTTACAATTATTGATAAATCAATACAAATCTTTGCAATTTTCTTCAATCTCAAGGATCTTTCCGACTGTTTGCTCCATAAAGAGCTCTATATCGTTAATATTATCAATCAATGTCATTTTATCTATAGTATGTTTATCGACTGATCTGTCCAATGAATACATCTCCTTCTTTAATTTTTTTATTTTTTCATCTAAAACATTGGTTTTAGACTCTTGCTAAATTTGATTTATTAAAATTTTAAGCATTTGTTTTAGTTTATAAAATAAACCTCTTGTTTTATTTCATCAAAGTCATTTTTTTTTTTTAAAAAAATTGCTTCAATCTCAGCCAATTTCTTTGTTCTCATCTCAATTTCCACCTTTTGCATTTTCCTTTTATATTGATTCTCATCACGTATCATTTTCTCGATATATCTCCTTTCACATATTTTACAAATTGGATGGAAGATTTTGGAATTTTTTGGGTCCCCTCTTTCTTTGATCAATTCTTCATTGCAAACAGAATTCCCACAAAATTTGCTTAGAAAAATATTATTAATTTAAAAACAAAAACTTTTATTTCGCAAAATGGTTTACCAATTTTTACCAAAAAGGAAAACACCAAACTTATTCTTGCAAATGTAACAACATGGGTCTGATTTAAGGTCTTCTTTTCTGCACAACTCCTTAAAAATTTCTAGAAAAAGATAAAAATTTATTTTAAATCAATTGAAATTCTTTTAAAACAAAATTTACTATCATGATAGTTTTTTTTCAATTTATTTTGTATATTTTCAATTTTTTCTTTTGGCATTTCAAAACCCACACTTGTCCTTTTTATATCAAAACTTGGATTCTTTGCAAGAAATGTCTTAGAAAATTGAGAAAATTGGTCATATTTGAAGCTTTCTGATCGAGCCTCTCTTTTTTCGGCATCAGAATCATTTGCTTCTTTTTCTGAAGCCAAACTCTTCGTTATTTGAGAAAAGGGTTTATCATCTGATGAAATATAAAGAAAATGGGGAGAAATACAAGAGATAGATACTTGAAAAATTTTTGCTCATTAAAAACAAAATAATATAAAAATCAATTATGATAATAATTATAAAACAGTACAATGGAAAATGTATTTAGCTATAAAATATTTTACATAACAGGATGGACTTCACCGAAAATTCATTATATTTTTGGAGGTGTTAAAGGTAAATGGACAAGTGAGTTCTTGAAAAAAGAACCAAACAAGAAAAATCTCTATTATTTTGAAAAGCCTTCCGATCAGTCAATAGAATTCGCTTTTTGCAATGAAAACAAAACTTCTTGGGATAATAACGGTTCAAAAAATTACAAAATTAAAGAAAATGGGCAAGAATGCATTGTTTTCAAGAACACTGTCATCAATTTAAATAGAACAAGGAGTGAGCAGAGCTTTGTATTTTCAATTGATTTGGATGGAACTTTATTGGGTGATGGTCTGGCACTTAAGGAATTCGAGATTTGTTGGTTAAAAAATTGCTATTTCGATGACAAAAAATTATTGGTGTATAACACAGGAAGAAATTTCAAATCAGCAGTTGGTATTTTAAACGAACATTTAGCTCTGCTTCCTGATGTTTTTATTAACAGCTGTGGCACAGAAATTTTTATCTATGACTCAGAAAAATCGGATTATGAACATGAGCAAAAATGGAAAAAAATTCAATCAGATAAATTTCCTATAAAAGACATTGATATCTTATTAAGCAAATATGAATGGCTACTCAATAGAAATATGTCTGATTCAAGGATCAGTTTTACAGCTAAATATGAAGATTTAAAGAAGAATATGGATCATCTATTAGAAGTAAGAAATATGTATTCTGAGAAAAGTTTAGATGTTTTGATTAGTGGAAATGGGGAATATAGATACATTGATATTTTAAGCACTGAGGGAGGGAAAGGAAAAGCTTTAAAACATTTAATGGCTCTGGTTAAAGTGAATACAAGTGATAGTTATGCTTTTGGAGATTCTTTAAATGATGTTGATATGCTGGAATTAGCTACTTTTGGAATTGTTGTTAGTAATTTGCAAGAAGATTTGGCAAAACACATTCTAGAAAAAAAAATGAAAAATATTGAGTTTTCACAATATAATAATGCCAATGCTATTTTGAATAAATTAAAATCAATTATGGGTCTTTAATTAAATTGAATAAAGGAATTAAGACCTTAAAAAAAAAATGAAACAAAACAAGAATTGGAAAAAATTTAAATTTGAATTTTAAAATTATTAATAAAGCTAATAAATTTAAATAAAATTTGTCAATATCAGAATTATTTAATTAGGTCATTTAAGAAAAAAATTAATTAAAATTGATTTGGTAAAAATTTAAATTTTGTTTTCGATGATAAGTTCAATAGTTTTCGTAAACTCAAAAGGGGAAATTTTGATATATAGAGTATATAAGGACGATATTACGTATTGTTTTGCCCTTGTCTGTTAGTTGTATTTTTTTTAAAATTTACAGGAGACAAGAAACAGTCCAATTTTGCACAAAAATAGTCGCAACAAAAGAAAATAAAGAATGTCCAATAGTTAATATTGATGGTTAATTCAATTCAAAGAACAAATTCATTAACTTTTATTTTATTTTATAGGTACAAGTTTCATTCATATTTCGCATAAGGATATCATTCTTTTGGCCACAACCAAAACGAATGTGAATGCGGCTATGACAATCCAATTTTTATACCAATTGATTAACATTTTCAAAGCTTATTTTGGCGGTGATTTGGATGAAAATAAAATCAGAAAGCATTTTGTCTTAATTTATGAAATATTGGATGGTAACCATTTTTAACTTTTTTAAAGCTATTTTTATTTTTAGAGGTGATGGATTATGGAATCCCACAAATTTTAGACCCTGATCTCTTGAAAAAATACATTCAAGAAGGTGGTTTTAAAGTCGAGCAAAACAATCTTGATAAATTGAAGCAATTAACAACACAAGCTACTGGAGTTACAAGCTGGAGAACTGAAGGGATTAAATACAAGAAAAATGAAGTTTATATTGATGTGATAGAAAGTGTGAATCTTTTAATGTCTAATAAAGGTATAATAAAATATGTTCAAAGATTTTTTTTATAAAAGTTTAAAGGAACCATTTTAAGAGCTGATGTCAATGGTCAAATTATGGTTAAATGTCATTTATCAGATATGCCAGAATGCAAGTTCGGGATGAATGATAAGCTTTTGATGCAAAAAGAGCCAAGAAAGTATTAATTTCTTATTGAATTTATTGATGAAAATTAACTATTAATAATTTAACTGCATAAAGAGGTGCTGCAAGTGCAGATAAAGGAATCACAATAGATGATTTGAAATTCCATCAATGTGTTCGTTTAGGGAAATTTGATAAAGAAAGAGCGATTACTTTTATCCCTCCAGATGGAGTTTTTGAGCTTATGACGTAAATTTAAAGCTTTAACTCCAATAAATGAAAAAAAAAAAAGATACCGAATCACAGAAAATGTCAATTTACCCTTCAAAGTAATTCCTGTGATAAACGAATATGGAACCAATAGGATTGAAGCCAGAATAAAAGTTTGCATAATTTAAAAATAAATAAAAAAAATTTAAAATAGCTAAAATCAATCTTTGAAAAAAATTTATTTGCAACAAACGTCACGTTAAAAGTCCCGTGTCCTAAAAACACTGCAATTGTCAACACAAATACTTCCGGAATAGGAAGAGCCAAATATGAACCTGATCAAGGAGGAATTATATGGAGGTTTAATTAAAAATTTTCTTTTATTTATTTATTTAGTTTCATTTATTTCATTTTTGTTTTGTTTTGATTTATTATTGCTTTCGTTTAATTTAATTTCTTTTATTTCAGAATTAAGAAATATCCAGGAGAATTAGAAAGCTTGCTGAGATGTGAAATCACTTTATCAACTACAGGAACAGAAAAACAATGGGTGAAGCCACCAATAACAATGGAATTCCAAGTAATTTATTTTGCTTTATTGAAAAACAAATTTTAATGAGGTGCCGATGTTTACTGCCTCTGGTTTGAGGGTGAGATTTTTGAGAGTTTATGAAAAAAGTGGATATAGACCTACGAAATGGATTAGATACATAACCAAGGGAGGAGACTATCAAAATAGATTATAATTTTGTTTAAAAGAAGTTTAACTTGAAAAAAGAAACAATTTTCTGCTAATTAATCGATGAGAAAAAAATATGAAATTTAAAAATGATCATTATTTTGAGTTTTTTTAAAAAAATATTGAAAAAT
>JFJP01002385.1_pt1 | contig 11619 bp, 9 predicted proteins | sample 431651 | NCBI WGS metagenome assembly JFJP01 (sample SAMN02602958, study PRJNA72255) | Microbial mat metagenome, whole genome shotgun sequencing project. | biome: fresh water; feature: sink hole; material: water; isolation source: purple microbial (photo- and chemosynthetic) mats found in... | reverse complement strand
TACCCACCGCCGTATGTAGGCGTGACTTGGCTAGGAAGTTTTCCAGGAGTGCTAATTCTAGCCCCGCCCCCGTATGTAGGCGTGACTTGGGAGTATTGTGCTGACGCAACACTTACGAAAAGAACAACTGCACTGATTGTCGCTCCCAGAATCCTGAACATTTTCATTCTATTTCCTTTTTGTAGTGGTTTTTGCTGCAATTGCAATCGCCGATGACTGATAAGAAACTTTCTCACCATTTTCATCAGGATAATTCAGAACCATAATCACCACACCGCGCAAAATCATGGGCTAACATGTTTTCGTATAGATACACCTCCTGTAAAACAGCAATAGTGTGAATTTTTTTCAAGTGATTTGCAAGTTCTGGATTATCGACATTCTCGGTTTGAAAGAAGTACGGGGTTACTGCATCGCAACTGGTTGCTTGGAGCAGAATCACACATTGAACGGTGATTTACATCATACTCATTAGCCCTTCATATTCGTCATGCGGCTGCCGTTTGTTGATATAGGTACTTCTGGAAACCGGCGAAGGCCTTATTGATCTCTTCGGGCTTGCCGCCGAGGTCGGCCACGGCGTCTGCGATTGAATTGTGGTATTTGAGCAGGAGCAGCGGCGTGAGCTTCTCCTGATCAAGCTCTTCCACGCCGACGGTGATGTAATGCTGGAGGACGAAATCGAGGAACACCTGCTGCTTGGCGTTGAAGCGGGTGTTGATGTAAACCCTTGCATTCGCCGCCCGCACTTCACGGGTCACCGGCGGCAAGGCATAGGCGACATGGGCGAGCACGTCGAAAAGGTCGCTCTCCTCGGCGTCGATGATCTTCTGCATCTCTGGCGTGTCCGGGGCGCTCCAGATTGCGCGGAGTTCGGCCTCGTCCCTGAAGAACTCCGGTAGCTTGCCAAAGAGCATTTCCATGAACTGCATGGAGGACATGGGGGTGCCGTCCGGATGCCAGAAACTCGTCATCATCATGTGCTGGATGGCGCGCTCCTTGCCGTCGGCCAGCTTCACTTTCACCTTTTCGCGCTTTTTGCACACGCAGGGCCGCTGGTTGCATTTCGGGCATGGTCCGGGCGGGCAGACGCAGGGTGCCTGGCCGCAGACGGAGCAGAGGCGGGGCTCAGGCTTCTCGCACACACACGGCTGGCAACCGCATTTCGGGCAGGGATCCGGCTCGATTGGCTCGCCATCCCACTCGGGGTCGTTGAAATGCTGGTGAGCCTTCACGAAGTCGTAGATTGTGAAGTAGTCCTTGCCGTCGTAGAGGCGCGTACCTCGCCCGATAATCTGCTTGAACTCGATGATCCGGTTGATGGGTCGCATCAGGACGATGCTGCGGATGTTGCGGGCGTCCACGCCGGTCGAGAGCTTCTGCGACGTGGTGAGGATGGTCGGGATGGTCTTCTCGTTGTCCTGGAAATCGCGCAAGTGCTGCTCGCCGAGTTCGCCATCGTTGGCCGTTACCCGCTGGCAGTAGTTCGGGTCTTTGCTGGTCTTCATCTGGTTGATGAGGTCGCGCACGGCCAGGGCATGATTCTGCGAGGCGCAGAACACCAGCGTCTTCTCCTGCTGGTTGATCAGGTCCATGAAGAGCCGCACCCGGTATTCCTCGCGTTTCCGGATCTCGATGATGCGGTTGAAATCCTCTTCCTCGTACCGTTTGCCCTGTTCAATCTCGCCCTCGATCACCGTGTCGTCGGGCGTATAGACATACTCATCGAGCGTGGTCTGGATTTGCCTCACCTTGAACGGTGTCAGGAAACCGTCATTGATGCCGTCCTTGAGCGAGTAGATGTAGACCGGATCCCCGAAGTAACGGTAGGTGTCCACGTTCTCATCGCGCTTGGGCGTGGCGGTCATGCCCAGCTGCACCGCCGGAGCAAAGTAGTCGAGGATGCCGCGCCAGTTGCTCTCGTCGTTGGCACCGCCGCGATGACACTCGTCGATGACGATGAAATCGAAGAAGTCCGGCGGGTAGGCGCTGTAGACGCCAGGCGGTTCCGCGGCCATCGCCAGAGGGGGCGGAGCATCCTGCCGGGTGGGGTAGATGACCGTGTTGGCCTCGTTAAACGGACTGGACTGGCTGGCCGATGGGTTGGTCATGAACGTCTGGAAGATGGTGAAGAAGAGGCTGCCGTTGGTCGGCACGCGGCCCCTCTGCCGGATGCTGTCTGGATCAATCCGCACCAGGGCGTCTTCATGAAACGCGGAAAAATGGTTGTACGCCTGATTCGCCAGGATGTTACGGTCGGCGAGGAACAGGATGCGCGGGCGACGGGTCGGCTGGCCGGAAAGGTTCCAACGGCTATGGAACAGCTTCCACGCGATCTGGAAGGCGATGAAGGTCTTTCCCGTGCCGGTGGCAAGGGTCAGGAGAATGCGGTTTCTGCCGGCCGCAATGGCCTCGATCACCCGCTCGATGGCGATGTCCTGATAATACCGGGTCGGATGCGATCCCCCCTTGTCCTCATACGGTACAGCGGAGAAACGGTCCCGCCAGGCGTTCTCCTCGGCAAATGTACTGGCCCAGAGTTCGTCCGGCGTCGGATAGGCGGCGATCTTCCCTTCCTTCCCGGTCTGCATGTCCACGGCGTAGATGCCCTGGCCGTTGGTGGCGTAGGCGAAGCGAACGGCCAGTTTGCCTCCGTAGTTCTTGGCCTGCGCCACGCCTTCGGTCAAGGCAGCATCCCACGCTTTGGCCTCGACCACCGCCAGCTTTCGGTTACGGTATTCCAGCACGTAATCGGCGGTGAGCGCCTTACCCCGCTTGCCGTGGCCCTCGATACGACCAGGCGAGATCGGGTATTCGCGCCGGATGCGGCTGCCCTCGACGACACCCCACCCGGCCGCCTTTAGCGCGGGGTCAATATGCTCGGCTCTGGTTTCAGCTTCGTTCATGCCTTTTCTTCGATCTTTTCGCCGGGCAGCAGGTTCGCATTGGCAACCATATCCACCAACAGCTTGGTCCGTGCCTCGATCATTTCCGCATCCCAATGCGGTGCGTCCGCCAAACTGGACTTGCCGGCCTTGGTTTTGAAAGGAAGCGAGTTCAAGACGAGTCCGTTCTGATAGCCGATATTGATTTTGTGCCCGAGAAAACTCCGGTCTTTCGCGAGCTTCTGCTTCTTTTCAAAGGCAGCAGTGGCCAAATCCGAGTTGTAGCCGCTCAAGGTGAGATTGCCGAGGCGATGCACCCAAGTGTTTTGCAAATCCGCCGCTTTCTGGCGGTCGCCTCCGGCAATCATCTTCACCCAATGGTCGGGCAGTTTCTCCGCCTGCGGAAGGACATGCTCCACTGTCCAGACGAAGCGGCCTTTGTCGTCCCGTGCCCAGAAGTCAGGTTTGTATTCCCGCGAGTGGTGCATCTGGTCGATTTGAATGAGGACATAGCGAGCCATCCACGAGTTGCTATCGTAAATGTGTCCGCCGAGCGCCGCCTTAAACTCCTTCAGTGACGCAGGCCGGGCGTGTTTCATCAACTCATCCACGAACCAGTCGAACCCCAGCTTCTTGCCCGCCTCGATTCGCTTCGCACACGATTCCACCACGTCAATCAAAGCCTGATCAATCTGCCGGGTCGGCGGCTTGTCCGTCACGTTACGGCGGATGAAATAGCGCGCCAGCAAATCGACGACCTGCTCCAGAAACTTCGCATCGCCCAAGTGTTTGCCGTCGAGTGAAAACAAGTAGAGCAGGACGAGGTAGGCCGGTGCGCTGCTGATGCGGTCCAACTCCGTCAAGCTGGCCGCGACTGCCTTTGGGCTAAACTCCGAGCGCAGTAGCTTCCCGTAGGTTGTCGCGCCTTTCGTCAACTCCTCGAACAGCAGCGCCGCATCGCGGTTGATGAGCGTTTCGTAAACCCGGATGATGAGCGACCGTGTGGCGCGGGTGACCTTATCGACCTTGATTTCCTTCCGATGCTTGAAGGTGTTGTAGAACTGACGCAAGAACCGCTCTTGGTCATTGGTGTCCGGTATCGCTTCAATGAGTCCCTGCCACCGCTCAAATGACTCATCAATGTCCACGGAGTGCTTCTTCTCCATCTGCGCGAGCATCTTGTTTTTGATAATGTCCATCGCCGAGAGCGGCACGCCCCGGTTGTTCAAGGATTCAAATAGCGTGAACGCATCCGCCTGACTGCCAACCGTGATTTGCACGAACATCAACTGATTGATTCGCTCCATCAGCTTGAGAAGAGCGGCCACGTCGGTTGATATTTTCTCCTGAAAGTAGGCATAGGCGCGTCCAAGCAGGCGATTACCGCAATATGGCTGCTTCGGTTGGCTCTCGATCAGCCCCGCCTCGCTCAACAGGTAACGGTAGTCCGCTAGATTGTAATTTTGGGCACTCGGCTGAACGCGCAGGAAATAAACGTTCTTCCCTACTTTGAACGCTCCCTCTTCTCCCGACTTAGCGTCCTTCTTCCGCTTCACGAGCTTGGCGCGGATGTTGGTGATGCACGACTTTGCCTCATCCTTGTCCTGCTCGTCATCCGGTTCATAGGTGTCCATCGCTGCCACCAGCTTTGCGTGGATCGTCGCGAGGAGCAGGGACAACGTCGTGAGCCGCTGCTGCCCATCCACCACCTCGAAGATGAGTTCGTCACCGGCGGTGATGCTCTGCATGTCGTTAACGCAGATGATCGAACCCATAAAATAGCCGGGGTCGTTGTCTTCGATGTCGTTCAGCAACTGTTCCCACTGCCATTTCTTCCAAGTGTATTCCCGTTGGTATTTGGGAACGTGGAAATGCTCCCGCGCACCTTGGTCCACATTGATTAATTTCGTAAACGGCATGTCGTGGGCTTGCATAATGGTCCTTCGTTGGTTAGCTAGTTTCTAGAGTTCTCCGTTAAAGGCCTGATGCAGAAGCGACTTCTTCACCGCCTCCAGTGCGGCAAGCTTCTGTTCGTAGATGGCGGCGAGGCGTTGGATGGCGGCGTTCATGAGTTCACGCAAGTTCCAGTTTTACAGCTTCAAGAAGAAGTTCGACCTCTTCTCTCGAAAGGTAGGGCTTCTTAATCGTCACGGCCCAATAGAAGTTCCGATCAAGCACTTTCTTGATTTGTCGCGCAGGCATCGCTTTCAAGACGCTTTCCCGCGTTGGCGGTGTGGTTAGCCATTCCAAATCGCGATACAAAGTTTTATCGTCCTTCGCATCGGCCTTGACCTCGCTGATGACGCGTCCGGCGGCAACGATCCCATTCCATCGATGGTAGAGGAAGACGATGTCTCCTTTCGCCAACCAATGAACAATGTGCATCTGGTCGTCGAAGGCAGCCACACGCTTGTTCTCACACATATACCAGATGGAGTCAGAGGTGTGCGTGGCGCAGGTGTCGAAGATTACTCCCTTTGCATGCGCCGGGTTGGCATGGCGATCGTAAGGATGGGAATAAAATTCGAAAAAGTATTCCTCCCCGATTTTATAGACTCGATAAGGGATGAAATTGACCGAGAGCCCTCTCGACTTCCAGTAATCGACATTACGGATTAAATCGTCGCTGCCTGCGCTGCCGACGATGACTAAATGTTGGCGGATGTTGAACTGCGGCGGTGTAAGGGCCTCATCCAGCGCGAAGTGCCTGCGATGGGCCTCCTGAAGAGTGACGCCTTCCTCTTTTCCATAGGCAGTGAGATTGGACTTTTCTTGCAGCTTGTTTAAGTCCCAATGGGCAGCGGTTTCGCAATAACGAAGTGCTTGATAGACCGCATCACCTCCAGCCTGCCCCCGTTTCAATTCATAAATTAACAGATCGCCCTGTTCGTTGAGAGCATAAATGTCCGCGACACCCTGATAAGGTCGCTCTTGGAAAAGCGGCATGATCTCGTTGTCTTCATAAAGTACCCCAGACAAATTCTTCGCGATTAGCTCCTCAAGATGTTTCTCCAAAGGTAAATCCTTAAACTTGAGTGGTTCGATCGATTCGAATACTGCGGTGTCTTTGTTCGGTATAAGTTTATAAAGCATAGGTCACAGTTCCCCGTTAAAGGCTTGGTGCAGCAGCGACTTCTTCAACGCCTCCAGCGCCGCGTGCTTCCGCTCGTAGAGGCGGGCGAGGCGTTGGGTTTCTTCCGCCAATTCGTCGAGTTCCTCGACAAGTTTGAGCTGAGTCGCGAGCGGCGGCAGATTGACTGGAAAAGCACGGAGATAGCCGAGGCCAACGAACTTCTGCGTCGTGCCTTTCGCTTCCTTCATCATCTTTGAAATGACCATGCCTGAATCGAGGTAGTGCTTCAGGAACGCGCCGCTCTGACCTTTCGGATTCTTGAACAGCGCGACGTTCTTGATAGCGAAATTGGGTTCAACCTCAACGAGCGTTGGATTGCCAATCGTTCCAATCATGGCGAACAGCACGTCGCCTCTATGAACCGCGCTGCGTTCGTTGATTTTGGTGTAGTCCTGCTCGCTTATCAGCCGCACGTCGTCGAAAGACAGACCTTCGCGCTTGAGATTCTTTGACGTGATGAGCGGGTAGCCAGTCGCGTGATATTTCGGGGAGTCGTGCGTTCCGTCCCGAACGTCGTAGGCTTCACCGAGCGTCGTCTCCACCCACCCCTTCCCCCTCTGGCTGAACACGGCTTGGAGGTAGCTTTCGAAGAGGGTGCGGGCGTTTTGGAGGTTCTTTTCGGCGTTGGCTTTGGCGGTGGCAAGGCCCTCAAACGCTTCGTCCAGCAGGCCGACGATCCGCTGCTGTTCGGCCAGCGGGGGGACAACGAGTTCAAAGTTTGCCAGCGATTCTCCAGACACATTCGGGAAGGTTGCTCCCGTGCCCTTGCCGTGAATCTCATCTCGCTTCGAGCTTATGAAGTGATTGATCCAAGGCTGATACTGTTTCGCTCGAATCGCAGCGACGCCACGGCCAACGCAGGCGTCGAAGCCCGCGATATTCATCCGCCCGGTTGTCGAGCCACGAACGCAAAGGATGAGGTCGCCCTCTTTGCAAAACTTCGTGGGCTGGGTCGTGAACTTTGTGCGGACAGTCTTTCCGAATGACTCGGCACTGAACTCGACCGGACCATTGATGAGCGGCACGCCTTCGCCGGTCGTGTTGTAACTTTCGCCATCGGGACTTTGCCCCATGATGATTTCACAGACTTCGCCGAGATTCTTTGTCTGCCACCCCTTCTTCATTCGGCCCCCTCCGCCTGGTCATCGGTGGCCCACAGGCGCAGGCGTTCGGCAATGGCTTCGGGGCTGGGGAGCTGGTCGCGGTAGGTTGCGGGCAGTTGGGGGACGACGGTGTAGGTGGCGACGCCGATGGGGCGGCCCGCAGTCCGCAGGGCATATTCGACCACCGTCTTGTTTTTGTCCCGGCAGATGATGATGCCGATGGGCGGGTTTTCCCCTTCCATGCGCTCCTGGGTGTCGAGCGCTTCAAGATAAAACTCCATCTTGCCTTTGTGTTCCGGCTCGAAGCTGCCGATCTTCAGCTCGATCGCCACGAGACAGCGCAGGCGGCGGTGGAACAGAAGCAGGTCGATGAAGTACTCTTTCCCGCCCACTTCCAGGCGATGCTGGTTGCCGACAAAGGTGAATTGCCCGCCCATTTCGGAGAGAAAGCGGCGTATGTTGTTGACCAGCGACCGCTCCAATTCGCGCTCGGAATGCTCCTCGGCCAAGTCCAGGAAATCGAAGGTGTAGTGATCCTTGACCGCCAGCGCCGCCTGCGCCTTGATCTCGGCGGGCAGGGTCGCGTCGAAGTTGGTCTGATTAACGAGATACTTCTCGTAGCTCTTGTTATCGATCTGATGCTGGAGCACGGCCTTGGTCCAGCCGAAACGGGCCGTGGCACGCAGGTAGAACTCCCTTTCCAGAAGGTCTTTGCACCGGCTCATAATGACGATATTCTTGGACCAGCTTATTTCTCTAACCAATGGTTGGAGATTTGTCCGACCCCGGTACTCGCCATAGAATTGCCGCATAAACCAGAGGTTCTGGGCAGAAAACCCGTTCTGACCGGGAAATTCGGCCTGAAGGTCGCGGGCGAGGGTTTCCACTACCGACTTCCCCCAGCCGAGGACTTCCTGCTTCCGGTGGATGGACTCGCCAATATCCCAGTAGAGTTCCAGCAATTCATGATTGACCGCTCTTAATGCCTGATACTGCGCCTTTCGGATGCGCGCCTTGATCTCAACCAGAAACGAGCCATAGCCATCTGCCGCTAACTCGCTCATCGCGCACCCTCCTTCGGGGAGCCCAGAATCCCCTTGATCTTCTTCAGCACTTCCGCGCTCTCGGCGTCCAGCGCGGCGATTTCGTCCATGATCTCCTGCGGGCTGCGGTGGGCGATTTCCTCGCCGCCGTTGGGGTTCTTGACGGAGAGGTCAAACGTCTGCGGGTCGATGGCCGCCACGTCCACGCTCCAGCTTTTGGGCGAGTCGGCTTTGGTTTTCTGCAACGCGATGAACTCGGCGAGGTCGGCGTCGTTGAGCGGGTTGGTCTTCCCCATGTTGCGGCCGGGGTCGAGCTGGTAGAACCAGACTTTGCGCGTCTTCGTGCCTTTCTCAAAGAAGAGCACCACGGTCTTCACACCCGCGCCGATGAACGTGCCGCCGGGGCAGTCGAGCACGGTGTGGAGGTTGCATTCTTCGAGGAGTTTCTGGCGCAGGCTGACGGAGGCGTTGTCGGTGTTGGAGAGGAAGGTGTTCTTGATGACGATGCCGGCGCGGCCTCCGGCCTTTAGTATTTTGATGAAGTGCTGGAGGAAGAGGAAGGCGGTCTCGCCGGTGCGGATGGGGAAGTTCTGCTGCACCTCCTTGCGCTCTTTGCCGCCGAAGGGCGGATTGGCGACGATGATGTGGAAGCGGTCCTTTTCCTGCACGTCGGCGAGGTTCTCGGCGAGGGTGTTGGTGTGAATGATGTTGGGCGCTTCGATGCCGTGCAGGATCATGTTCATGATCGCGATGACGTAGGCGAGGGACTTCTTTTCCTTTCCGTAGAAGGTGCGCTCCTGGAGGGCGCGGTCCTGGGCGGTGGTGCGCTGGGGGTTCCGGGCACGGAGGTAATCGAAGGATTCGCAGAGGAAGCCAGCCGAGCCAACGGCGGGGTCGCAGATGGTCTCGCCGAGTTTCGGGGCGGTGACGGCGACGATGGCTCGGATGAGCGGGCGCGGGGTGTAATACTCGCCGCCATTGCGCCCGGCGTTGCCCATATTCTTGATCTTGGCTTCGTAGAGGTGCGAGAGCTCGTGCTTCTCGGTCTGGGAGGCAAAACGGAGCTCGTCGATGTGGTCGATGATCTCGCGCAGGTTGTAGCCGCTCTGGATGCGGTTCTTGATCTCCCCGAAGATCTCGCCGATCTTGTACTCGATCGTGTTCGGGCCGGTGGCCTTGGCCTTGAAGCCGTGCAGATAGGGGAAGAGCTTGCCGTTGACGAACTGGATCAGGTCGTCGCCGGTGAGAGCGGTGTTGTGGTCGATCTTGCCATCCTTGCCCCTGGGCGCAGCCCACGTGGCCCAGCGGTAGGGTTTTTCCAGAATGTGGGTGTATGGCTTACCTTCAAGGGCGGCGGCGGTGGCTTTATCCGCCTCCAAGGCGTCGAGGTATTTCAGGAAGAGCAGCCAGGATGTCTGTTCGGTGTAATCGAGCTCACTGGTGCAACCGGCGTCCTTCCAGAGGACGTCATCGATATTCTTGAAGGCTTGTTCGAACATGCGATATAGGCTCCGTATAGGGATTCGTTCCCGCAGACAACAGGGTGGCAAAACCAAAACAAGCGGACATGTGCAATGTAATGCCACGAAAGGAAGGGAACAGCAAGGATAAAGGCAACGTTTTGGCAGAAATGTGAAACACCGAAGGCCTTTCCCAGTGCATCAGTGCCTCAAGCGTAGCGGGTGGCGCAGGTGTTACGGCGGAATGTCGAAAGAGCAAGAAATATAGACGCGTCTACCCTGATTTTCCAGTTGCACAACCTTGCCTCTTGCGCTACCGTCAATTTTGTAGGTGTAGCAAGTTTTCGCTCTTTGACGCATATCATCCCCCCTGTTTCCCCCGCCATGCGTCAGAAGGCCCCTAAAAATCCTAAAGAAACAGCAAAAACGCTGACTCAATCCAAACGAGAGTCCCCGCTATGTTTGACGTATAATAAGATGTAGGAATAGAAAAGATATGAACGATAAACTACCTGACATTGTATATGCAGGAGCGGCGCTTTGCAGTGCCGCAGCGGCTGTGTTGGCGTGGATCGCAAAGCTAAAGTGGAGCAAGGAGTTCGGGGCGGCGAAGGATGCTACGATTCAGGCCAAAGAGACGGAGATAAAGACCAAGGAAGCCCATATTGAATCCCTGAAGAGTGAGCTGGAGAATGTCCGATCTCTGACGCCTATGAAAATCCGAGAATATTTTGAGAGCGTTACGAGCCAGATGGAAGAATACAACAACTCACTGCAAGGCCAGATTGCTGAGGCCCACGCAGAGATCGAGTGCAAAACCAAAGAAATTGGGAGCCTACAGTCACAAGGAACCGAGCAAAGCACCAGAATTCAGGAACTAGAGGATGAGAAGAAAAGGATCCAGCAGACAGCTGATGCCCTCAGTAGTCAAGTTGCTGAACTGAAAACACAACCTGCGTTCAGCTGGAAGATGCCAACACTTGACCCACACGTATTTTTGGAAATTTCCGACTCTTCACGAAAACTTCGGGATGCCCTTTCTCACGGAATGGTCGACTATTCGACACGTATCGAACAGCTGTCGTCAAGTTTGCAGGACTCCGCAGCTTTCTTTCGGACGGGATTCCAAACAGCACCGGGGGGGAACTTCATTATCTACTCTCCCAAGAAGACGGATGACCCCGAAGACGACAGAAAGAAAACCAAGGATTCCTAACAAGATGAATGCACCCTATTGCCGCTCGTCGCTGCAAAGGGTGATTCGCAACGTTCGACTAGACGCGTCGAACACCTCGGTCGGTATTGTCAACCTTGGCGGGTTGCCAAACGGTCAAGGTGATCGTTGGAACTTCCTCGTACGTTGCAGGAAGGTATCGAGAAGTCCGTCGCTGACGGGGCACAGGTGCAGCGGAGTCAAACGGGGCAACTCCCATAAGCACGAGGAGCACGGCGGACGGAATGTCAGAGTACGCGGCCTGGCCAGGATCGCCGCCATCAGGGATTCGGACTGGTTTTGATCGCCGGCCGAGTAGATATTCAGATGCTCAACTAGCTGACTGGATAACCGCAGGGGCATCCGAAAACCCAGTATTGAATGACCGTCAAGACGTAGTGTGCTCAAAATCAGTGATTTCCGCACACTCACTCGCTGGAAATCCCGTCACGCGCACAGAGAAGCTATCTGATCTTGCCAGCCCCTCCCCTAACAATGGAAGTGAGACCTTTAGAGGCTCCCTGTCTCGATGCGTGTGGGTTAATGTGGTATTAACTACGGAAGTGATGTTGAATTACTTCGGGGCACATAGAAACCGATGAAAGCGCCGTTATTGCCTTAAATTATCAGCAAATCAGCATACCATAAACAAACAGGGGCTTTTTAGAGAATGCTCGAAAAGTGCTCTGTGCGGATTAGAAATCCGTTGCTCTATCCACTGAGCTACGGGGGCGGAATGGAAATACTCAAAAGTTGCGGCATTATGCGCTGCCACCAAATTG
>JFJP01041477.1_pt1 | contig 11620 bp, 14 predicted proteins | sample 431651 | NCBI WGS metagenome assembly JFJP01 (sample SAMN02602958, study PRJNA72255) | Microbial mat metagenome, whole genome shotgun sequencing project. | biome: fresh water; feature: sink hole; material: water; isolation source: purple microbial (photo- and chemosynthetic) mats found in... | reverse complement strand
ACAGAGAAGCAAGAGATAAATCTTGGAAAACCTTTTCTGAAGACCCTACTTGGAAAAAAGTAGCCTCAGAGTCAGAAAAAAATGGGAAACTCATTACCAAAGTCGAGGAAATATTCTTGAAAACTACTGACTTTTCCCCTTCAAAAATCAAGAAAAAAGGGCAGGCTAATAGAGTTTTTGAGCTAAGGACTTACAAGGCTACGCCCAATAATTTAGACAATTTGCTGGCACGCTTCAGAGGTTTTACAGTCAAAGCATTTGAAAAATTTGGCATGACCAATCTTTGGTATTGGACTACAACTGCCGAAAATAACGATATGCTTATTTATTTTTTATCGCACCCAAGCAAAGAGGCAGGATTGGCAGCTTTTGACAAGTTCCGCTTAGACCCCGAATGGATTGCGGTACGCAAAGCCTCCGAAGAAAAAGGCGGTGGTTCGCTTACGGTAAGTGTCATTTCAGAGTACATGACTCCAACAGATTTTTCACCAATGAAATAGAAACTTCGAAACGCAAAATAAAAAAAACGGTTTAGCATCATGTTTCATGCTAAACCGTTTTTTTTGTGTCTATTTTTTTATTCACTCATAGCAACCCTAAACCCAAAAAAACCATCTTTTTCAGTAGGTAGGTTGCCAATGCGAACTGTAATTCTATTGTCCTCAAAATAATTAACCCATGAGCCACTGCGCTGCACACGGAGATTACCTTTAGAAGGTCCTTGTGGATTTGCTTCGGGGCTTTTTGCATAATAATCATGCAAAAACCAGTCGCTACACCATTCCCAAACGTTGCCCGTCATATCATACAAACCAAGTTCATTTCCTATTTTTGTCCCAGTAGGTTGCGCCTGCTGAGTAGCATTTTTGTCGTACCATGCTACTTCGTCTATTTTAGCACTCCCCGCATACTTGGTATTCTTACTTTTCTTGCCGCCTTTCGCCGCAAATTCCCATTCTGCTTCGGTAGGAAGTCTATACTTTTTTCCCGTCTTTTTGGCAAGCCAAGCAGCATAAGCGTCTGCATCTGCCCAACTTACATTTACAATCGGGTGCTTGTCATTCCAGCCCCATTTTGGTGCTGTGGGCATCTGCCTTTTGGTGGCAGTGCAAAAAGCCTTGTATTGAGCAACAGTAACCTCATGTTTAGCAATATAATAATTGCCTACTGTAACCTTATGAACAGGTTTTTCTTCGTCCTCTGCGGTCTTTGCTCCATTGCCCATCATAAAAGAACCGCCCTCAACCAAAACCATTTCAGGGAGGTCTGCTTGGGCAACGGCATTCATAGAAACAATACAAAAAAACAGAAATAAATGATTGATAATGAGCAAATTACGTTTCATTTTAAATTAAAAATTTCAGAAATAAAAATTTATAAACATGATTGAGAAGTGTTTTTCACTCACAATACTAATAAAGCCAAGTTTTTTATAGAAATTAGTAGCAAATATTTTTCCAACTGTTCTTATTTCAAAAGATAAACCATTGTATATATGTTTAAAAACCGTTCCGAGCAAGTCGAACTTATGGATGATTTGACACTTGCCAATGATGCACTTCGGAAAAACTTAGATGAGTTAGAACTGATTAACAAGTATTTAGGTGGTAATAATGTAGTAATTGAAGCCTTAGAAAGGCTTCGAAGTAAAAAAATTATTACTCCAGAAAAAACTATAAAAATTGCTGACTTGGGCTGTGGTGGCGGCGATACTTTGCGAGCAATAGCAAACTGGGCAAAAAAACGAAACCTAAATGTAAAACTAATAGGCATTGATGCCAACCAATTTATGCTTGATTATGCAAGCGAAAAAGCAAAGGAAAAACAAGTAGAAATCACTTTTAAAAAGGTAGATATCTTTTCAGCAAATTTTGAAAAAGAGGCGTATGACATCACAATTTGCAGTTTATTTTGTCATCACTTTAGCAATGAAGAATTGGTCTTGCTTTTTAAACAAATAAAAAAACAAACAAAAAGCGTTTTCATCATCAACGACCTGCACCGCCATTGGTTTGCTTATTATAGCATCAAATACATTACAAAAATTTTAAACGGCTCCTATTTAGTTCAAAATGATGCCCCAATTTCTGTTTTGCGTGCCTTCACACGTCCCGAACTTGCCACTTTATTAGCTCATTCAGGCATCAAAAACCACGAATTACGCTGGCGTTGGGCTTTTCGCTACCAAGTAATTGCTTACTTTTAAAAAAAATTAAGAAAAGACTTGTAAAAACCAAAAAAAGATAAGACCTTTGCCCCACTCAAAGCAAATAACTAATACAGACTTTTGTGAATCTTATGCCCAGGTGGCGGAATAGGTAGACGCGCTGGTCTCAAAAACCAGTGAGAGCAATCTCATATCGGTTCGATTCCGATCCTGGGTACTAAAAAATTAAAAAACTTCCAAATTCACATTTGGAAGTTTTTTTTATGAAAATTACCATACCTTTGTGAGGTATTTCTCATTCTTTTATTCATTCTTTTTCAATTTAAAAATGAAACATTGGTGGAAAATTTTAGCAGTCCTGCTACTTCTCTATACAGTAATTGGCGGTTTGCTTTTTGATGTACCCCGTTTAAATATACTTAATGAAACAGTTAGAAACTTGCATTTTCACGTGCCTATGTGGTTTGGAATGCAAATATTGCTTACTGTTTCTATGGTTTTTTCTATTCGCTATTTGCGGAATCCTACTTTCAGAAATGATGTTTGGGCGGTCGAAGCGGCTAATACGGCACTTATGTTTGGCACATTGGGCATTATTACGGGTATGATTTGGGCAAATTTTACTTGGGGAAGCCCTTGGAGTGGCGACCCGAAACAAAACGCTGCCGCCATTGCAATATTGATGTATTTTGCTTACCTTCTTTTGCGAAATTCCTTTGAAGACCGTCAGCAAAGGGGGCGCATTAGTGCTGTTTATAATATTTTTGCCTTCGCTACCTATGTTCCTTTAATTTATATTTTGCCAAGATTAACAGATTCCTTGCACCCCGGAAACGGTGGTAATCCCGGATTTAATGCTTATGATATGGATTCGAAGTTACGTCTTGTTTTTTATATCGCCGTTATTGGCTGGACATTGCTTGGCGTATGGATAACAACACTTAGAATTAGACTAAAAACGGTGGAAGAACGCCTTTTAGAAAAACAAATATAAAAACGTGGTGAAACTACAATAAACAACAACGAAAATGTTAGACAAAAATGGAATAGCGAAAAGAATAGCCAAAGAGCTAAAAGATGGTTACTATGTAAACTTGGGCATAGGCATACCTACATTAGTTGCAAACTATATTCCCGAAGGCATAAATGTAGTGTTACAGTCTGAAAATGGACTGCTTGGCATTGGCGCATTCCCCACTGAAGAGCAAGTAGATCCTGACTTAATAAACGCAGGCAAGCAAACAATTACAATGACCAAAGGCTCAAGCCTATTTAGTTCAGCGGATAGTTTTGCCATGATTCGGGGCGGGCATATCGATCTAACGATTTTAGGGGCAATGGAAGTTTCGGAAAATGGCGACATTGCCAACTGGAAAGTGCCTAATAAAATGGTAAAAGGCATGGGCGGTGCAATGGATTTGGTAGCATCTGCCAAAAATATTATAGTTGCTATGCAGCACAAAAGCAAAGATGGACAATCTAAACTCTTGAAAAAGTGCTCTTTACCAATTACAGGCTTAGGCTGTGTAAAGAAAATAGTTACAGACATGGCAGTATTAGAGGTACTACCCGAAGGAGGTTTCAAACTCTTGGAACGTGCCAAAGGAATCTCGGTACAAGAAATTATTGACTCTACGGAAGGCAAACTAATTGTCGAGGGCGAAATTCCTGAAATAGAATAATAGCCTAAAACTTAACTAATAACTGTTTCCTATTTGCATCTAATTTGACCATAATAAATAGTAAAATAGTGAATGCCCAAAGTGATGAGCCACCATAACTAAAAAATGGCAGTGGAATTCCTATGACAGGGAAAAGTCCAATCGTCATGCCTATATTAATCGTAAAATGGAAAAACATAACCGCCATCACGCAATAACCATAAACCCTTGAGAATCTCGATTTTTGCCGTTCTGCCAATATAATTAGTCTATTCAGAAAGGCAATAAACAGTCCTATCATTACCAAACTGCCTACCCATCCGTGCTCCTCGCCAATGGTGCAAAAAATGAAATCTGTGCTTTGCTTAGGTACATAGTCAAACTTCGTTTGCGTACCTTCCAAAAAGCCTTTCCCCATAAATCCGCCCGCACCAATCGCAATTTTGGACTGTACCGTTTGATAGCCGATACCACGCTTTTCCGCTTTTGAAAGGTCTGGATTCACCAATAATTTGACTCTTGCACGCTGATGGTCTGCCAATACATTATTTACAAAGTAATTAGTACCCCAGACAAGCCCTACAGAAAGACCTGTAATAGCGAGTGCTAAGGCTATTTTTTTCCATTTTTTTTCTCCGACTAAAATAGCAATAATGCCCACCGCACCTATGCCAAGCAGAAGTTCTACTAAATGTTTATCCTGAAAAACCAACGTAAGTACAAAAAGACTAAGCACCCAAATACCGATAACCATGATGTATTGGGGCAAACCTTCACGATAAAAAACTATCAAAAAAGCGGCAAAAACCATCGCAGAGCCAGTATCACCTTGCTCATTAATGAGTATGGCAGGAATAGCTATGATGATGAGGGGAATAATAAATTGCTTTAGTTGCGTTGTCTTGGCACTTGCCTCATTCATAAAACGTGCTATGGCTAAGGCAGTTGCAAACTTAGCGAACTCGGCAGGCTGAACGCTAAAACTCCCTATTTTGAACCAAGATTTAGAGCCATAAATTTCTACGCCCAAAAACAAAACACCCAGCAATGAAAGAACGCTTGCTCCATAAATAAAATAAGCCAATTTATTGTATAGCTTGAAATCTACTAATATCAATAGGAAAATGAGAAATATCGAAAGCCCAATCCAAAGCAACTGCTTGCCAGAGTTGATAGAAAGCGAAAAAATACTTTTGTGAGTAACGGGATCAGGGTCATAAACCGCCGCATAGATATTAAGCCAACCCATCAGCACCAATAAAAAATACATCCCCACTATCACCCAATCTACTTGTTTAAACAAGCCTCTGCCAGCTCTTTCCATGATTTAATAATTTTTACAACTAACTTAATATCGATATAACAACAAAAGTCGTAATTTTGTACCATATTATAAAAATAATTCTTGATGATTGAACTGTATGATGAAGATTTTTAGCATAAATATTACACATTTAAAGAGAAAAATATTTTTTTTACTCCTTGTACTGCCTATTTTCCTATCGACAAGTTGCGAAGATTGTACTTTCACAAGCCGTAATTCAACCTATATCAAATTAAAATTCTATAAGCAAGGAAGCAAGATACCCGCCAAATTTGACATTGATTCGGTGAGAACGCCAAGCGGAACGGTCTATAGAAGGAGAAGTACGGCAGGAATTGATACGCTTTCTTTGCCCATTAACCCTACTGACCAAAATACAGCTTATTATGTATTTTTTAGGAAAGTAAATCCCACAGACCTCGTGCAGCGCAAAGACACCTTAAAAGTTACCTATAATCGCATATTTTCCGTGATTTCGCCAAACTGCGGCTATGACCAAAAAGTAGATAACTTGATGGTAACGCCACAAGGAACAACGCTAATTACAGAAATTTTTAAAAATACTTTAAATACCACAGACACAGTAAATATTAGGATTTCTTTTTGAGGTTTTTAGAAAATTATAAATTAACTGACAAAATGACAGTATTTTTTTTAAAATATAAACAATTATTTTCATTTGCCTTCTTTGTTGTCATTGCAAATATTTTCATTTGCAGTGCAGCTAATGCCCAAGACAAAAAAATAAAAATTAATGCAGATTCTTTACAAAAAAATCTACCAGACAGTTTGAAGCCAAAAAAGAAGGTAAAAAAACTATTCAAATTTACTGTAGAAGGAATTAGATTCGGCATTGATTTTTCCTATCCGATAAGCGACAACTTCCTTGCACCTTGGGCAAATAGTATTCCGCCAATTTACCCTCCCTCTACCAAATATCGCTATGAAGGAACTGTGGATGTGGGTTTTGCCCAAAATAGATTTTTTGCAGTTCTTGACTACGGAATTTCAAATGTAAAAAGAGATAGACCGTTTCTAAACTATACAGGCTTCACTTATGAGTCGCAAGGCTCGTACATTCGCTTGGGGGCAGACTACAATTTCATGCACCGCACTTTCAAAGACGAAGTAATGTTTGTAGGCTTTCGCTACGGTATCGCTAATTTCAAGCATGATTTCGAATATTTTGGAGCAAACGAGGCTTGGGGATATCGCCCTCGAAGAAATATTAGAATCAATGACGTTATAACAACTATAGACGAAAGATTTCCCGGCAGAATCACAGAATCAGGGCTTTCTGCTACTTGGTTCGAAATAGTTACGGGCTTGAAAGTAAATGTTTGGAAACAGCTTTTTTTGGGTTATACAGCCAGATTTATGTTGCTATCAAAGGTAAAAGGAGAAAATATTTTAGTTGCCAACGATTTACCCGGTTTTGGAAGTACGAATCAGCAAGCAAGAGTCGTTCTAAATTATTATGTTTCCTATAGAATAGCCTTCAAAACGAAAAGTAAAATACCGCCTTTGATAAAAAAAACAATAGAAGACAAAACGACTAAGTAGAAATTTCCTAACTTTATTTTGCTATCTTTTAAAGTAAATTACTATTATGAAAATCGAAAAAATAAGAATAAAGAATTTTAAAGTCTTTAAAGAGGTAGAAATACGTAACCTACCCAATATGTGTGTATTTTTGGGAGCAAACGGGGTAGGCAAGACCACACTTTTTGATATATTTGGTTTTCTAAGCAGTGCGTTGAAAAACAATGTAAGATATGCGCTTAATCAACGAGGAGGCTACAAAGAGGTTTTTTCACGGGATAGCACAGGTGATATTGAGTTTGAAATAAAATTTAGAGATGAAACAACTTCACCCTTAGTTACTTATGAGCTTTCTATTGGCTTGAATGAGCAAAATCAACCTACAGTTACCAAAGAAATTTTAAGTTATAGGCGAGGTAACACAGGTCGCCCTTATCGTTTTTTAGATTTTTCGAATGGGCGAGGAACTGCTATAATAAATGAAGAAGAATTTGCAAAAGCAAAACAAGAATTTAAAGATAAAAGAGAAGAACAAACACTTGATTCGCCTGATATTTTGGCTATCAAAGGTTTAGGGCAATTTCAGAAATTCAAAGCGATTAGCACTTTTCGCAGGTTATTAGAAAACTGGTTTGTGTCTAATTTTCAGATACAAGCTGCACAGACGCTTGAAGAAACGGGTATAAGTGAGCATCTCTCCACCAGCGGAAATAATTTAGCGCAGGTTACAAAATATATTTATGAAAATCATCAAGATATTTTTCAAAGTATTTTGGAAAAAATGAAAAGACGTGTGCCGGGAGTTTCGCAAGTTGAGGCTACCGAAACCATAGATGGGCGCATTGTTTTGCACTTCAAAGATGGAAGTTTTAAAGATCCATTTATCTCTCGTTATGTATCTGATGGCACTATTAAAATGTTTGCCTACCTTATTTTGTTAAATGACCCCACCCCCCACCCTTTGCTTTGTATGGAAGAACCCGAAAACTACCTGCACCCCGATTTATTGGCTGAATTGGCAGAGGAATTTAGAGAATATGCCCAAAAGGGAGGTCAAGTATTTATTTCTACCCACTCTCCTGATTTTGTAAATCAATTAAAAATAGAGGAACTTTTTTGGCTTAATAAACAGAAAGGTTATACTAATATTCAGTGCGCCAAAGACGACGAGGTTGTAAAAAGTTTAGTGAAAGAAGGGGATTCTTTAGGCTATTTATGGACGCAAGGATACTTAGAAGGCAGCGGTATCAAAAGCAAAAAATAAAAATTATGGCAAGAATAGAAATTCTAACAGAAGAACAATCTATGTGCGATGTCTTAGAGATTATTTTACCAAAAATATTGCCTAAAAAATGGGTTTTACAGCAAAATTATTTCATAAGACCGCATAAGGGCAAATCGGACTTGCAAAAGTCTATCCCCAGAAAAATTAAAGTATTTTCAACCTATCATGAACCTGCTGGAGTGGTGATTGTTCATGACCAAGACAGCTACGATTGTAGTGAATTAAAAAACAAATTATTGACACTTTGCAAGATTACTATTGAAGAACCCTGCCCTATTTTAATAAGGATAGCTTGTAGAGAATTGGAATCTTGGTATTTAGGCGATATGAAGGCTATACAGTCGGCTTATCCTAAATTTAAAGTAGAAAATTATACTAAAAAATCAAAATTTCGTAACCCCGACAACCTCAATAATGCAACAGAAGAAATAGAAAAAATATTGCCAGACTTTCAGAAAGGAGCGTCCGCAAGGGCTATCGCCCCCCATTTAGACACAAATATCGAGAATAATCAATCAGAGAGTTATCGGCAATTCATTAAGGGCATTATCGCATTTTTTCAAAAATTTTAAGAACCTTGTGCTGTTGTTAGTGTCTAACTGACATTAGCACAGATGGTTATGAATTATAAGTAATGAGTAAATCGCAACAGCAAATCACACAAAATATTGATAATCAATGTATTATTTTTAATTTTATATATTAACAACACAAACTAATTACAAGCAATTACTTTAAGTAGCAACTTTATTTACATTAAAATGGCTTAGTCTGAATCTTTAAATTAACCTTAACCAATAAACGAAATGCCAATTTATCACAAATTAGGAAAATTTCCTCAGAAACGACATACGATTTTTGAGAAGCCAAACGGTGGCTATTATTACGAGCAACTCTTTGGTACAGAGGGTTTTGCAGGAATGTCTTCTCTGCTTTACCACACCCACAGACCTACAATGGTCAAGGAAATATTAGAATCATACAGCGTAGAGCCTAAAATTGCGGTGGAGCAAAACATTACCGCCCGCAAAATGCACGGCTTTAACATTGCCGCAAAAGATGATTTTCTGGAAAGTAGAACGCCTATGATGCTCAACAATGATGTGCTGATAGGCGTAGCGGCACCAAAAAAGTCTATGACTTCCTATTTCTACAAAAATGCAGATGCCGATGAAATGCTTTTTATTCACAAAGGTTCTGGAAAGTTAAAAACTTTAGTCGGTACGATTCCTTTTGAATATGGCGATTATTTGATTATTCCAAGGGGAATGATTTACCAAATGGAATTTGATGACGAAAATAACCGCATCTTTTACTTGGAAACTCATCACCCAATTTATACGCCAAAACGTTATAGAAACTGGTTTGGGCAACTTCTGGAGCATTCGCCCTTTTGCGAAAGAGATTACAAAATGCCACAAGATTTAGAAACGCATGATGAAAAGGGAGATTTTTTGATAAAAATAAAAAAGCAAAATACAATACATTCTTTCGTTTATGCTACGCACCCTTTTGATGTAATTGGTTGGGACGGCTATAACTTCCCTTACGGCTTTTCAATCCATAATTTTGAGCCTATTACGGGCAGAGTCCATCAGCCGCCACCTGTGCATCAGACTTTTGAAACAGATTCTTTTGTGGTATGTTCGTTTTGCCCACGCCTTTATGACTATCACCCTATTATGTAGATGGCGATTTTATGAGCAGGAACGACATCGGGCAGGGGCAAATGACTTTGCACCCCGCAGGAGTCCCGCACGGGCCACATCCCGGCGCAATGGAAAGAAGCATTGGGAAAAAAGAAACCAATGAGTTGGCAGTGATGGTTGATACTTTCAAACCTCTAAAACTCACCGTAGAGGCGATGCAAATTGATGACGGGAAATATTATAAATCTTGGATGGAAAATTTATAATCAAAGTTATTCACTTATTCACACAAGATGTGAATAAGTGAATAACTCATTACATCTTCCTAATAATTTCTCTTTTACTTAGCACAATGCTCCAGACACCTTTGTATTGATTTTTTATAAAAAGTGGCGAAGAATATAGAAATTCTTTTTCTCCTACCGTTTGTAAATTATCACCAATCGGAAGGTTTTGCTTGATATTGCTTTGGTAAGCGTCCCAAATTTGTTGCTCTTTTTCTGTCATTTCAGCACTTTTTTGGCAGTAAAGCCTAAAACTTATCAACGATTCATTTTGGAACTGTACGTTCTTGGCTTCCTCGCAACTAAAGTTATTCGTATCAATTTGGCTCAATAAAACTCCTTCTAAGCGTATGGCAATCCCTTTTGCCTCCTCATAAGCGGCGGTTTGAATCTGCCCTGCGGTCAGGCGTTTGAGATTTTTAGACTTCATTTCTTTCTTAAACTCATCACTTTTCCGTTGCATATCTGCCTGCCCGCAGGATAGGAATAGCAAAGATGAAAATAAAATAAAGACGAATAGTGTTATTATTTTGCACATAATTTTAGTATTGTTGGGAAATTAGTAAGAAAAAGCTACTTGCGTTCTACTTTACCATTTATTTTTAACTCTATAATTTCTATATTTTCCAATCCTTCCGAGACAGTCGCCGAGAATGAGTTTGTTCATAATTTGGCTATTCTTTTTTAAAATCAATTAGCAATTTTTCTATTCCATTTTCGCCCATTTCTGCATAAACAGAAAAAACTCCTTCTGCTAAGAGTGCAGCAAATGCCTTCCCTGCTGTCCCATTTTCAAAATCAATTTGCTTAAAACCTTTTTCTAAATTATTCAAAATATTTTCACTGGATAATTCAGTCGTGTTTATGGGCTTTACTTCTTCTAATATATTTTCTGCTAAAAGTTGATTTACATTTTTATTGTCTAATAAAATATCTGTAAATTTTTGAAAATCAACTCCTTGCTTATATAATTGCTTGGTTTTATTGTCAATAAAAATTCTTTGTATTTGGTGAGGTAAATGGTTTATTTTTTTAATTTCTACCAAATCACCAAACACCAAAACTCCAGAGTCTAATAATATTTCCCCTATTTTTTCCATAATTTTAAAAAAGATTAATAAAAAATCCAACCAATAGCAAGATAACAAGCAAGCCAAACAACCATTTTTTAGTAAAATTTACATAAAAATCTTCTTCTTTTGCTTCATTTGGCAATAATTCGTGTATTTGTTGATGACAATTTAAACATAATCTTATTGTTTCTTTATTATTTTCTTTCTTTACCATTCTGGGAATAATATGGTGGTCATTAACATAACCTTCAAATCCACATTTTTCACAAATTCCTTTTTTATACTTTCCCGTACAAATTTTTGCTTGTCTAATATTTTTTAATAAAAAAGATATTTGTAACTTTTGAAAGTATTTTTTATTTTAGGGTTACTTATTTCAAAATTTCTGTTTTGCTATCGTAAAAAAAAATTATCTTGGAAATCTACTTTTTGATATTTTTTTAGTTCTGTTTGCGAAATAAAAATATTTTCAATAACCGTCAAAGGTATAATATAAACTTCTTCAGGCTTTTCCAAATGTAGGGCTTTCTTGTCTGGGTTCGGTCTGTGCGGCTGGTTTCATTACCGAAACAGTAAATAACAAACAAAAAATAATTAAAGTAATTCCAAACATTTTTTTATAGATTTTCATGATT
>JFJP01040227.1_pt1 | contig 11621 bp, 9 predicted proteins | sample 431651 | NCBI WGS metagenome assembly JFJP01 (sample SAMN02602958, study PRJNA72255) | Microbial mat metagenome, whole genome shotgun sequencing project. | biome: fresh water; feature: sink hole; material: water; isolation source: purple microbial (photo- and chemosynthetic) mats found in... | reverse complement strand
TTGCCAACGGAAGCAGATTACCCAAACAAGAGTGTGATGAACGATTAAAACGTTGGCGTGAAGTATAAATTCCAATGAGGAATTTTGACAAGTTAGATCATATTGTTGATATCAACAATATGGTCTCCACAATTATTTCAACCCACCCGGTAATTTCGGCGATGAGATCAATTCGCTGAATACCTTCCATCGTTTTGCATCTGTAGGATTTTTTCCCGCTTTCTTCTCAACGTATTTTTTTACCAAATCCTGTCCGAGATTATAATTAATGACATAACTTCGGTATTTGTCGATGAATTTGATCCGTTGTTCAGCGCGCGCGGAGTCGAATAACGCATACGTTATCAGCCAGCGCATTGTCTCTTCTTTGGAAAATTTCCCGTCAAGATGTCCGCGTGCCGCTTCGTTTCCGGCGTACGAAAGTTTTCCAACGAGCGATAGAATTGTATAGTATTGTTCAACCTGTGTTTCGTCTAGTCCACTAAGAGGAAAGAGAATATCCTTTTCGAATTTCAACCGTTCTTTGGAGGGAAGAACAACATCAATTCCGAAATTTGCGCTTCCTTCGGCGATCAGCGACTGTGGACTAAAAAGAGGGTAAATAGAAAATTCAATCCATCCTTTTTTTCTCATCAGTTCGGTTTCTAACAGCACGTTATAGACGTGATGTCCCGGATATCCTTCGTGAGCGGCAAGATCGACCGCGCGGTCGATGAAGATCGGGAGATCGGTATTTACTTGAATAATACTATGGGCATTTCCCTGATACCAATTGTATCCGCTCCATGCTTTGTTGGTTACGTATTCGACCACAAAACTTTCGTTCTCCGGAAGTGCAATGAATTGTTTTGTCCGAGCGCGGCATTCGTTGATCGCTCGCGTGAAGACGGCATCGAGTTTTTCTTTGGGAATAATGAATTGATTTCGATATTTCAGATATCGTTCCTGTATCGTTCCTTCTCCGGAGGGGAGAGATTTTTCCAGTTCCTTCACTATTGTTGAAAAATATTTTTCAGAGTTTTTCGGCGGTTCAGCATCATACAATTTCTTCGCTTCAACATCGAATGAATATTTTGTTCCCGAAAGCATTTCGATCTTTGCATACGCGGCAGAAAGTTGTTTCTGCAGATATGTTTTACGAAGCGTTGATGATTGGTCTCTTCTCGGAACGCGGATCCGTTTCAAGCGATTCGAAATCGCATCAGTCCGGTCTTTTAAAGCAGTCAACTCGTATTTCATTTTCTTTGAATTCTCCTGCCATTCTTTCGGTCCATAATAGGCATCCACAAAATCCGGATCGTGCTGACCGATATCGAGTATCAATTTGACGTATTGTTGTGCGATATCATCCATAGTAATTTTTTTTCTTTGTGATACAGCCGTGTTGAAAAAAAGGAATGTGAGACACAAGAGTATCGATGCAGTGTTGATGTGCTTCATAGGTTTCTTTCAATTGTTGGTTGTGATATGAATTACTTTTTACCGCGGAGAACGCGAAGGTCGCAAAGAAGTATTCCGACAGTTTAAAGAATCTTTGCGTTCTTAGCGTGCTTTGCGGTGGATTTCTTTATTGCGTTTTTCTATGCACCATTGTCGGTGCAGACTGATCGGTTGCCATTAGAATGATGTTGTTCACATTCACATGAGCAGGGCGTGTTGCAGCCCATACGATTGATTCCGCAATATCTTCAGGAGTCAATGGTGTTAATCCTTCATACACCTTTTTTGCACGGTCGTTATCGCCGCGAAAGCGAACGATGCTGAATTCTGTTTCCACAAGTCCGGGATCGATGGATGTAACGCGGATCGGCGTACCGAGCAGATCCATTTTCATTCCTTGTGAAAGAGCGTTGACTGCAAACTTTGTTCCTGCGTACACATTTCCCCTGGGATATGTCCAGTGCCCTGCAACTGAACCGATATTAATGATATGACCTGCATTTCGTTCGATCATACCGGGAAGGATTGCGCGTGTTACATAGAGCAATCCTTTTACATTCGTGTCGATCATTTCATCCCAATCTTCGATTGCAGCATCTTGAATATTGTCAAATCCGCGCGACAACCCGGCATTATTAAGGAGAACGGAAATATTTTTCCATTCGGCAGGAAGATCGTTCACAGCGGTTTCGACTTTTTTTTGATTCCGTACATCAAGTTGAAATGCATGTGTTTTGATCTTGAATTTTTTTTGCAATTCATCGGCAAGCGATTGAACCTTTTCACCGCGTCGTGCGCAGATGAGAATGTTCGCTCCAAGTTCGGCGAATTTTATGGCAGACGCTTTTCCGATACCGGATGATGCACCGGTGATGAAGACGATTTTGTTCTTTAAGTTTGTCATAAATAATTATTCAATAATGTAAGCCACAGATTCACAGGTTAAAATAATAAAAAAAATCGAAAATCTGTGTTCTAAAAGATGAAATTTATGCAACCTTGCGAAGGCTTAGTAACGATTGAAGACAACCTTCGCAAGGTTTTGAACGTTTACTAAAGTTTATTACGATATGCCAATCCAATTGGTGAATATTGGATGGAAAATCCCGCGATGAATTGTTGTCTATTGCCAATGCTGGCAAACAATCCCGGCGAAAATCCAAAGAGATCGATCACTCCCGGATAGATGTTCAGCCGGATCTTTTCATTGATACGATTCGAGACCATTAATGAAGCGAGCACAGAATTTTCCCTGTCGTAAAATATCCCTGCGATATATCCGAGCGATACGGTAACAGTTCGTGCACCATTGGTAATATCAACGGTCCGAAGTTCGCGTGCTGCTGCGCCAAATGCAACGGTAATACTTTCATTGTTCGGTTGAAGGTATGATAATCCGAGCATTCCATTATCTCCAAAATGATAGAATAAACTAGTGCGCGAGAAGAACGGAAGTTCATACTTCATAATATAATAATGCCCTTGATTTTCCAGTGTATTGAATTTCGGATTCCAGGCAGGTTGTCCCGGCCACGCAGTCATATGAAGTGTTGTGCTGAAAAATTCTGCAACGGCGTCAGAGGTGAACAACAGTGCGCCTCCGAGATTGAAAATATAAATATCGGCGATCGGATCGACATTCGGTCCGACAAATTGGTCGTTCTCAACCGCTTCGTTCACAAAATGATATGCCGCAATTGTCACTGTTGTAAAAAGGGTAGGATATGGAAATTCGTGAAACCGGTACCATTCAAACATCATCCGCGAATCCATTCCGCCGCCGATGAAATGGAGCGTGTAGTTCGGAAACCACTGTGCTTTTTCTATTTTAAAACTTGTTGGGAAAACTTCCTGTCCGATAAATTTACCCCATCCAAATTTATCGATCTGTGTGAACGGATCGGAAAGATTGTTATACACGTTTCGCGCGCCGATTCCAAACTTGATTGTGGAGAGTTTACGCGAGTGTGTTGCCGATTGAAGAATATCGAATCCGGCGTTGATGAGAAGCGAACCGGGATTGATCAGTGATTCAGAACCGTAGTTTCTTCCGTTGTAGAAATAATATTGATCTTGTGCGGCAGAGAACTGAGAGAATGTGAATACACAATAGAGCAGAAGAAAAAAAAGATTTCCGCACCACCGACAGAAATGTTGATGATGGTGGCGTTTAAAAACATGAACCATGAACCATGAAGCATTCAACCGTTTTCTGACTACGGTTTCCCTGTCAAGTCCAGCATTTTCATATTTGAATTTTTCAGATACGGTTTGAATTGCGGGTCTTCGAGTGAGCACAGTTTTTTCACAATATCGGCAACACGGTTTCCGTTTGCAAGAGCAGTTTCAATATCCTGCAGCAATTCTTCTGCGCGCGGCGTTCCGAGTTTTTTTCTCATCACCTGCAGTGTCAGCATCATGATCCCGAGCGGATTATTGATCTCGTGTCCGATCGTAACGGCAAGTTCCGTGATCGCCTTTTCGTGTTGATATTTTGAGAGTTCCTGTTGAAGCGCCGTGATGCGAAGACCGACGTTGATACGGGCAACCAATTCTTTGTCATTGAACGGTTTGGTCATGAAATCGTCAGCGCCGAGTTCCATTCCTTCGATCTTATCTTCGGCAGTATCGCGAGCGGTCAGCAGGATGAAGTAGGTGTATTTTAGTTCGGGATGATTTTTAATTTGTTTGCAGAACTCCGTGCCGTCCATTTCCGGCATCATCCAATCTGAAACGATCAAATGTGGGCGAACTTTTTCCGCGGCGGCAAGACCAAGTTTACCGTCTTCGGCAACGTGAACCTCGTAACCCAATACGGTCAAGCGTTTTTCGAGGAAAGAGCGGATATAGTTGTCGTCATCGACGACAAGAATTTTAATTGCCATACGTTACGTTTCGTTATTGGGTAATAAAGGCTTAATAAATATAACCTTTTCCCTGTCAAGTGCAACTGTTCCGGCCGGTGCCCCCTTAGGCTTATGGACGAACTTTCGTTCGGTCATTGCGACCGGTACATGTTTTGCATTTTTCATTTTACTGTAATACGCCGCAATGGATGCTGCTTGTTCTATAGCTTTTTTTGATGGTGCTCCCTGAGCGCTGCCAAGTTTCAATATAACATGCGAACCGCTTGAACCTCGTGCGTGGAACCACAGATCGTTCGGTTTGGCAAATTTAAACGTCAACAGATCGTTGTTTGCACTGTTCTTGCCTGCATAGACAGTAAAACCGCCTTCGACAGTAAAAATCTTAAAAGGTGGCAGTTCTTCTTGTTCTTTTTCAGTCATATACCCAAGTTCTTTAACCATTCCACCATAAGAGTGTAAGTAATTTTTCCATAAAATGCTCTCATTGATGCCGTTAGATTTTTCGATCAAGTCCTTAAGCGATGACTCTCTTTTTTGAAGAATTACCAGCCGCAGTTGGGATTCTTCTTTGGCGGTCTTCGCTTTCTTCGCTTTCTCATAGAATCGTTCTGCATTCTTTTGCGGTGAAAGGGAAATATCCAGCGGTATCACGACATCTTCATTGTTAGCATACGTGTTTTCCAGTGTAACGGATTTTAACCCTTTGGTTACAACATGAAGATTTGCCGTTAACAAATTTGCGAACAATTGATACTGCTCCGCTCGCGATGATTCCGAAAGTTCAGTCTCAACGGCTCGAATGGTGCGTACCGTTTTTTCCAATTCTTTTGTGAGCCACCCAACGATCTCTCGTTTCTTTTGAATGAACGAAGAAGTTGACCGCTCGAAGCTGATGAATTTTTGAATGCCGATGAAGATATCATCGTATGGTTCCATTCGATATGAAGCAAGATATGTAAGGGGCAATAACGAAAAACAGACGGGTGATTGTTCATCAAAATTAACAACCGGTGAAATATTTGTTAACGACAATACTTCCCGAATTTTTTTTTGTGCGGCTTCATACAGATCGGCTGAACCAATGCCGAACAGAATTTCATTTGCGAGAACCGTTCCAAGTTTTGGAACAGCTTTTTTCAATGCCTTTAGCACATCATCATTCTTGGAAAATTCTGATTGAAAAGATTCCTTCTCCGGCAGTATATCATCAATAGTTATCTCACGTTCTGCTTTTTGCAGACCGCGCGTTGTTAAGAGTAATTCTTTCCTATTCAAGAACGCGTCGAGGATCGTTCCGTGTTCATCGCACACCATCACGTTTGATTTCGACGCGAACATATCAATGCACAACCATTGGTTACCGGATGTTTTACAATAGACCGTTCTATCCGCCGCACTGATATAAACCGACTCGATATGCTTATCAATGAGTGAAGGGAAGAGATCGACAGAATTTTTTCGTTGGCGGAAAACCCCGCTTCGCGCAACGATATAATTCTCCCGCGCGGTGCAGGAAATTGTGATCGTATGAGGCTCCGGAGCGTACAGCACAATAGAAAGTGTATTCTTATCCTGCGAGTAGACCTCCGCAATGACGGTGTGTGCGTACCGTTGGTGCAATAGTTTTGCAGTATGAAGAAGAGTAAAATAATTTGAGATCATAGGAAAAGATACGAAAAGAGAGATGGAGTTGCTTTAAAACAAACGTGCCCAAACAGAGTTTGGGCACGTTTGTTACTTATTGTCCGATTTATCGGGGAAATATTTTGTTCACCTCTTCCGCTTTTTTCTTTATCTCTTCAAATGTAACGCTCACAGTGGAGCCTGGCATAATCCACACTTCGGTTTTCTCCCCAAGCTCGGCATTGAGTTTGTCGGACATTTGTTTTATCTCTCCCTGCTTTTGTTCAATTGCTTCTTTGTTGGCGGCGGAAAGCCTTCCCTGCAATGTTGTCTTATTCTGTTCTATGGTGCTTACCAATGCAGCAATCTGGTTTTTCATTTCTGCGGCATTCGACTTTCCCATGTGGTGGTCCTTCTCCAGCTCTTGCAGATCACTCTGCACGTCATTGATCTCATTAATGCTGTTGTTCAGCTCCTTCAGCAGTTCATCATACGCTGCGCGGACAGGCTTGAACTCTTCCCATCCCGGTTTGTCTGACCGGATGTTCTGTCCAACCGGCAGGCTTGCCACAATTGCCTCAAACCTTTTTTTGAGATCGGCAATAACAGGCAGAGATGTTTTTAATTTGTCCGCTGTGGTGATAATTTTCTGCAGGGAAGAGAGCATTTCGGGAAATGGTTCTTTTGTAATGCCGAACTGAGCAGACAGGTAATCATAACCGGTCTGCTGTTCGCTCCTGAAGGTTTCTATTGAAGCGACTATCTCATTTATTTTCCGCTCTGTGTCATTAAAGTTATTGCGGATTTCCGTATTTCTGTAAAACGTGTTACAACCGGTCAGCAAAAAAGTTGATAACAACGATAGAGCAACTACTGCATTCCTAATGGGGATTCTTGACATATACAATCCTTTCTTATGATTGTGATTGTAATTACAATGTGGTTAGTGATATAAAAACAAATACGGTTCCTCCGTTATGGTTAGCCGCAAAATTCCAAATTTTGAACAATATGCTTTTTTTTATGTTATTTTGCATCAAAAGAATTTAACTATTTTTTTAACCGCAGCAGTCCCTTTCACCTTGATCCCATTCTGGCAAGTTGAGGTCGGAACAGTAAGGAAATAAAATTGCAATTTGTTTGGTTATGAAACGGTGTTGAAATATAAGATCGGAGATGAGATCAAAGTGAAAGAATTGGACTTTAAACTCCCCAGCTAAGCATTCTTTAATGATATTGAACGTAAATATTTGTAAACTTTAGTAATCAACTATACAACAATGGTTAGAGTTTGTATTTAACCTTGTTCACTTTAGGAAATAAAAGCCTCTGTTTTTTATGAAAACTCTATTCGTAAAAACCACTCTTATTTTTTTATCATTACTTTTGGTAAGCACAAAATTATATTCGCAATATCCCCGCTATATAAATATTTTCAATTATTCCACTGACGCCCGACAAGCTGCTATGGGAGGAGATAGCCAAGGATCATTAGATGGACCATCATATATTTTTCCAATCAGGGAAATTATGTCGAACAATACCATCTTGAGTTCATTTTCCATTCGTCCTCCAAATTGGAATTCGGCTGATTTTTTACCGTTTCACACCATTGGAATACAGAAAGATTTTGATTCATCAATTACGGCGGGTGCATATATCGCCCGCAATACTTCCGGTATTCAAATTCCAATTTCTCAAAATGTTTCAACATTTCACGGTAACGTTGAACCGTATCAATTATATGCTGTGGGGTTTGTAAATTTTCTTGTTGATGAGGATCTGTCGATTGGATTGGCCGGAAAGCTATATTCCGGCAATAATAGTCCGTTCATTCTCATAGGATATTCACAAAGCGGAGAAGGACGTGTCCAAGGAACGGCATACATGGCTGATATTGCAATTCAAAAACGATTTACTCTAATCAATGAATTGAACGAACGAAAAATAATTTTTTTACGCGCAGGTCTGTCGAATTTGGGAACATGGATCAGATATACTGATGATCTGATATTTCAAGTTCCAAGATCATTTCATATAGATGTGATCTTATATAAGCAGTTTGAATTATATTCTCTCATGTATAACGGACACACTCGTATGGTTCTAAATGCTGTCTCTGATGATGAACGGTATTATGTTAATACAGGAATGGAAGCGGGATACAAGAATATTTTGTTTGGACGAGTTGGAATGTTTTTGAACCCGTATGCGTCTCTTTTCGGAAGCAAAAATTCTCCACGGTTCACGTTTGGTCTTGGGTTAAAATTAAAGAACCATAGTGTATCAGAACGATCACGCTTTCAACTAACATTCGACTTTGCCGCAGTTCCTCTCACCAAGGCGGACTATCCCACATTGATTTTACGAGAAAATACATTTAATTACATTTTTTCAACATCCCTTATATATCCAATATCATGGAGTGAACCATTTTAAATTCAGATAAGCCACCTTTGTTGCTACCATCTCTTTGAAAATCCAATTTTACTTGAATAATAGATACTTTATGAAACCTTCATTCTATTGTAAAATACTACTTCTATTAATGTTGATAATTCCAGAATTATCATTTGGACAGCCGTATGACGAAAGAAAAGAGCAAATATTTAAATATCCAAATGGCAATATAAAATCTAAAGGATTTGTTATTCAATACAAAGATGGAAGTTTAACGCAAGATGGTAATTTTGTAAGTTTTTATGAAAACGGACAAATAGAAAGCAAAGGTAGTTTTCTTTATGGTTATAAATATGGCAATTGGACTACTTGGTCTAATCAAGGACAAATAATTAGATCGTCGAATTATATTGAAGATATTCCTAATGGCACAGATTCTGTTTGGTTTCAGAATGGTCAATTAGCAGTGGCAATGATTTTTAACAATGGTATTCCTGACGGGAAATATTATGAAGGGTTTGATAATGGTAAAACTAAAATGCATGGAAAATATTTGTTAGGAAAACCTGTTGGAGAATGGAAAACTTGGCACCAGAATGGAATGATTGCTCAAATATCAAATTACAAAGACAGTTTTCTACATGGTAAATTAACCTCTTGGTATGAAAATGGGAAAATACAGGATGAAATGTATTTTAATAAAGGAAATATACAGGGGACAAGAACTCTTTGGTATGAAAATGGAAATAAACTTCTTGAAGAAGAATGGAAAATGAACAAATTAAATGGCCTTCGTAGAAGTTGGTATGGAAACAAAAAAATTGAATCTTCTGTTATGTGGAAAGATAGTCTTAAACACGGTAAAGCAGAATTTTGGCATGCCAACGGCCAAAAAAGTGAAGAAAGAGAGTTTAACAATGGAAAAATAGTAGGCGCAGTAAATCAATATTATGAAAATGGTAAACCGAAATTATTTCAGCAATTTTCAAATGGTGCTGAGGATGGTAAATTGAACTCTTGGTATCCAAACGGAAAGGTTGAAGATGAATGTGAGTTTAAGGATGGAAAGATTTATGGCAAAAGGAAGAAGTGGCATGAAAATGGTAAACTGTTTATTGAGGAATACTATCTAAATAATAGTCTTAATGGTAAAAGAACGCTGTGGTATGAAACGGGTCAGCGGTGGAAAAGCGAAAATTGGACTGATAGTTTACGAGATGGGACATTCATATCATGGCATAAGAATGGGAAAAAACAGGGTGAAATAAATTATGTAAAAGGTCAAGAAATAGGAACATTCCACTTGTGGCATGATAATGGACAAATTGAAGTTGAGGGATACTATAACTATGGGAAGTTAGATGGTGTTCACAAAGGATGGTATAAAAATGGAGACGTTGAATTCGAACATTATTTCAAAGATGGAAAACGCGAAGGGAAAAGTTTTGATTGGAATGAAAAAGGTGTTGTAAAAGAAACAATCTATAGCGATGGAGTTAGAATTAAATAGAAGTATACAGTTATTCATGATAATAAAATAAAAAATCCCAAACACTCTTTGGGATTTTTTGTCTTAACTACTCATTTACTTAAATACTTCTCCACTCAACCCGTTCCGTTCAATAGCCAGAATCCAACATCGACCCACTTTCCGAATTTATTTCCCACCTCCGGAAAATGTCCTACCTTTGTGAATCCGCATTTCTCATGTAATTTTACGCTCGCTTCGTTTGGCAGAGATATTCCGCCGATGATAACGTGATACTTTGGTAAGAGTAACGAGAGTAATTCCGAGTAGAGTTTAAAACCAATCCCTTTGCCGCTCGATCCGTTTCGTAAATAAATGGTCGATTCGACAGAGCTATCATACGCTTTTCGATCCCGGAATTTGGAGGCATATGCGTAACCAATGACTTGATTGTTTTCTTCGTAGACAAGATATGGGCCTATTCTTTTATAGGTCATCATTCGTTTTGCAATGTCAACTGGTGTTATCGGATCGAGTTCAAATGTAACGATCGAGTTCAGAATGTAGTAATTGTAAATCTCCGCTATTGTAGCGGCATCTGAAACATGAGCTTCTCTGATCATTCATTTCCCCGTACACATTTCTCGTAAGAAAAAACAAGATTTTTCTCCCGCTAAAGCAGGATCGAAATGACAATGACTGAAATATTTTCAAATCAACTACTCAAATACTTCATGACTCATTTATTCCACGACTTCTTACTTCTTCCCCTTATTATACTCCACCGCCGCTTTCACAAAATCTCTGAACAACGGATGCGGTGTAAGCGCGCGGGATTTCAATTCGGGATGGAACTGTCCTCCCACGAACCAGGGATGATCTTTCAGTTCCGCAATTTCCACCAGATTATTATCCGGTGATGTTCCGCTGAAGACCATTCCATGTTCGGCAAGCACTTTTCTAAATTTATTGTTCACCTCATAACGATGACGGTGGCGTTCGTAGATCAATTCTTTTTTATATGCGGCATACGCTTTTGTTCCTTTTTGCACTGCGCACGGATATGCGCCAAGCCGCATAGTTCCACCCATATTTTTGATATTCCGCTGATCTGCCATCATATCGATCACGTTATATTTTGTCTTTTTAAATTCAGCACTGTTTGCACCTTTCAACCCGCAGACATTCCGTGCAAATTCGATAATGGCGCACTGCATTCCAAGACAGATACCGAGGAATGGAATTTTATTCTCGCGCACAAATTGAACCGCTCTGATCTTTCCCTCGATTCCTCGGAGACCGAATCCCGGCGCAACAAGCAATCCGCTAATATCACCCAATAATTCTTGAACATTGTGTCCGTCAAGTTCTTCCGCGCGTATCCATTTCACATCCACGGCAACATCATTCTCTGCTCCGGCGTGAATGAATGATTCCGTGATGCTTTTGTATGCGTCTTTAAGCTCAGTATATTTTCCAACGAAACCGATCGTTACTCTGTCTTTTGGTTCCTTTACGCGGTGAACGAATCGCGTCCATTTTCGAAGATCGGCTTTGTTTGCTTTGATGTTCAATTTTTCCAGAACGATCTTGTCGAGTCCTTCTTTTTCAAAATGCAGCGGAAGTTCATAGATGGTCTCCACATCACGTCCTTCGATCACCGCTTCGGTTTCTACGTTACAAAAAAGTCCGATCTTTTCGCGCACTTCGCGCGACAAACGCTTTTCCGTTCGGCAGATGAGAATATCCGGCTGCACGCCGATCTCAAGAAGCGTCTTTACGCTGTGCTGTGTTGGTTTTGTTTTTATCTCTCCGGCAGATTT
>JFJP01040226.1_pt1 | contig 11621 bp, 16 predicted proteins | sample 431651 | NCBI WGS metagenome assembly JFJP01 (sample SAMN02602958, study PRJNA72255) | Microbial mat metagenome, whole genome shotgun sequencing project. | biome: fresh water; feature: sink hole; material: water; isolation source: purple microbial (photo- and chemosynthetic) mats found in... | reverse complement strand
AGAATCTACGCAAATAGATGTTATAACTAAATATAATTATCTATATTATAGAAGTCTAGTTACTCTCCAACCCCCACCCCCATCAATTCCCAAGTTAATTCGCCGTAATCTGGATGGTCTTCTTTGATGGTGGCGACTTCCTTGAAGCCGATTCGTTTGTGAATCAGAGTTGATGGTTTGTTGATGAATGGTTCCTGCAGGATTTCGCCAAAGACTTTTTTGAAGCCTTTTTCTTTGGCTTGGTTCACTAACTGCAACGAGATTTTTTTGCCGGTTCCGGCTTTCGCATCAGGGGCAGTATTTACATGTCGGAAATACATGGCTTCATTTAAAATTTCGGATTCATCCGCGCCACTGTTGAAATCTAGGCCCGCAGTCCAGTCCGGATTTAATTCGCGCCACAAGCCCAAATCATATCCTATCGCATAGCCTACAATTTTGTCTCCTTCTTTACAGACGATTGTTTCTATCCCATTCGGTTTGTCGAGAATTTCTGCGATTTCTGCTTTTGATAACAAATGAACCAAAAAGTCGTTTCGTTCGACCTCATCCTTGTTGCCGTCAAACTTTTTTAAAACAGCCGAAAGAGATCGACCTTCTTGAATTTTTAAAACTTGGTCTATATCTGCTTTAGACATTTTTTCAAACCTCACGTCATCAATATTGTCTATATCTATTATTCCTGTTGGCTGTTTTTCGAACATAAAAATTTTGATTAAGTATTTTGGTTAATTTATCGGATTGATAAAATATATTTTAGCATAAAAAAACCCGCCGAGATTACCTCGGCGGGCTGGTTAATGTATTGGTCGGTTAGGCTTGAGCTTTGCCTTCGTCGTGGTGGCCGAAGTCGGCCCCGAGACCTATCATCAGGTCCCTGAAAAGCTCGTCGAGCAAGCTTTTGACGAAATCGATTGCTTCCTGTTCTGTGACTGCCGCTTCCTTCAATTCCCGTTCGGGCAATGCAGTGCGGATCCGTCCCAGTATTTCGGTCGCGTTGAAATTCTCAATTCCGTCGTTTCGAACCTTGCTCTTGAGATATGCGTAAGCAATCTCGCCCAACCTCACCTTCGACAATGCCATACTCGTCCTCCCCTATTGTGTACCCTTTATCCTAGCCGAATGCCAGGATTTCCACCGTCTATATAAACATGAAATCCCGCAAAAGCCAAGGCTTTTGCGGGATTGAAGTTGTACGCATATCTTCAAAGCGTTTTGTGGAAAATACCACTATTTAATCTGCCTCGATTCCCCCGTCGGCTTGCCATGCCTCTTTCGAAGCGTACGGGAAATGCCAGACTCTCTCGAGCAACTGCGCGCCGCTTTCTGGCGTGGTTGTGTCACCGTCATAACGACCAGTGACCGTTGTCCAGTGCAGACTCTCCTCGGTCAAGCCGTATTCCGCAGGAATTGCATCCCACGGGGCATTGTAGAGAAAGTCATTCATCAGCCGGTTACAGCAGTTGTTGTCGGCGAACTCGTTCGCGCCCGTGAAGGCGATATCGTTGAGTCGCTTGATCCAGTCCTTGAGCCCCAATTTCCAGAATTTCTCTGTGAGATGGGACAGGGAGTGAACCCAATAGCCATGAGCACCACCCTCGTTCTCGCGGGAATCCACGAAACGGTTGATGGCAGCATCAATCATCGCCTTGTCCGGATTTTTCGATCCGAGCACGGTATAGACCATGCTTTTGGCAAACGTGTGATTCGCCTGGCTTCCGCTCCAGAAGCTGTATCCCGGTCGGTAGTCCCCAACTGTCACCGGCGATCCGATGATTTCGAGGGCTTGCTGGATTTCTCCGGCCGACAGGTGGGCTTCCAGCTGTTCGATCTTCATTTCTGCATTGTTCATTTCAGGATTCCTTTCATGTTTTGTTCTTTTCGGTTTATGTGTTTGATGTGAATGTTTTGCTGTTCGAATTGCGAAGCTCCCCCACCACTGTTTCCGATGATTTCTCCTTTGTAGCCCTGTTTTTGCAGGGCGAAGATAACATCGGCTCCGGTAGTCGGCCATTTTCCTAGTCCAAACCCGATAAAAATCATATCTGGTTTGCAGGTGGCAACAATCTCACAAGTCCTTTCGATTGATCGAAACGGCTCGAGAGGAAGTAACTCATGGTCGCTTCCGCAACCAGAATTATCCCAAAGAGATTTAATGCTATCCATTCGGTCGTCGACAAATAGAATTTTCATAGTGATATTTCAGTTGTTGAACCTAGTCAGAAAGTCTATAATTCGCAAGGCACGTTGCCAGCTGTCAATTACAAACTTTCTTCTAAGCTCAACGACCTTTTTCAAGGAACTTAATTAAAATTAGTATAACATATTAAGAATGAATTGTCAAATGAAAAGGCGCCGTTTCCGTGTAAACACGGGCGTGCGCCTTCGAGCTTCTCTCTATATTTGACCGTTAATATCGGCAAAGGACTATATTTGACCGTTTATATCGGCAAAGGACATCAATGCAAGAAATGCGGCCACCCCCATGCCAATAACCAGTACGTAGATGTTTGCTTTACTCAAGCGTCTTTCGAGCGTGATTGTGCCGCTTGAAAGATTGATTGGTGCCCATCCGATACAGAACCCGTACGGAACATCAACGCTCTTCATTGAATACTGAAACACCCCTGCTGTGACCGGGTCCGGTCTCCATGACTCCGCCTCAAGCTTTGTCATGTCCGAATCAATCCATATCGAAGTGATTGCGTCATCTCCCCAGGATTGCGTCGCCTCCCACGGCACAGCGATCTTGAACGTACCCGGGGTGACTTCCTTTTCGATGAAAGTCCTACCGGGCGTCGAACCCACTTGAACCGTGTATTCTGTTGGTAGAATGGCCCACTTGACCAGACTATCCATTCCAATCAGCCCGGCAATAAAAACAAGCGCCAGGCTAGCATACATCGAAACTGTGGCCCTTGGCTTTTCACCATTCACGATCCTCATCTTGTTACCTTCCCTTTCTTTTTGTTGAATGTTCTAACCCTAACTACCTCAGTAATATATCACAAAATATTAGATTTGTCCATACTAATTTCAAGCTGTTTTTATTACCAGGGTCGACAACTGGACTTTCGCAACCTGTCTTGTTAGTATCTTTCATTGAAGGTACAAGTTGAACAATTAATAATGGAGGATCAAAATGCACGTGGTTCCTGATGAGTCACCAAGGATTTCCCACCTCATGGGTCAAAGTCTCGCAGACTTCAGAATCAGAGAAGTGATCGAAATCTTTAACAAGAACGAAGATGGGCGTCGGGTGTCGACTTTTATGTTGTGTCTCGACCCGAGCGTCGCGGAGATTATGATGGAAAATTGCGTTGATTCCACATTCATGGGTTGCCAAAAGACGCTCGTGCTGACCGACGGGAAGATTGCATTTGTTCTTTCCGATCAATCGTCTATCAAGTACCCAGATGCGGAGAAACAATTGGTGGAGGCCCGGAACGTGATACGTTCGAGCCTATCAACTGCCAAGCTCAAAATTCTTGGAGCATGATGCGCCGAGCGCTCCCCCAGTCGCCGACTTACATCGATCCTGACAACGGCTCTACTGCATTTATGTGGTGGAGCCGTTTTCTTTTTGATATGTGTTTTTTAACATGCCACTTTATTTTCAGAATAAATAATGTATAATGTCCGCATGGCTAAAAGATCAACAGGAATCGAGAAAGGAAAAACTTCTCGATCAAAAAAAACTAAAAAGAGACTTGCTATCAAAAAAGAAAGATTAGCAGCCCTAGCAAGTAGGAGAAAAACTGCCAAGAAATAATTTATCTTCGGCTAACTCTACAAAAAGATAACCCTCAATTACAGTTGCGGGTTATCTTTTTTATTTTATTCTCTGATTTTAGGCGGCTTTCTTCAAATCTTCAAATTTGTGGATTTCTGCGATCACAATTTCGGCGGCTTCTTCGAATTTTCCGGCGACAATCAGGTCCCTCGCAACTTTATTTCTTGTGTGATCAATATAATCACTGATGATTTTCCCATCTACAATAACTTTATCTGGGTCATTTTGAATTCCTAATTTTATAAAAACTTTTTTTTGAAAAGGCATGCTCAAATTCATCGGCATTCGATCAAAATCGTCGGCGGATTTATCTGCTTCATTATTATTAAGATCAGCGGATGATTTAGCCAATTCATTGTTATTAAAATCAGCTGATGATTTTGCTGCTTCATTAATATTAATACCCGTGCCAGATTCGCCAGTTTCGGCGTTTTGTGCTATTTCTAGGTTTTGCTCGTTCATATATATATGATATCAAAAATTAAAGCTTCGGGAAATCAGGCGGAAATTTTACCAGACCCCTTGCTTTTCGTTAACTTTTCGGATGATAAATTTTCTATTTTTATTATAGATGGAAAGAATAATGGAATTTATATACAACATGATTGTGATATAGATATTCGCCAAATATGGGAAAAATAATATGAAGAAAATAAGAACATAATCCACTGAATATATTTTCTGGTAGAAAATTAAACTCGATATAATAATAACGGTGGCCAATATCCAAGTTATTGAAATGACTATTTTATCTAGTTTTTTAATTAGGTCGTGACCAGGATCTTTGATGTTTCTTTCGTCATAACCATCAGATACTGCATCAGCCGTATCAACAGCCAATTTTAAAAGAGGATTTATCCAATAAATTAAATTGAAAATTTTTCTAAACATTATGCTTAAATTGTATCGCAAATCTAAATTAAATAAAAGTTATTTTCCCTATTTAAAAGGTCCTCGATTCGCCGAAACGAACCGAGGGCCTAGAGTGACAGCAAGACGTAATATCATCTGCAATGTGATATTCGCATCTCGAGGTCTCAATGATTACGAGCAATGACACGAGCCCCCGGTAGCAACGTCATGAAGTCGGTGATGAAGAACGCATGAATGCTCCAACCCCAATTTTTTATCCACTGTACATAGACAGCATGTAGATTCCCAGATATTCCGGAAACGTAGCAGATATTAGCCGCACCATTTGTTAACAGAGCACCATCATTTTCCCCATTCGGTTGCCTTCTAAGCAGATCATATAATTCCTCCAGGGTGATTCCCGACTTGTCGTCGCCACCAAGTTCCCGCAGGATTTCACTGTAGTAAGAAGTCTTAACCAGGTTTCCGTATCGAAGTACATGATGCGTGCTTAGTCTAACTATTTCGCCATAGCCGGCCAGGTACCAATTCTTGAACTCGCAGAAGATTTGACTGAACTTGACTTCCTTCGAATCCGCACGAAACTTCGCGCGAGCATCAAACTTCTCCGTCGTAGGTGCAGTTGTTACTGTACCCATCCAGGAAATATTTGCCAGTTTAACCAAATAATACGTGCCCGAATTATAAAGCCGGATGGCTTCCTTTGGGTCATCTGTGCCGGTTTCCTTCATGAGTCTCTTCAACATAGCATTCATTTCACCCAGTCCATCTAGTGCACGCCCAACCACATAATCCTTGTTCATCTTTGCCTCCTTGCGCGTTGTTGCTCATTTATCATTATCTCTTATCCGAGACAGGAACTGCACTATCTTAGTTACAGCTTTTAAAGCATTAAAGATAAAACTCTAAAAGCTGCAGCCAAGTTGTAATTCCTGCGTATTTGAATGTTCAGGATTTCTGTTGCAAACTATAGTTGCTTGAGGGTCAGTTGTCAAATTGTTAAATTTGGCTTGAATTTTAGTAAAGAAAAAAACTAATCAAGAATTTTCCGGCAATAAACAGTCTAATCCGACCAAATAACATGCTCCATATTTATATCTTTTTCAATTCCATGCACATAAACATTGGGAATTCCTTGCGGGCGATATTTTCGGCGGTGGCTTGCAATCCTGGCTGACTGACTTTGTGAGACATCCATTCTTCGATTTTGGTTATCGCAAAATTATTTTTAGCGAAAGATTTTGAATAAACCTGCAGAGGTCGATGAAATGAAGGAGTGATTTTTTTATTCTCCTTTTTTCCCGGATTCATATCAATGGAAATTTCCTTTTCGATCATATACGAATCAACCACTCGCATCTGAGTTTTTTTATCTTCGCTAAACATCCAAGAACTGTGTTGCGGGATTCTGAAAGCGGGGTGATTTATCACCAAATAAACTCGACCGTTCGGCTTTAACAATCGAGAAATATTTTCTACCACCAGATTAAGATTTTTCATATTCTGAATGGCGAGCACCACCATAACTACATCAAAAGTTTGCCCCGGAAGAATTTTCGCATCCTCGGCGCTTCCGACAATGTAATTAATCGATTTATTTTTTTGTTTGGCGATTTCGATTAATTCTTTTCCAATATCCACACCGGTCAAAAGTTTTGACTGTGGCAGAAATTTTTCAAGCACAAATCCTTGACCACATCCGAGTTCTAGAAGTGATTCATCTTTTCCAAGGTTAATCAGACGCAACAAATTAGGAATGACGACCTGGGCGTGATAGGTATCATTATTCTGCAGATGCGCATCATACCATGTCGCAACTTTCCCCCACCCTGTATCTTTTTTGTGATTATTTTTATCCATATGGTAATTATTATAAACTAAATATCAACATTTTCACTGGTAAATATTCATCTTCGCTAGTGATCAAATTAATATTGATTTCTTTTTCCAATTTAAAACTTGAATTAGCGACCAATTTTTCAAAAAGTTTAAATTCACTAGTGTAGACGCCAAGTTTCCCGCCCTGGTTTAAACTAGCCTCACAATATTCTATAAAAGTTTTGTACAAAGATTCCAAATCCTCACCCTTCGAAATTATCATCCCGAAAGGTAAATCAGAAGTGATCACATCGAATTTGCCCAAATCCGGACGATCAAAAATATTTAATTCTTTGACTGACAATTTTTTTATCAAGCCAGCTTTTTTAATATTTTGGATGGACAGAGATAAGTATTCTTTATTATTATCAAAACCCATAATTTTTTCCAAGTTTTCATAATTCAAACCAGCTTCGATCATCAATGTCGCACTTCCAGAAAAAATATTCAAATAAGTTTTGTAGTTTTCTAAACCACATAAATAATTCAAAGAGTAAGCAATAGTCGGATCCATAGCACCGCTCATATTTCTAACTTTGTATTCTCGTAAAGAAAACGGCCTTGGCGTAATTTGCAAGCCGACTTCCCAAGCGCCATCAATTTTGGCGATGTAAATTTTTAAATCTGCTTCATCTTTCTCTTCGAATTTCAATTCGGAAACAATGTAATCTTTGATTTCCAAAATTTCCTTCGTATCCGATCCGGCGCAATTAATTTTAAAACTTTTGAATGCGCGCGCCTCGTTTTTACTGACAACGATATTTATCAAGTTGCTCAAGATTGATTTATGATTCGAAATAAATGGAGGGTTGAATTTTTCATTTCTGTGGACCAAATATACTCGCGACACGGTTTTCAAAACTTGAATTTTATCAAAATCCTCAATGTAATTAATGTAAAAAGCGTCCTTGTCTTCGCGGACAATTTCAAAATCGGTTTTTTTATTAATCTCGTCAAAAACAACATCCCGAAGCCCGGGGACATATGCCAATTTTAATTTCAACTTATCGTTTGTTTCCATAATTATTCTATTCGGGCTATGCACATTTTATCGTAATTCTATTCAAACTATGCACATTTCACCGCAAATTTAGATTCTAATACACTACCATGCTGCTAGAATATTACAAAACGCCTTATTTTTTTCTGTCTGAACCACTGATCATTATTTTATTATCGAGCACCTTATTTAGTTGGATCGGTAACTCTTCCAATGAACAGAATATTGCCAGTTTCGTTTTCTTGAATTATGAAGATAAATGGGTGGTCAGCTTTAAAAATATTTTGATCCATTACCGCCACTTCCTTCATTATTACAGCGGTGGCAGCAGCAGCTTCTGTTCCAACTTCATCAACTTTTACAAAGGCTTGGTGAATTACTTCGCTAATTAGCAGATTCTTAGTACCATCCATCCCTGAAAAATCTGCACCGTTTCCGAAAGCCGTTGGCATCCCCATTGCGCTTAACGTATCACCCATAAAATATTTGGTGTCGAATTCAAATTTTGGAAGTGAAATCCAATCTAGTTTAGATTCGTGCATCTCCTTTTTGTATTCACCAAGTTTTGTAGCAGATAAATCAATATCAGCAAGCGTAAAGTTGGAAGCAATTACTTTTTCAGTTTCAAAATCATATTCCTCTTCTTGTTTTGGTAAAAGTATCAACATTGAAATATTTTCACCTTTATATGGAAGTTCCAAAATCTGCAACTTTCCTAAATCCGCATAATTAAATATCGCCTTCTCAGGATCCATGGACATCATTGGGGTTTTTACAGAATTTGTAGAGGTTATATAGAAATCTCTTTCACTCGTATTCGCCTTATCAAATTCCCATTTCCATGTTCCTTTAAAATAAATAGCATTTGTGAGCACTAACTTTGTCATTGGATTAAGGAAACCTGCCGGGATTAGATCTTTGATTCTGCTATTTGTTTTTTCTTCGATAAAAGCATTAATTGTTTGTCGAGATTTTTCTGTTTCATTCCTAAAATCAAGATTAACTACTTTCCCGCCATAATATTTTTCCACTCGACTAATATAATCATCAAGAAAATTATAATCATACTGAGCCCATAAAGCATTGGCAGTTTTTAATTCATAATCATTGTTTACCTTGTTTAGTTCACCATAGATCGCAGCGTTGTTTTTCCTTAATATTTCATTTTCGGGAAAGTGAAAAACTGATTTTATTTCATCTGCAGTTTGCCCTTTTGCGCCTTCATAAGTCATTGCCAAGGCGGTGGAAATGCTATAAGGAGAATAAAAAATATTTCCTTCTGTATTTTTACTTAATTCAGAATAAAGATCATATGCAAATTGATTATTAGCATTAACAACTTGCTCAACATCCTTATCTATCCGCGGCCAATCAAAAATAACTGATGGATCAGACGGATCATCTGGGTTAGCTGGATCAGACGGATTAGCCGGATCAGCTGGGTTAGCTGGGTTAGCTGGTAAAGCCGGTTCTACTTCTTGATTACCGCCATAAAAATGAAAAGCCAAGAAACCCGCTAATATAATTGCGACTATTGATAATATAATAATATATCCTTTCTCTGTAATTTTCATATATATAATTATATGGCAATTCTATTAGAAAATAAAGTTTTCAATTCTGTGTAATGTGGTTCTATAGAGAATCATTTATTGTTTTTACGCAGATATCACGAAGTTTTTCGTAAACACGAATATAAGTAGCGACCTCATAATCCGGATCAATTTTTTCACAATATTCTAAATTAGATTGATGGATTGCTGTTTCATTATAACAAGTAAATCTTTCATCTTTCGACTTAATTTTTTCGCAAAATGAAATATCGGCTTTTTCTTCTTCGTTTCTAGAACGCAAATAACAAAGGCTTTGCCCAAATTCATCTGTAATTCTTTTACATATTGAACTATCATATGCACTTACAGCAACTCCACGATAACATTCTTCCTTCATATAATCCGTTTTAAAAATAGATTTAATATCACAAATATTTATATTATTAGTTTTGTAGGCAACTTGTGAATAACAACCGGAGACCTGATAATCCTCTGATAATTTATCGCAGGTAGATAAATCGGCTTTTTGTTCATTAAATTTTAGGTAGCAACTATCCTTAAAATAAGGAGCTCCTTCGATTTTTATATCGCATATGGTTATGTCATCATTTAAAACTGCAAGGTTTTCATAGCAATCATCTTTTAGCCAATAATCAAGGCCTGCACAGTCTTCTATATTTTCTATACCATTTTCAAATTTATCTCTTAATTCCTGATCTACATAAACAGCCTGGTTATTGTTAGTATCAACGGGTGCTGATACTGGTTCTGATACGGGATCTAATATCGGTTCTGATTCTTGCTCTAAGTCAATTTCGGCTTCAGGGATTGAATCATCTTCAGGCATATCAATAATTTCTCGTGTAGGAGTTATCTTTGATTGATTATTTTTATAAACATAAACTCCTCCACCAACAGATAATAAAGCCACAATTGTAATTAATAACGGGATTACAAAACCTTTTTGCGAATTTTTCATACAAAAATTATATCATAAATAAATATCCAAATAAAAAGAAATTCTTCTTTTAACTTTTAATAAGGTATTTTTTGTTTTAAATTCTCAAAATTAAGTTTGAGTAATTTATCCTATTTATTCACTTTTACCTTCTAATGAAAATGTTATAATATTCAAGAACCAGCCAATTGGTTTTTTATTAAAATAATTATATATAAAATGAAAAAAATATCTTTAGTATTAGTTTTATTCACCTTCTTGATACCAAGCTTAGCATTTGCTCAAGTTAGGACATCAGGTGCTGTACGTAGAAATACAATTAACGAAGAAAACGCGGACGCTTCTTGTGTTAAAACAGCTGTTGAAACAAGAGAGACTTCACTAATTTCTGCTTTTTCAAAATTCAACACTTCAATGGTTAGCGCATTGAACGCAAGAAAAACTGCCCTAGCAGATGCTTGGTCAAATGAATCCGTAGCAGAAAGAAAAACTGACAGAAAAACTGCCTGGTCAGAATTCAGCTCTGCTAAAAAGTCAGCAGCTAAAACATATCGATCAGAAAAAAAGGCTGCCTTTACTACTTTCAAAAAAACAGTAACTGAGACATGTAAAAATTCAGCTGCCGCAAAAGAAGAAGTTGAGAATAGTTCAATAGACCCAACAATTTAATCTTTAATTAAAAAAACACCTCTTATCTGTAAGAGGTGTTTTTTTATTGTCTTTGGAAAATAAGGCTTTCGCCACAACGTGTTCACAGATACGTGTTTAATAAATGTTAAGGATAGATAATAGATCCACCATTTATAGCAGATATACCAACGTTCGGAGTAAGGTAATTTGAACATGTTGCGTCTATTGTAATTGTGATTCCGTCAGCAATGAGTGGATCAAGTTGATTATTGAAATCTGTGTTATAAATAGTGAAAGCATTACCACTGAATGTCCCACCATAAATTAAGCTGTTGTAATGATTAGTATTTTGAAAGTTTGACCCACTAAAAGTACCGCCGTATATAGTGGCATCATTTACGAAACTATCACCACTAAAAGTGCCATCGTATATATTGCCATTATAGTTATTTCCCTCACCACCACTGAAATTACCACCATAGATATTACCGCCATAATTTATCCACCCATCCCCGATGAAATTACCGCTGTAGATGTTATTCCAACTGTAGATATAATAATAATTGGTAGTACGACCAATCGTAGTATTTCCGGTGACACCTGCAACAATATCTGATTTTATTTCTATAGTATTCTGAGTGCCTGTTGTGCTCCTATGTAAATCATAATCAAGATATGTCGAGTCTCCGTCTACCCATGGTGCATTTAAAGCTTCATTTCCAGGTGTCGCATCAGCATCAGTGAACCAATTGTTTACATCCCCCCAATAACTACTTACCGTATTACTCCAATATAAACTTGGTCTAACAATTACTATATTGCCGCCAGTTGTAAGTGTCGTAGTTCCCAACTGCACAGGTTCAAGTGAATATTCAGTTGATGAGGGCGCAGTTAATTCTGGGGTGTTACTATTTGAATTGATAGCAATATGATAGT
>JFJP01034928.1_pt1 | contig 11621 bp, 7 predicted proteins | sample 431651 | NCBI WGS metagenome assembly JFJP01 (sample SAMN02602958, study PRJNA72255) | Microbial mat metagenome, whole genome shotgun sequencing project. | biome: fresh water; feature: sink hole; material: water; isolation source: purple microbial (photo- and chemosynthetic) mats found in... | reverse complement strand
CACCAGAGAATGATCCGGTACCGGCCAAAGGCTTCCAGACATTTGATTCATTGACGTCGTACTCGACGATCTGGATGCCTGAACCTGTGCCGTCTGCGGCTGTACCGGATACGGTGTTTGATTCCGTGTCTATCCAGCCGGAGCCCAGATCAGTGATGCCGGAAAGCGCGGGTACGGTAGTATCGACGACAACCGTCCTTGTCAGGCTTCTGGTTCTGTTTGCCGCGTCCTTGGCAGTAAACGTCAATGTATATGTTCCGTCTTGGTATCCGGTGGTATCGGCACCGCCAGCTCCATCGGTGTCGACCGGGAAGGTATAGGCGAAGGGGCTTGAGCCAGGGAGGTACTCAACGTGGGCGCCGTTGACCAAGAGTTGTACAGCCTCTGTAGTGTGCAGCATCCACGTATCGGAAGCGTTAATGGAGAATCCGAGGTCATCATTGATATATTGCGTGTCCTCGGTTCCTACCAGAGTTTCTTCGATTGCCGGCAATGCGCTGTCGTAGTAGAAGCTTGTGGTGACTTCGGTATCGTTGCCCAGTCTGTCGGTGGAACGCATGAGTAGCGTCCTGCTTCCCTGTGCCGCGCCCAGGTCGACGCTGGTTGACCACGAGCCCGCGGCGAGTGTTAGCGATGTCGGAGACGACCCGTCGCTCAGTGTGTATTCCACGTCGGCCGCGCCGTCGAAGCCCGCTCCGCCGGTATCATACGACGTGCCGCCGATTGAAAAATCCTGTGTCGTGACGGCTTGCCCCGCCAGGGGCGCCGTCACGGAGAGCGTCGGGCTTGTCGTATCTATATTGACCCTGCGCGTTATCGTCGTCGTCCTGTCGGCGTTGTCCGTAGCGACTATCGTTATGGCATACAGTCCGTCTCCCAACGCCGTACCAAGGGTCCAGGCCCAGGTAGCCGCGCCGGTGGTCTGATTGAACGCCGTCGTCGTGACTCCGCCCTTCTCGTAGGTCACGACCACGCTCGCGATGCCGTTGGCGTCCGTCGAGGCTCCTCCGAAGTTCACGTCCCCTGCTACATAAACGAGCGTCTCACCCAGTGTCGAGACGGTATCTGTAAGAGTGGGATTGTATTGGTCAACCATGAATGTTACGGAAGCTGGCGTAGTCTCCACGTTTCCGGCATTGTCTACTGCCCGGGTCCACAGGGTTTTTGTGCCTTCGTCCAGAACGGCAAGGTCGAAGCTGATGCTCCAGGTATCCGTGCCGACCGCGCTGTTCCAGTTGCCGTCAACACCATCTGTGCTATTCGTGGAATATTCGACTCGGTTGAGAAAGGACGGACCAGTGCCATCGTCAGCGGTACCTCGGGCCGTGTACGAATCACCAAACAAAATGTCGGTTGCTGTCGGGTTGATGATGGAGGATTCTGGAGGAGTAAGATCTATCTTTACAGTATGGTGGAAATTTTCCGTATGGTTGGCGATGTCGGTTACGGTGATCATGTAATCGTACGTGCCGGTAGCAACACCACCTATAGGCAGTACCGTTCCGGTAGCCCACGTGTCGCTCGCACCTGAGAGCGTGGCATCGTTGAGTACAGTAATGATGCTACCTTCATCATCATCCATTTTTTGTGTGATGAGTATGGATTTTACATTGTTGGTGTCAGTAGCCGTGCCGACCAACTCGAACGCAGAGGCTGCACTGGAGGGGCCGGTCACGGTCGTAGCCGGGTCGTTCTGGTCTATGCCGAACAAGCGAATGGAATTGCCGGTGTTGCCGGCCATATCGGTGGCGCGTACGTACAGTTGCTTGCCGGATCCCTCGCCGAGCGCATCGATGGGCACGGTAGCCGACCATGACGACGTGCCGCTCGCGGGGTTCCAGTCGCCGTCCGAGCCGTCCGTGCTGTTGGTCGAGTATTCAACCGAGACGATGCCTCCCGCCTCGACAACGGTTCCGGTTGCGGACATGGTAGTACCGCGATTCCAGTTGCCATCTCCTGGCGTGCTGATCGACACGACCGGGAGCACCTTGTCGACCACGACCGTGACGGTCGCGGTTCCGGTCTTGCCGAACTGGTCCATCGCCGTAATAGTGAAGAGGTACGACCCGGAGTCGAGATCATTGGCTGGGATGGTCCAGTTTGCCGTCGTGCCTCCGGGCGTCCCTGTGGTGGCTGCCTCGGAATTTTTCTTGACCGTGTAGCTTATGCGTTCCTGAAAGCGCCTGATGCTGGCGCATCGACGGTAACCGTCGGGACGGTTTTGTCTACGACGAAATATATGGTTCTGGCGTCGCCGGGTAAATGATACTTGTCGCTGTAGTTGAGTACGATATGGTGCGCGCCTTCGGCTAGCGCGGAGAGGTCGTGCTGGAAGTTAAAACCAGTACCTTGCTCTGTTTTGGTGCCTACCGCCTCGGCTGCAGCACTATCGATAGAGATTGTTATACTATCCCCGTCTACGCCGTCGTCGTCGGTAATCGTACCGGTTATCTTGGCCCCAGACTCCTGAAGGTTGCCGGTTGCTTCAGCGAGCTCGTTATAGCTCAGGTTCATGTTGGTATTTGACAGCACCGGTTTGTCCGATGCCTGGTCTATCACGTAGGCCCCGGATGTGACAGATTCGTTACCAGCCTTGTCGCGGGCTCGTATCCATATTTTCATGGCACCGGATGGTATGCCTGTCGTGTCCAATGTGTAGCTGTAGGGCGGCGTGATCCACTCACCGTCGACGGCGTCGCCCCAGGCGGGTTCGGCGTCCGCGGCGGCGAGTACCCAGCGACGGACTGACGCGATGCCGTTGGCGTCAGCGGCCGAAACGTTCAGCATCACGTCGCCGTTCAGCGAGTTGGTTCCGACGACTGGACTGACGTTGGTGATTACAAGATTCGGGTCGCTGGAGTCGTAGGTGATTGAGCGTAGCAACGTCGTCGATTTGCCACCCACCGTCGAGAGCGTAATGCGGTAATTATACAGGCCGTCTCCATCAGAACCTGTGGGCATGAAACCGCTCGTTTTATCCACGGGAATAGAGATTCCCGAAAGTGCAATTGTCTGGGCAGTCATATATGCAGCGCCATTGAATGATTGTTCAATTACAATTTTGTCGAGTTCTGTTGAGTGTGAACCATTGAAAATAAAATTGAATGCTGAAGACCTGAACAAGTCTGTTGGCTGGAGGCTGGATTCGGTAAAAGTAGGAGCCTCCGCATCTATCGTGAAGGCTTCAACATTGCTCGTCTTTGTAACGCTCGCATCTGTGGATGCAGTCAGTGTTATCAGATATTTTTTTGGGGTCAGGGGAGTCAGCCCATTGTTCAGTGTAATAGAGAAATTTGCTGCGCTGCCTACAGTCGTGATCTTGATATTGTCTGTTTCATCATCGGTAGTATTAGCTATTGTGACTATTACATCATCTGGATTATCGAAGTCATAAATTTTTACTCTGATCGATCCTTTGACGATGGCCCCAGCCCCGGTCGGGGGGATGATTGCGCCGGTGATTTTGGAATTCGGTGCAAGGAGGTTGGTGTCAGCAGTACTTCCGCTCGTCAGGTTGGAATAGTCAAAGGTAATCTGCGGCTCGGCTTCATACTGGAAATCACTGTAGGTATCAATCGAATCAAGCCTCTTGCCCCGGAGTTCGTCAGGAGTGATTCCGGAACTCCCCGGAGTACCGTCCTGGTCGATTTTGCCGATTTCATCCATGGCCGGAAAGCTTGCTGATGAATCCTTTATGGAGATGATGTCAGAACGATGAAAGTAGTAGGAACTTTCATTGTCGGCATTATCTACTACCTTGATATTGTAGTGATAATGACCGTCAGCTAATCCTGCAATCGCACCTTTCAGCATAAACCGGGCAGTCCATGTGTTCGTCCCTTCCGCATCGATTGGTCCTGCTAGAACAGTACCGTCGTTATTTAAAAGTGAAACGCGAACAGAGGCTATTGGTGAACGATCGAAGGCTTCTCCCTTGATGTCTATATATTCTGACTGTACCGGGATGTCTGGAGACATGGTCAGTGGGCTCGTGACAAGAACAGTTGGGGATTTCTTGTCGATGGAGACCGAGGTCGTGCTTCTTCCTGACTTTCCGCTCGCGTCAAGCACTACCGCTTCTATTACAGAATACCCTTCCAAGGACTGATTGGTGGCTACCGGTATGAGTATCGAGTACGTGTCACCTGTTATTCCCGCAATAAATGAACCAAGTTCTCCACCATCTTTGTCAATCAGACGAATCGTAACACTTTGTATCGCCAGATCATCATGAACCGAACCGCTGACGGTAAAATCACCCGAAAGATATACATCTCGCTCTGGAGTAGCAATATCGATGGTCGGTGCGCTGAGATCAACTTGCCCCCCCAGCCCGAACGGCGCTTCGCAGGAGAGTGCGGTGAAGGCAACGATCGAAACGAAGGCCAGCAAGGCTTTTGCGCTGTACGATCTTGATGTCTTTTTCATGGCGTACTCCCGTGCGTCAGTGTCTTGGACTCAGGCTATCCACTACGTATATCGGTAAAAATCCGTATATATTCAACGTGTGATATTAATAGTAGAATATATCACATCGCGACGAATATGTCGACTTCGACAAACACGTCGATCATGATAAATAAATATCCAATAGATTCTACACATAGAATCAAAAGAGTATAATTCGACATAAATGTCGAATCGACAAATTTGTCGAGATTGGTTATCTACTTGTATTGATTAGGTTTATGCAGCGGATGAACAGTTCCATGCAGACGCGGGCGTCGTCTCCGCCACGGTGGGCTGCAGTTTGTGCAATGCTGAACGATGCCGCAAGTGACTTGAGCGAATAGCTGGGCAGGCCGGTAACCGCTGTCTTTGCTATCGATATTGTATCATAGGCCGGGTTGGGCGGATTTTCAAGCCCCGCACGGGTTGTCTCGGCTTCAAGAAACCCGAGGTCAAAGGGGGCGTTGTGGGCAACGAGTATGGATCCTTCAATGAATTTAAGGAATTCGGGGGCTGCCTGGGCAAACGTCGGGGCCGATGATACAGCCAGGTCATCTATGCCGTGGATGGCCGAGACGACTGCCGGTATGGGGCGGCGCGGGTTGATGAGTGTTTCGTAACTGCCTTCATCGATGGCGACCCAGGCTCCATCGCGTTCTTCCATGCGGAAGGCGGCTGCGCCGATTTCTACAATGCGGTCTGCTTTTGCGGACAGGCCGGTTGTCTCAAAATCGAAGGCTACGAGGCGAACCTTGCCGATGGTGGCAAACAGTGCGTCCACATCGTCTTCTGTCAGCCTGGTAGCCCTGGGTCCGCGTTCGGGCTGGCCAGATTCGGTGAGGGTCCTGCCTTCGCCAAAGCCCCGGTTGTTGGTGGCGCTGCGGCTGCTGTCGTAGCCCCGGTTGGTGGAGTAGCCTCTCCGCTCGCCGGGGCCATGGCCGGCCCCGTACGGGCCGCCCGAGCGGCTCACCCTATGACCTTCTTGATGTCTGCCAGTATGGCGCTGACCTTGGCCGCGCTTTCTGAACGGGCCGCAGACAGTCCCCCGGAACCAACCGCGGTGCGGGCCAGCACGTAGAATTTTATCTTGGGCTCGGTACCGCTCGGGCGCACCGTCACGAGGGTGCCATCGGTCAGGTACCACTGGATGACGTCACTTGAGGGCAGGTCTACCTTCTGCGCGGCGGCGGGGGCTGCTACACTCCATTTTTTGCCGGTCTTTATGTCGCGGATGCTTTCCACAGCGATGCCGCCGAGGGTGGCCGGCTGGTTTGTGCGGTAGGCGTCCATGATGCCGCGCATGACGTCCATGCCGGTGGGGCCTTCAAAATACTTGTTGATGCCGCGTTCCTCGTGGTAGCCGTGCTGTACGAATATCTCGTCCAGGCGCTGCAACAGGCTCTTGCCCTTGCTGCGCCAGTACAGGGTCATCTCTGCGGTCATGGCCGCGGCGGAGATGCCGTCCTTGTCGCGAACTTCGTCCTCCACGAGGTAGCCGTAGCTTTCCTCGGTGGCGTATACAAAGTCTATGCCTTCCTTCTCGAAGCGTCGCATCGTGTCGGCTATCCATTTGAAGCCGGTCAGGCAGTCGAAGCACTCGGCTCCGTATGCCTTGGCTATGCGCACCTGGAGTTCCGTGGTGACGATGCTCTTGATGGTGGCGGGGCGCTTTGGCATGCGTCCCAGCTCCTTGAGTGACAGGAGCATGTAGTCGGCATGCAGGGCGCCGAGCTGGTTGCCGGTGATCAGCGTAAAGCCGCCCGAGCCATCGGGGACGGCTATGCCGAGGCGGTCCGCGTCGGGGTCGGTGGCCATCACGACGTCGGCCTTGAGTTTAGTGCCAAGATCGAGTGCCATCTTGAGTGCGGCGGCTTCTTCGGGGTTGGGGAACGCTACCGTTGGGAAATCGCCGTCAGGCTCGCGCTGTTCGGGTACGGTGACGACGGACAGGCCGAGTTCGCCCATGACACGCTCGAAGGGCATGGCTCCGGTGCCGTGCAGCGGGGTATAGACGACCTTGACCTCACCGGCCATCGTCTTGATCAGGGCTGGCCTGAAGAGTTTTGACTTGACCATCGCTATGTACGGGTCATCGATTTCCTTGTCTATCATCACCAGGAGGCCCTTGGCCAGCGCTTCGTCCTTTGGCATCGATTTGATGAGCTTGACGGCGTTGACTCGATCTATGATGCCTGAATCGTGGGGTTCGGTGACCTGGGCGCCATCGTCCCAGTAGGCCTTGTAGCCGTTGTAGGCTGGCGGATTATGGCTGGCGGTGACGACGACGCCGGTGTGCGCGCCTAGTTTGCGTATGGCGTAGGACAACTCGGGCGTTGGCCGGAGCGAGGTGAACAGGTAGGCCTTGATGCCGTTGGCCGCGAAGATCAGCGCGGTATCCAGGGCAAAGACGTCGGAGTAATGACGTGAATCGTAGGCCACACAGGCGGAGAGGTTCTTGCCCTTGACGGTGGCGTTGATGTAGTCGCACATGCCCTGGGTGGCCCGCCTGACGACGTACGAGTTCATGCGGTTGTAGCCACCGCCTATGACGCCGCGGAGTCCGCCGGTGCCGAATTCCAGGTCGCGATAGAATCGGTCTTCAAGTTCCTTGAGGTTGTCGTTCTTGATGAGTGTTTCTACTTCGGCCTTGAAGGCCGGATCGCTCTCTTTGGCTATATAATCACGCGCACGTTCAAGAATTGCCTGTTTTTCCACGGTAAACCTCCGGTTTTGGTTGGTATAGTATACTGGTCAGCTTCGGATACGTGAAGCTCGTTTTTCTCGGGGTCGACCCTCACCGAGGCTACTGGTGCGCTGTTACCAGTGAGGGTACGTCGGTGATGGTGGTCGCTATGATTGTAGCGCCCGCTGCGCGCAGTTCAGCTTCTCCGCGGAACCCCCAGGCCGCGCCGACGGGGAACATTCCGGCGGCCAGGGCAGTTTTCATGTCCACATCGGAGTCGCCTACGAAGGCGCAGTCAGCGGGAGCGGCGCCACAGGCGCGGGCCGCTTCGAAAGCCGAGCTCGGGTCGGGCTTGGGTGCCACGCCGTCCAGTCCTCCACGGACCAGGGCAAAACGTATGCCGCCGAACAGGCCATCCATCATTTTTCTGGTAATGGCATCCGGCTTGTTTGAGACAACGGCTATGGGGATGCCGGCGGCGTTCAGGGACTCGAGCACTCCGGTGGCGCCGGGGTAGGGGCGGGATTCGCCTATGCCCATGGCCTCGTATACAGTAAAGACCTCGTTGTAGAGTTCGTCCGCGCGGTGGGCCTCGGAGGGCGGTACGGCGGCACGTATCAGGTTCATGAGGCCACGGCCCACCATGAGGCGGTAGTCTTCAACTGCATGCTCGGGCCAGGACCTGGTGCGCAGGAAGCCGTTCATCACGGTGGCGATGTCTGCGAGGGTGTCCACGAGGGTGCCGTCGAGGTCGAACAGGATGGCTTTGATCATGGGTTGGTCCAGAGCTTGGTATAAGGCTTGGTATACAAATTTTGGCACAGAGACACAGAGAAGATGAGGGGAGAAAGTGCCAGAAAAATAAAAGAAAAGAAATAAGAAGAAAGGAGCATGGAGGGTCCTTGTTTGTCAGGATATGCATAGAGTACGAAGTATGGTGATGGTGGGTCAACTGGAAGTTTTGGGGGACTTAATGGGGGAGCGGGAGTTCGAAGAGCGTTTTGCTGGGCTGTTCGAAGGGCGATGGCCCGGGCTCAAGGCTGCGCTGCTCGGTGAAGGCGACGCGGTAGACTACCGGGAAGGGCTCCTGGAGCCGTACCGGCTGGATTCGGCGTCGGTGGCGGCGGCGATGGCGCTCAGGCTGCCTGAATCGGGGGAGATCCTCGATGCGTGTGCGGCGCCTGGTGGCAAGACGCTGGTGATGGCTTCCAGGATGGCGCCGGGAACGCGCTTGCTGGCCAACGAGCTGTCAAGCGACCGGCGGCGGCGGCTGTCCGACGTGCTGGACCGGCACCTGCCGCCCGCACAACGGGGCACGGTGACTGTGTCGGGATTCGACGCGGCGGCGGCGGGGGGCAGGCTGTCCGAGCGGGGGCGGTTCGCCGCGGTCCTCCTCGATGCGCCGTGTTCAAGCGAGCGGCACGTGCTCAAGGATGCGGCCGCGCTGGCGGCGTGGACCCCCGCGCGCATCAAGTTCCTGTCGCGCAGGCAGTGGTCGCTGCTGTCCAGCGCTTTCCTGCTGCTCGCCCCTGGGGGATCGCTCGTGTATGCGACCTGCGCCCTTGCTCCCGAGGAAAACGATGGCCCGATGCAGCGGCTGTTCGAAAAATACGAGGACGATATAGAACTCGATGCGCTACCGGATGGCGGTGGTGCCGAGCGCACCGAATTCGGATTGCACTACCTGCCTGACAGGGCGGCAGGAGCAGGCCCGCTCTATGTAGCCAGGATACGCAAGCGGTCTACTGAGCGGTGAGGTCTTCTTCCTTGCCGCCGGCCTTTTTAAAGGCTTCTTCTTTGGCGTCGATGAGGCGCTGCAGTTCCTGTATCCGGTCTATCGTCTCCCGCACGGCGGGCGAGTCCTTGCCTACAGTTTTTTGGCCCTTTTCGACGAGTACCTCGTACACCTCGGCTCCCAGACGTGCCGTCAGCTTCTCGGACTGGCTACGGAGCTGGATCACCTCCAGCTTGAGTACGCCCTTCTCGCCCCATTCCTGGGCCTTGTCTCCGGCCTTGCCGGCCAGTTCCTTGGATGTCTTGATGCCCTGGTCGATAAAACCCTTCATTCGCTCTGAAAATGTCATAGCACCTCCGGTTGACTAAGTATGATCGCTCTACCAGTTAAAAGTCGCTACAATCGTTAAAAAATGCAATGATTATGTGATACTCCGGTTCTGTCTTGACAAGCTGGCAAGTCAGCACTATATGTAGATATCTGGATCACACTGGATACTATAACTGGTATATAAGGCACTGCAAGAATCGTACCAAGTTGGTTTTCTGGAGGCTTTAAAAATGAGATGCCCGCATTGCGGATCAATGGATGACCGCGTTACTGACTCCCGCACGCTCGCAAACGGCGAGAGCATCAGGCGCCGCCGCGAGTGCCTCTCCTGTGGCTTCCGTTTTACCAGTTACGAGCGCATCGAAGAAAAGCCGATGATGGTAGTCAAACGTGACGGCCGGCGCGAGCCGTTCGACAGGCAGAAGCTTGAACGCGGCCTTCAGCGCGCGCTGGAGAAACGCCCGGTCTCCCAGATGACCATAGAGAATATCCTCAACGAGATAGAAGACGACGCGGCAATGCTCGGCAAGGGCGGCAACGAGGTGCAGAGTTCCTCCCTCGGCGAGATGACACTCCACAAGCTCTACTCGCTGGACAAGGTTGCATACATCCGCTTTGCGAGCGTCTACCGCAAGTTCGAGTCCATGGCTGAGTTCATGCAAGAGATAGAGCGGCTCGAGAACGCGCGCGAGGGAGACTGAACATGTCGGAAACCCAGCAGGTTTTCCCCGAATGGAGCACCTTCCTCGGCACCGGGGAGGGTCCGGGGCGTTTCGTGGCCAAGCGTTCCGGCAGTGTGGAGCGCTACGACCGCGGCCGTATCGAAGCGGCGATAGACAAGGCGTTCAAGGCCGTCACAGGCCTGGCAGATAAGGAACGGGTGCAGCGCATCGCCACGGATGTCGAATCGCGCCTGGCCCTGCTGCTCTCCGGCCGGCACCCGAACTCCATTCCGGCCATCGAGGAAATCCAGGACCTCGTGGAGACTGCCCTGATCGAAGCCAGGGAGACACAGGTGGCGCGGGCCTACATCCTGTACCGCGCCAGGCGCGAGGCCGTACGTGACGCGCAACACCTCATGCTGGACATCAATTCGACGATGGACGGCTACCTGGCCCAGGTAGACTGGCGGGTCAAGGAAAACGCCAACGTCAACTATTCGCTGGGCGGCCTGATATTGCACAATTCAGGTACTGTCACCGCCAACTACTGGCTCAAGAACATCTATCCCGAAGAGATAGCGAATGCCCACCGTGACGCAGACTTCCACATCCACGATCTGTCGATGTTTTCGGGTTACTGCGCCGGCTGGTCGCTTCGGCAACTGATAGCCGAGGGGCTCGGCGGTGTGCCGGACAAGATAACCAGCGCTCCGGCTCGGCATCTGTCCACGCTGGTGCAGCAGATGGTCAACTTCATGGGCATACTGCAGAACGAGTGGGCAGGAGCCCAGGCCTTCTCCAGCTTCGACACGTACCTCGCGCCGTTTGTAAAGGTTGACGCACTGAGTACCGACGACGTCAGGCAGTGCGTCCAGAGCTTCATGTTCGGCGTCAATACGCCCAGTCGCTGGGGCAGCCAGGCACCGTTTACCAACATAACGCTGGACTGGACCTGCCCGGCAGACCTGCGCGACCGGCCAGCCGTGATAGGTGGGGTGGAGCAGTCCTTTACCTATGGCGACTGCCAGTTACAGATGGATGTGATCAACCAGGTGTTCATCGAACTGATGCTCGGCGGCGATGCCGACGGGCGCGGCTTTCAGTATCCCATACCCACCTACAACATAACGCGCGATTTTGACTGGGATTCTGCCAACGCGCGGCTCCTCTTCGAGATGACCGCCAAGTACGGCACGCCATACTTCCAGAATTTCGTCAATTCTGACCTCGATCCCGGCGATGTGCGATCCATGTGCTGCAGGCTCCAGCTCGACAAGCGGGAACTCCGCAAGCGCGGCGGTGGGCTCTTCGGTTCCGACGAGCTGACCGGCTCCATCGGCGTCGTTACCCTGAACATGCCGCGCCTTGGCTACCTGGCAGACGGCAAGAGCGATTTCTACCGCCGCCTGGACCGGCTGATGGACCTGGCGGCACAAAGCCTGACGATCAAACGCAAGGTCTGCTCCCGGCTGCTCGAGGGCGGGCTGTTCCCCTATACCAAGCGCTACCTCAAGAGCTTTGACAACCATTTTTCTACTATCGGACTCGTGGGCATGAACGAGTGCTGCCTGAATTTCCAGGGTACGAGCATCGTCGAACCTGCGGGCAAGGCGTTTGCGGAGGAAGTCCTGGACCACATGCGCAGGCGGCTCCAGGATTACCAGGTCGACTCCGGTGAATTGTTCAACCTGGAGGCGACGCCGGCGGAGAGCACCTCGTACCGGCTGGCGAAGCACGACCGCAAGCGCTATCCGGACCTCAT
>JFJP01042925.1_pt1 | contig 11622 bp, 10 predicted proteins | sample 431651 | NCBI WGS metagenome assembly JFJP01 (sample SAMN02602958, study PRJNA72255) | Microbial mat metagenome, whole genome shotgun sequencing project. | biome: fresh water; feature: sink hole; material: water; isolation source: purple microbial (photo- and chemosynthetic) mats found in... | reverse complement strand
AGCCCCTTACTTTGAATAGAATTACAGGAATATCCTGGAAAGTTATATTGAGTAATTACTTTTTCATCAGTATCTCCTATTGTAACTATATTCATAACAGATGTTAATCCTCTTGAAAATATATAATTATTTTCTGTAATTTTGTGAAAAGAAATAGGTCTAATATCTTTGCTTGTTCTATTGTCTCTAGTATATTTTTTAATAGTATTTTTTTTATTATGTGATTTAATAAGATTTTCACTTATAATATCTTCAAGATTAAGTTTATTTGCTTCTTTAATAAGAGCTTTAATTCTTATATATAAATCAACAATTAAATTTTCATGTTCAATAGCAAATATATATTCATGATTACATACTATATAAGTTTCATGTGAATGATATATTTTACAATCAATATTAATTTTGGTTTTTAAAAAACATATAGTGGCTAATGTAGCAGCAAACTTATTATCTATTAAACTATCATAACTTAGTAATTTGATAGATAAATTTATTTCATAGGATAAAAATGGTAGCAGTGCAGGTCGAATTGCTTTGTCAATAAATCTACTTATTAAAATATCTTTATCTAAGATTTTATCTCTTTTATTATTGTATTTTTTAGATGAATAGTCTTGATATGTAACTTGCAAAGGATAATATTCAGTATTTTCTATATAATTTCCTATAGTTAATGCAACAAAGAACTTAATAGTATGATTATTTTTTGAGATAGTAACTATAGAAGTATGACTTTTTGTATTTAGATGATCTATAGTAATTTCATAATCATTAAGAAAAATTTTCATATCTTGATTATATCATTTTATTTATATATATTGTTTTTCAGATTTATATATAATTATTATTGACTACTAAAAATAATCTATGAACAATTTATCTCCGTTTGATGTCTTAAATATAAACTGCTTATTTTTATGTTGTAAAGAGCCATATCCAAGATGTTTAACTAATACAGCAAAATATGTAATAAAGAATTTTTCAGGTACATCTTGTGTAAGTAATAATTTTTCAAGTTGTTGGATGATATGGATTTTATCAGCTTTATTGTTAGTAGTATAAAAATAATACATATATTGTAATACTTTTATTGATTGATTAATCATCTTTTTGTGCTTATCTAGCATATCTGTTTTATCTTTAAATAATAATTTAAATTTGCTTTTATTTTTTGTACTAGTTGATGTAAATATTATAATATTTTCTCGTATAGTAATAAGTTTATTTAATGCATCGGCAATTAAAGATACTATTTTGCTTTCCAACATACTAGATGATTCATCTTTTATTTTTAATATTATTTCATGCATTGTATTTATAGACTTTAGTATTAATGAATAGTCCTTAGATAAATTTAATAGTATATGAGGAAAAAAAGCATCCGTTGTACCAAATTCATCAAATAATTCTATAAGAAATGATAGTGATTTTATATTCTCTTTTATTGTTTTATTTAATTGATTTGCTTTATCTTTTGAAATATTCCAAAAATCTAATAATGTATTAGAGACATTTTTTATGTTGTCATAAATCTTTTTATCTATATTTGTTATGCGTTTTTGATAATATTTGCCAAGAGATATTGTATTTGGATCTTTAAATAATTTTGTTAAAACATCATCTAAACTACCATGATAAGAACCAATATTCTGAAATGTTGGTATTATGATATCAGATAATTTATTTTTTTTAGACTTCTTGTCATGTTTTATAGCTTCTCTAAAGTTTTGTTTACTTAATTGAAGTTGATAATCATTATAATTTTTTTCACATAAATTATCTGTTTCTATATCAGGAGCATAATTCATTTTATAATTACTTGGAAAATATTCCTGATGATAATTGGCTTTTGATACAAGAGATTCTTGTTGTTTTTTCATATGTAGCCGACTTTCTAATTGATGATTTGATATTATTTGATCTTCTGTTAGATCTATATCTTTTAATTGAGTTTTTGGTAATTGATCTAATATTGTATCCTCGTTAATATAGTTAAGATCACGAGGTTTTGGTCTGTTATTTGGTATTAATTGTATAAAGGAAGTAATAGGTAATAAAGGTAAAAACTTCTCAGATTTCAAAGCGCCGCAATATATAAACATTATAATAAGATTATATCATATGAGTAAATAGTATATTAACTAAAAGGTAAAAAGATATATAACAATGATATAATTAAAAATATGCGAGTATTTTTTTTTCTAATTAGTGCTATTATAGGATCTGGTGCGTTTATATTACCATTTACTTTATCTCAATTTGCTTCTTTATCATTATATTCATTTGGATTTACATCTGGTATTATTTTAGGATTAACATATTTATTTTCTAAAGCTTCTTCAGTTATTATACAAGAGGCATTTGGATCTTTTATTGCTAAGATATGTACATATTTTTACTGGTTAATAGGATCAATTAGTACAATTATAGTCATAAACGAGATTATAATATATCTTAATTTACAGGCATATTCTCAACTTTTTTCAATTATAATTATTTCTTTTTTTACTTTGATTAATTGTTTTAGTAATAAATATTCAACTATTATTGAAGGAGTATTTACTGTTATTAAAATATCATTATTAATATTAATACCTATAATGATTTTAAGAGCTCCAGCTACATCCATATCATGGAACACAAGTTTTAATTTTGTTAATTTATTTAAGGGTATAAGTTTGTCAATGTGGTCTTTTGTAGGTGTAGAAACTATACCAGCAATAGCATTAGAGAAAAAAAATCTTACATTTACATCTATATTTACTATGTCTATTATTTGCTGTTTATATCTTTTGAATTTATATACTATTTTTAGTAGATTAGGTTTTAATTTATCTGCAAGACCTTATTTTGATGTAGCAAATTTAATAGGAGGAGCAAATATATTAAGTATTATTATTGCTATTATTTGTATTGGTACTGTAAATAGTTGGATTAATAGTAGTGGTTTTTTCGCTTATGAATCAGCTAAAGCAAATCTTATGCCAAAAATATTCTTAAAAACTTATAATGATGTACCTTATTTATCTATTATTTTAAGTTCATTAATATTATTACCTTTTGTGTTTCTTTTAAAAAATAATTTAGCTCATATGATGATTAAATTTATTGATATTTCTTGTAATGGATTGTTTATTTTTTATTCTGTTTTTAGTTTATCTTATGCCAAAATTCATAAAAGCATATTTGCATTATTTATCGGATTATTATGTATAATTGTTGCAATATTTAATATTATTAGTTTAATATGATAAAAGTTAAAGTTTATACAAATCAAAAAAAAATTAAAATTATTGTTAACAAGAATAGATTAGATATATATCTTACAGAAAAACCACAAAATAACAAAGCAAATCAGCAATTAATTGCAGTATTATCAGATTATTATAATAAGAAAGTAGTAATAGTTAGAGGTCATTTAAGTTGTAATAAGATTATTAGTTATTGAAATTTTATGCCTTGTATTATTGTATATAAATTGTTATATTTACTTGCTAATGGTGTAATTAATTTGCTAATATATTCCTTTATTTGTGCTGTTTCTTCAAATGTTCTGTGTTTTCCTCCATTTACAAGCCAAGAAATCTTGTCTGCTGTTTGAGTATTTGCTATCATAGATACCGCAGGATTATATGCATTAGGAGGACCTACTAAAAATGCACCAAGCAAATAAGTAACAAATTTTATTTTAGCATGTTGTTCTTCTGGAATCATATAGACTGTTTGTTTTAATATGTTATTGACGGCAGATTGAAATATACTGCCATCTGAGGCATTTGACATACAATAACGATCAAGCAGTATTGACGCTAGTTTGAATTTATTTTCTAATGATATTCCTAAAGAGGCGTCTTCAATTAGATCAAAATCCATTTTTAATACATTTAGAAAAGGAGTTATTATTTTTGTTATAAAAGGATCAGGCTCTTTCTTTAATTGCGCTATACTGTATTCTGTATCAAATTTAAATTTTATGTTTGAGAATCCTATTTTTCCTAAGAATCCTGATGTTTGTCCAATTACAGTATCATCATTTAGTATTGGATCTTTAAATTCTGCTATTACACCAGATTGATTAAGATAATAAACAGAATTTTGTTTCCATGTTAGATTAGCGTCCGTAATTGTAGTTATATACAAATCTTCTTTTTCTATTTTCTTTTTTTGTATTTTATCTAAAACCGCTTCTTGATTCGGATATTTATCTTTTATATCTTTATTAAACATTTGAGCAATTTTATTTATATTATCATCTAATTTTGTCGCCAATAGCTGTTCTGTTTTTAATTGCACTTCTTGTTGTGCTATGTTTTGATATTGCAAACTGAATATGCTTGTGATTTTATTAAGTAGAATAGCAGAATTTTGTTGCTGATATGTTTGTTTGGCATTGGAAAGTGTCTGCTTAGAAGTATCTATCAAATCTTGTTTCTCTTGTATCTGTACTTGTGTTTTCATTATGTCATCTTGAGTATTTTTTATCTCGTCAAAGTATTCGGTTATTGTCTTTTTGTCTGCTTCAAGATCTGCTTTTTCTCTTTCAAGATCTGCTTTTTCTCTTTCAAGAGCTGTATTTACTGCTTCAAGATCTGCTTTTTCTCTTTCAAGATCTGCTTTTTCTCTTTCAAGATCTGCTTTTTCTCTTTCAAGAGCTGTATTTCGTTGTTCAAGAGCTGCTTTTTCTCTTTCAAGAGCTGTATTTCGTTGTTTAAGAGCTGTATTTGCTTTTTTAAGCTTTTGTTTTTCTCTTGTAAGATCTGTATTTCGTTGTTCAAGATCTGCTTTTTCTCTTTCAAGAGCTGTATTTGCTCTTGTAAGATCTGTATTTCGTTGTTCAAGATCTGCTTTTTCTCTTTCAAGAGCTGTATTTCGTTGTTTAAGAGCTGTATTTTCTGCTTCAAGATCTACTTTTTCTCTTGTAAGATCTGTATTTCGTTGTTCAAGAGCTGCTTTTTCTCTTTCAAGAGCTGTATTTGCTGTTGTTAATCTCTTGTTATTTGTTGTTAATTGTTTTTTATCTCGTTCAAGATCTGTATTTACTTTTTCAAGTTTATCATTATTATCTGTTAGTTGTTGAATTATTGTAGCATATCTTTCTGTTGTGATTTTTATATCTTCTTCTAATTGTATTAGTTGTTGTTGTAAAAGTGGATCTATTTTTTTTATGTTTTCTTCTTCTTGTTTTTTTAGATTTAATATATCTTCTTCTTTTTGTCTGATTTTGTCTTCTAATTCTTTTATCTGTCTTCCCATTTCTTCCTTTTGCTTCTTAATTTCTTCTATAATTTTATATTTATTGTGGATATCAATAAAAGATGGTTTTACAGTTTCTAGAGGAGAGTTTTCTGTTTTAAATTTTTGAATAAGTTCTATTTGTTCATTTTGTAGCTTTTGATATTTTCTTTGCATTTCTGACATGTTTTTGTGAAATATTATTGTTTGATATTCATACTCTTTTTGTATTTTTGTAGTAAGTTCATTACTTGTTTTAATACTTTTTCTGTTACTTGTCATTATTGCATCAGTTGCATCAGATATGTGTAATATATGAGGTATTGAGAATGTAAAAGAAGGTATAATAGGAGAAATCAATAATTTATTTGATTTTCCTCCATAAGAAATAAAATTGTCATTTTTTATGATTTTATTAAAATATTCATAAATTACTGACAAGAATAGTTGGATTATCATAAATTATTATAACATAATTATGTTTTATTAGTAAAAGTGTGTCTACTTATTATTATTTCTTCATCGCTATCTAATCTTGGGTTTAGTTCCGATATTACTGTTTGCATATTTGTGTTTATTTTTTCAAAACATAAATCCATTTTATTAAATTGATCTATATTATCTTGTTTATCATAAGAGTAAGCATGTTTTTGTTGTGTTGTTTTTACTAAGTAGTCTGTGAAGTCTATATGTATTTCCATTATATTTATACAAAGCTCTTCTAAAGCTTTTTGTTTGTGATCATTTGTTTGATCTTTTAATGATTTATATCTTTGGTGTAATTTCTGTATTGCTGTTATAGGAATTATTCCTGATTTTGTCTCGGTATTTATAAGTTGATTAAATAAAGTTACCTTCGTATTTATAGGCTTATTTTTATGGAGTTGTATTTGATGATAGATAATATCTAATATATCTGATAATAGAAGTTCTTGTTTATGTAGAGGACTCTGATCCAGATCACAATTATTCGTGTATGGTAATAAATTTTCTTTAAGTTGGCCCGTATTGTCTTGTATATAATAATAGCCAGCAGATGGTTCTTTAATTAAGTTAGCAGATTGTTCTTTAATTAAGTTAGCAGATGGTTCTTTAATTAAGTTAGCAGATTGTTCTTTAATTAAGTTAGCAGATTGTTCTTTAATTAAGTCAACATATTGTTCTTTAATTAAGTTAGTATATTGTTCTTTAATTAGTTCTTTAATTAAGTCAGCATATTGTTGTTTAATTAAGTTAGCAGATTGTTCTTTAATTAAGTTAGCAAATTGTTCTTTAATTAAGTCAGCATATTGTTGTTTACATAAGTAAGCAGATGGTTCTTTAATTAAGTAAGCAGATTGTTCTTGACCTAAGTCAGCATATTGTTCTTGGCCTAAGTAAGCAGATGGTTCTTTAATTAAGTTAGCAGATGGTTATTTAATTAAGTTAGCAGATTGTTCTTTAATTAAGTTAGCAAATTGTTCTTTACTAATACTATAAGATTCTTTTTGTATTTTTTTTAAGTCTATTGATTGTATATTTCTTTTCATTCTATTTGGAACAAGTTCTTCTAAATCTTTATTTGTGTGATCATTTGTTTGATCTTTTAATGATTTAGATCTTTGTTTTTCTATTCTATTTGGAACAAGTTCTTCTAAATCTTTATTTGTGTGATCATTTGTTTGATCTTTTAATGTATAGCTTTGGTGTAATTTCTGCATTTCTGTTATAGGAATTATTCCTGATTTTGTCTTGGTATTTAGAAGTTGATTAAATAAAGTTACCTTCGTATTTATAGGCTCATTTTTATGGAGTGGTATTTTATTTGATACTAGATGTTCTTCTGATTGATTCTGATTCAGATCATCAACATTACTCATACATTGTATAGTCAATAAATTTTCTTTCAGTATTTGCATTTGAAGTATTAGCATATAATTATGATAGTAAAAAATTTTTATTTTTATACTGATATTGGTTGAATTATTAATAATATACATAGATACTAAATTATTTTATTATGACATATAAATATTTACAACATTATAACATAATTATGTTTAAAAAATATTTGTTTTATTTTGTTTATGGATGATTTATGATAAAATACAAAAATATATCAATATACCTACTAGTTATAATATTTTATTGTAAAGGCTTTTTAAAATGAATTTAGTTGTACATAGTCTTCTACTATACTATCGTCGAGATCTGATTTTGGGTTTAGTACCGATATTACTGTTTGCATCTTTTTTTCTATTTTTTCAAAAGATAAAGACATTTCATTAAGTTTTATATTTTCTTGTTCATATTGTTCTTGACTCTGAGATTCTTTTTGTATTTTTTTTAAGTCTTTTGATTGTATATCTATTTCCATTATATTTGTCAAAAGCTCTTTTAAATCTTTGTATTTTTGATGATTGTTTGCATCGTCTAATAATTTATATCTTTGGTATAATTGATACATTTTTTCTATAGGAATTGGTAATGATATTTCTGGGTCACTTAGAAGTTGTTGCAACCAATTTATCCGCTTATTAATAGGCTGCTCTTTTTTTTCTTGCATGTCAAAATAGATCTTCCCTAATATATTTGATACTTGATGTTCTTGGTTATATAGAGAGTTTTCTGATTGACTCTGATTCAGATCATCAAAATTACTCATACATTGTATAGTCAATAAATTTTCTTTCAGTATTTGCATTTTAAGTATTAGCATATAATTATGATAGTAAAAAATTTTTATTTTTATATTGATATTGGTTGAACTATTAATAATATATATAGATATTAAATTAGATATTAAATTATTTTATTATGATGTATAAATATTTATAATATATAATTCTTTTTTTGCTCGAGTATAAGCTACATATTCTAAATTATTATTATATTGATAATTTTTATCAGATTCTAGTCCTTTAGCACTATGTACAGTAAAATATTGTATTCCATTCTCTTTTATATGTATATAATTTGGAAAATTTGCACAAAAATCAAAAATATTAGCATAATTAAAATGAATTTTATAAATTGCTTCTGCTAATGATTTAGAACAATTATAAAAATTATGTAAGCAGTATTCAATTATTTGAGTATAACTACCAGTTTCTAATAAAAAAAGAAAATTATCTAAATTTTTATAATTAAGAGCTTGATTTAATACTTCTTGTGCATAACTATTTTTATTTTGTAAATAACTAGCTATTGCCTTAATTGCATCAAATATTACTGAATTATATAACTTATAATTACTTCCTTGATTAAGTTTTTGCTGTATTTTCTGCACATAAATATTATTTCTATCAAATAAAACAAGTATATTCAGTTTATTTATATTATTTATTATTTTAGTAACTATATCTACTATTTGATCAGTAACTGTATATTGATATACCTTACCTTCTTTAATATCAGATAAGTGCAAATTATACTTTTTGTTAATTAATTGAAGTATTTCTCCTCCAAATCGATATGTTTTATTATTATTTTCTACTGTACATTCATAAGATATAGATTCAATATATTGTAAAAAAGATAAATAATATGTAGGGGAAGATCCTTGAAAATCATAGATACTTTGATTTACATCTCCAACAATTAAAATATCTCCCTTAGGTACAAATACATTTTTGATAATTTTAGCTACTAATTGATACTGAGAATAGGATAGATCTTGAGCTTCATCTATACAAATATGATCATATAAATTATCTATTTTTTCATAATAATAATCAATATTTTTATCTGTTTCTCTTATTAAATCTGAAAAAAAGTAAATATTGTTCTTATTTTTAATTTCATTAATATCTTCTATAAGTTGTTTTACCTCTTTATTAAATTCATAACAACTCATATCTTCTTTTATTTCCGCGTATTCATGACAAATATAATATGTATTTACAAAATGTTCAATTTCTGTAATGTGTTTTTTTCTTATCTTATTATATTTTCTTTTCTTTAAACAATGTTTAATTAAAGGTAAAGATGATTCAAATAAAGTATACTTAGTATCTAATAAAAAAGAACATAGACTATGCAAAGTAGTTGCTGTTATATTATATTTATTCTTAAATTCATCACAAATAGTATTTGTAAAAGATATAACAAGTACTTTTGATCTATTTTTTACAAAATCAACAATTTGTGTTGTTTTTCCTCCGCCAGCTACATTTAATTTAATATTTGTTTTCATAAAATATATCAATATTCTATAATATTTTTAAAATTTATGATATGATTATTATATGTGCATGAACAGGTGAGATTTAAGCAGCCACATGCACTATTTAACCTTTAATATTTGATTATTTAAGAAAACAAAATTAGAATTATCATTATGTACATAAAATACAATTATAGTATATGAATAAATATAATGCGTAACACTATGTATTTTTATATATATATCATTAATGCATGCATAAGATCCAGCAAAAAAACCAATATTATAAGCTATCATAATCGTAACTTTATGAGTTCTTTTCATTAGATTTAAAAACTTAATAATAGTATCATATATACTTTGATTACTAAAAAATGAAACTATATGCTTGCTTTTTGATGGTAAAGTAATAATTGTTCTTTTATAATCTTCATATAATGGATATACATACATTGATATTTTATCTAGTTGATCATTTTCTGAAATATATTTGTAATTTATAAAATCATCTCTTCGAGGAGCAAGTATAAATTCATCATTTGTGGGTATATTATTAAAACCATCTGATTTATAAAAAAAGTGACTATGATTAAAAAAGTTACCTTGTATTCCTTTAAGAATAAAAGAATATTTAGATAGATCTAATTTATCTTTACTAATACCACTGATTTCATCATATTTATATAATTCTTTTTGAGTAGTGCTATAATAATGTATCTCCTTTGGATATATAATTTGTTGATATTTTATAATTTTAAAATTATCAATTATTTGATATTGATTACTTACCTGATAATTAAAATAATAAAAATTATATTGATTATTTTCTCGAATTTTTTCTACTTGTTTCAATGTTGATAATACACTATTTAATTTAATAGATTTTTTATGTATTCTCAGATATGGAATAGTATATGGTTTAGATATAATAATACCATTGTTATATATATGATCCATAATCACAATATAATACTTGAAGTAAATAATCAATAAAAATAATAGGCTTTATATGATACTATTGATTTATGCATTTAATCGCAAAATTATCAATATATAATCTTAATTATGATATAGATATTTTGTTCGATAAACTATGTATTATAGGTCAAAGTGGATATGGTAAAAGCACATTACTTAAGTGTATACATAATATTATAAAATATCAAGGTTTTATTTCTATAAATAATAAAAAACACTATAAAACAATGCTAATGAATCAGGATTCTAAATTATTTGATGATACTGTATATAATAATCTGATTAAAATACAAAAAATATTTAATTGTATTGATAAAGATCTTATATATAAGTATTTAAATGATTTACAAGTTTCTCATTTAATAAATACTCATGTCTCTTCTTTATCTGGAGGAGAGTATCAAAGAATATGTATTATACGTACATTAATAAACAAAGATATTGATTGTTTATTACTTGATGAACCTGCCAGCGCATTAGATCTTCAAAGTACAATTATTCTAAATAATATACTTGGACAATATGATAAACCTATAATATATATTACTCACAATTTAAACCTGACTTTTGGCAATATAATAGACATTTCTAGTTTACTTACTTAATCCAAGTAAAACATTGCTTCCATTTAAATCCATTAATAATCTTAATTAAATTTAATGTACTAATATTACCATTAGATATAAGTCTATAAAATACTTTACCTTTTATATTTTCTTCTTTCACATAAGATAAAAAGTTACGACTATCATCTGAGGATTCTCGATTATCTCCTATCATTAAACGATGGCCTTTTGGTATAATAAATGTTTCCGTAATACCCATTCGAGAATTTATAGGTATTTCTGATTTATATAATACAATATAACTTACTCCATTTGGCAATGTTTCTCGAAATGCATATCGAGTAATAATATGTTCATTTTCTAGAAATTGATAAGGTCCTATATATTCTAAAGATAGAGGTTTATCATTTAAAAATATTATTCCTCCTTGAAATGATACTTTATCTCCAGGACATCCTATGATACGTTTTGTAAATATCATATTTTGTTCTGCTGGTATTTTAAATGTCATAACATCTCCGTGCATAGGTTGCGAATATGCAAAAAAAGACTTAGCATACCAGGCATCTGTATTCATTTGTATATCTAGAACGTTAAATAATTTAAATCCATATGGAATGTTAGTATATATTGCTACATCATTTGTTTCGCAAGTAGGTGTCATAGATCCTGATGCAACAACTGTTAATCCACAAAATA
>JFJP01024694.1_pt1 | contig 11622 bp, 15 predicted proteins | sample 431651 | NCBI WGS metagenome assembly JFJP01 (sample SAMN02602958, study PRJNA72255) | Microbial mat metagenome, whole genome shotgun sequencing project. | biome: fresh water; feature: sink hole; material: water; isolation source: purple microbial (photo- and chemosynthetic) mats found in... | reverse complement strand
AGGTGGTGGCTGTGGAAAGGTCTGGGTCGCCTGCCAAGCTGCTTCGATGGGGGTCTGTCGGACTGCTCGCGCTGGACTGGTCTGCCAAGAGCAGAGACCAGCAGTCGCTTTAGAGTTGAACTCTGATCAATCAGCATTCGATAATAAACAGGATGAGAATTACGCCTGACCTTATTCTGTCTTGCAGCCAGTCCATCAACGCAATCAAGCAGCGTCAGCTCAACCTTCGGGGTAGGCCCGGATGAGCAGGACTCAAGATCCCTGTCATCGAGAACTTGGGAGCGACGCTCGACTTCTACGACTTCATCGACCTCAGCAACAACGAGATCACCGCACTGGCCAGCTTTTCGACCCTGCAGAAGTAGCCTGCCGCTTAGAAGTCTGCGCACCTTGAACCTGACCAACAACCACATCTCGAAGATCGACAACATCTCCGACGCCTTCCCCAATCTCGAGAATCTTGTGCTCCTCGGCAACAAGCTGTCGGACCTGCGCGAAATCGACAATCTTTCCTACTGCCGCAACCTCACGCGGCTGTACATGCTGAACAACACCTTCACCGAGGTAGTCGCTCTTCACTCCGAGGACCCCAACTACCGGTACTACGTGATCCACAGAATCCCCAACCTCAAAGTGCTCGACTTCCAGCGCATCAAACAAGAAGAAAGAACCAAGGCGAAAGAACTCTACGGTGAGCTGAGCCTTCTGACGCAGAAAGAAAAGCTGGCCAAGATGAGCAAGAAGGACAAGATAAAGGTACGCCTCGCTGACGCAGCTGGCCATTGAGAAGGCGAAGTCTATGGAGGAAATAAGTAGGCTGGAGATCCTGCTCAAGTGCGGAGAGCTCAGCGAGGCGATCCTCGACGAGAAGCTGATCGAGTACAAGATCTTCTAGTCGCACTCTCGAACTGTTAATTAGCTGTGTATTTAAGATACTTAGTAAACGAGCGCTTCAGGGTCTGCAGGTCGCTCTCGAGCTTCGCGCTTTCGTGTCTGTCTTCGAAGTGTCTGGCCATGCCGAAGAAGTAGCCGAAGACCGCAGCGATGAACTCTTCTTTCCAGAAAGCCACTCCGTCGAACTTCTCGCTCTCTTTCAGCACTGCTGCAGACAGCGCTCCCCACTGCCGAGACTTCGAAGACAGGTAGGCTTGCTTGGTCTCGTGGCTGTCGTCCGAGCAGATCTTGTCGATCTTGAAGAGGAACTGCGAGAAGGCCTGCTCCAGCTGGATGAGGATTTGGTTCGTGCCTGTTTTGCTCTCGTTGAGGACTTGGAAGTACCTCAGCACCAGCAGTCTCGCGTCTTTCAGCACCAGGTTCAGCAGGTTCGTCTTGAAAGCAGACTGAAGCGACTCGAACTTGCTCTGCCACTCGTGAGCGAGCTTCTTGCTCTGCGACTGGAACTCGGCCAGCTGGTCGACCTGCAGCAGCTGTCGAGACTCCTTCGTTAGCAGCGACTGACTCTCCAGTCTCTCGGGCATGAGTGACAGGAACCTGCCGAGGTTGTCCGCGAAGCCGAGGAGCCCCGAGTAGCACTCGACCAGAATCTCGAACATGCTGACGGCCAGCTTCGGCTTGATGCAAAAGCAGCTGGGGTCTGCGGAAGAGCGCTCTTGCTGGTGGATGCAGTCCTTCAGAGTGGCGGTCTCCGAGAAGTACCGGAAGAACCGCTGCAGGTCGCTGCTGAGGTACGGATCGATGCTGCCGGTCTCTATTCCTTCATAGAAGTGCGACTCTAATACACAGCAGCAGTCTTCTAGCTTCTGGCAGATGCCTCGGACGAACCCGTCCGTCGACTTGAGCCACTCGACTGCGCTCAGCGAGAAGCCTTGCACGCCTGTCCGCGATGCAGTCGACTCGACCGCAGCGAAAAGCTTCGAGAAGTCTAAGCTGGAGACCTTGTCTTCCAGCTCGTGGTACTCCGTGTCTCCAGCCAGCAGCCTGGCATACTCTGCCTCGATCGACTTCTGCACAGCCATCGATATCGAGGCAAACGGAAGCGCGATTACCGAGACCAGCTCTCGCTTGTGGGTCTCTGGCAGCAGCTCCAGAGCTCGCGAGCCGTCCAGGATTTCGGTTATGTGGTCGATGCTCGCTCTGATCTGCGAGGCTTTCCTGGCCACTTCTTCCGAGCAGCGAGCAGCTCTTTCCTCTGATAGCTCGACCCACTCTTTCGTGGCCAGCACCAAGCCGTAAACCAGCTCTGCAGCGAAGAGCGGGAAGCTGGGTTCGTCGTCCAGGTCTTGGTGTATCTTGATGAGGATGTAGAGTTCTCGCAGCCAGACGAGGACTGCGAAGTGCAGACTCGAGAAGTAGTCTCTCGAGCTGTCGACCACCTGTCGCTCTTTCAGCGCAGCCACCTTGACCTCCAGGTACAGCTCGACCAGCTGCTTGTGCATGGGGAGGCCGCCGCAAAGTTCGTAGCACTCGGCCAAAGCGTTGGCGAACGACCCCAGATTGGCCTGCAGATTGCTCTTGCTGAGAGTCGATGGATTGTACACCGAAAGCTCTTCTTTTATACCTGCAGCCAGTATGCTCCGAGACTTCTGGAGGATGTACTCTGTGGACCTGGTGGCTTTCAAGACATAGAGGTTGTCTGTCGGCAGCTCTGAAATGAGCTCCAAGACTTCTCGCTTGCCTTTGAGAGCGCCTCGGAGTTTATGATCCATCTCTCCCCGAGCGAGTCTGTCAGCGAACTCGTCGAATTCGATCATCTCTTGCGGGTCAAGTCAGCGCCTACTGTCGAGGAACTGGCCGACGTCTTGGATGCGTCTCTTCGCCTCCGAAATGCTCGCCATCTGCTCGATGAGGCTCGAGCTTTCCCAGGAAACCGCCTGTGGCCCCTGTTCGTCCAGCGAGTCCATGTGCACCGCGTCGATCAGATGCTTCAAGTCCTTCATGTCTGCCCAGATGCTCTCCAGGTTCTCGGTTATCTCCTCGATGCCGGTCTCCAAGTTGGCTTCTTCCAGCCTCGCGATCGGCTCGAGACTCTCCAGCAGGCTCTCCAAGACCTTCTCCGAAGCTTCCGGAGCTTCTCTGCGCAGCAGCTCGTTCACGCAGCTGGCGAGACAGAGGTCTGGCTGTCGCAGCTTCGCTTCAATCGATTGCATGACTGATCACCGACTGCAGCAGCGATTAAGAATCGCTTCCAACTGGACCATGGGAAAGAGAGGCCTGTCGCTCGCAGAGAAAAGAGACAAGATGCTCGCGGTCTTCCACGAGACAGTAGCAGTCACGTGAATAGAAAATGGCCTACAACTACAAAGAGATTGAGAAGTTCTCCGCAAAACTTGGAATCCCCATCCCGACCATTAAAGATGTCCTTGACGGCCTCGTGGCTGACGACCTCATCCTCTGCGAAAAGATCGGCTCCGGCAACTACTACTGGTCCTTCCCCAGCCAGACCTACCAAAACGTAGCCTCAGGTCACTCCAGCTCGCCAACAAGATCGAGAACTTCAAAAAAGACAATGCCTCCCTCGAGAAGGAGATCGAAGAGTTGGAGGAAACCATCAAAGAAAAGACGAAAGGCAAAGAAGACAACAGCGACCGCAGGAGCCTGAACGAGCAGATCGAAGAGCTCACCGAAGAGCTGGCTCAAGTCGACAAAGAGCTCAAAGTCTTCCAGAGAAACGACCCCAAGCGAGTGGAGGAAATGAGTAGCCGCAGATGACCAGAACAAGCCATCAAGCTGATCAGAGACAAAGCGAACAACGCCACGGGTAGACGCCTCTCAGCAGACAACATCTTCACTGCCATGAAGTGGATGAGCGAGAAACTCAACATGGACAAGCAGACGCTCCAGCAGCACTTCTCGATTCCCGAAGACCTTGACTACATTGAGTAAATTTACTTCCCACTAATTTTCCCGACTGCCTCCTGCAAGCGTGTCCAGCTTGTCTTCCTGTCTCCTGATGGTCGAGCGGCCGACCCAGCTGCTGCCTAGTCGCTCTCGAGCAGGCCAACCGGTGCTATCTAGCCCTCGCTCGACCCAGCAGCAGCTCTAGTTATTAATCACAGGGTCGAGACTGAGTAATTATTGTTTGTCAGATGAGTAAGAATCCGAACAAGTGGGACGGCATCCTCGCAGCAGTCTTGAAAGACAAGAACAACGACTTCGCAGGCTTGCTCGACGTGCTCTTCAGCTACCTCGACAGAAAGACCGCGTTTTTCGATGCCTGGGGTACTTCGGAATTATCTAGAATCCAGCGAAGACATCATCTGGAACAAGACCAGAGAATACTTCGACAAGCACCACCGAGGCAAACAAGAGTACGAAGTAACCGACTTTGACCCAGACACGCGCGCGAGAAAGGCGCGAGCTGGAGCGCAAGCGAGCGCATGAAAAGGAAGAGAAGCAGGGACTGAAGGAAGAGCTGAAAGAGATCTTGAAGAAGATCGAGGAGAAGAAGCGACAGAACGAAGAGGAGAACAAGAAAGAAGCCAAAGAAGGCGAAGAAGCGACCGAGGCCAAGACCGCAGAGAAGGAAGACAAGGGAGAAACGCCCTACCGCTGCGGAGGCGTGACGGAGAAGTACATCTGGAACCAAACCCTCATCGACCTCGTCGTCACCATCCCCATCCCCAAAGAACTCAAAGCCGAAGACTTCAACGTCCACATCGACGACAAGCGCCTGCACGTCAGCATCAAGGGACAGGAAGCCACGCCCATCCTCGACGGAGACTGGCACGATAGAATCAGTCCTTCGGAGTGTCTCTGGACCATCGAAACCTACGAAGGAGCTGGCAAGACCCTCAGTCTGACCATCCAGAAGTTCCCCGAGTTCCAGGGCTGGTGGGAGTGCGTCGTCAACGGCGAACCCAAGATCGACATCGGCAAAGTGCAGCCTGAAGACAACAACATGGAGCACCTGGACCCCGAAGTGCAGATGGAAGTGCAGAAGGCGCTCTTCGACCAGCGACAGAAGACTCTGGGCCTGCCGACGATCGAAGAGATGGAGAACCAGAAGAAGCTCGAAGAGCTCTTCCAGAAGAACCCCAGTCTGAGGCAGCAGTTCGCCGGAGCCAAAATGGCATCCGCCCCTAAGTAATCCCACCCAGCCTGTCGTACCCATGAAGCGAGACTGGCAGCTATCGAGGATCTGTGGATCCTGCGTCTCTGGCGCAGCTGCGAGTCTCCTGAACGATCCTGATTTTAGAGGTTACCAGTTATTTCGAAGTGAAGGGCAAGTTGAGCGTGTTAAATTTCAACTTTTTTGATGAGATACTCTGTTACATGTCGTACCGAGAAGTTGGCTTAACTAGCGTCTCCGAGCGGAGACAGCACCGCGCAGCTACCCTGTAGCTATTCTCGACTTCGGCGTACTCGATTGAAAAAATTGTATCTTTAAAAAAGCTGGTTGATTTGAGTCTGCCGGACGAGCGATCGGCGGAGAGTAAATTAATTAGGCTATAAGAGAGCGAGGCAGCTACAGCTTGTGCATCCTCGAGTCGCTGCTGATGGACGGCGGGGAGAAAGCCTTCACGATCGAGAAGTACACGTCGTCCAGCGAGCAGTGGTACAGCGACCAGCAGTCGATCAGGTTGTCGTCCAGCTTCAGCACTTCGGCCAGGATCTCCGACTTCTTCGTCTTGCTCTTGGCCGGAAGCTTGAAGTTGAGGGTCCTGCTCGTGCCGCTCTGGACCTTCAGGTCTTCGAAGCGCTTGCTGAGCTTCTTGATCAGCAAGAGCTTCGCTGCGTTGATGGCTTTGGGGTCGAAGTAGCTGGTCAGAGGGCGCTACTAGTTCGGCTTGATTTCTAGTCGCAGGTGCAACGCGGGGTCTATGCGAGTCTTGAGGACTTGAGGGTTCTCGATGCATCGAATGACGCCGTTCGAAATGATGCCGACTCTGTGGCACAGAATGTCGACCTCTTCCATGATGTGAGACGTGAAGAGAACCGAGTTGTTGTTGACCATGCCTGGCCTGAGACTCGCTTACCTTTCGTCAAGTCCCAGAACTTCCTTCTTTTGATCGGATCCAGAGACTTGGAGGGCTCGTCGAGGATGACGAGCTTCGGACTGCCGATGAACGCGATTCCGAGGTTCACCTTGCGCTGCTGGCCACCGGAAAGCTCAGAGACTCTTCTGTCTGCGTGTTCGTACATCTGCAGCTTGTTGAGGATGTAGGCGATCTCTTCTTCCTGCGCGTCCGAGTCGACTCCTTTGAGCAGAGCGAACATCTTCAGGTGCTCTTTGACGGTGAGTTCTTTCCAGAGCACGTTGAACTGGGGACAGTAGCCGATGAGCAGCTGGTTTTGTTTGAAGAGGTTTTCTTCGATGTCGCCTACCTTCGGTCAGGCAGAGTCTACGATGAAGTCGCCGGAGTCTTGCTCGAGCTGCTGAGTGATCATGCTGATGAGAGTGCTTTTGCCAGATCCGTTGGGGCCGATGAGGCCGAAAATTTCGTTTTTCTTTATTCCGAAAGTCACGTTGTTGACGGCCAGCTTTTCGTTTTCCTTTCCTTTGTTCTGGTGAGTCGAGGCTACGAAGACTTTGATGATGTTTTTGCACATGAACACATACTTGTGCTCGTCGAACTGCATGGCAAAGATCTCTTCTGCGTGCTTGAAGGCAGACTCGTCCATTCTCGTCAGACGGGAGTCTACTGAGAGCCGGGGAAAGGCCTGTCTGGCAGGTCTGCGAGTCCGATGGAGGGCAGAGAGTCCGGGTCTGACGGCTGTCGACTATGAGCAAGTATCGTGTTGTTCGCGCTGACTTCTGAGTCCAAGGAAGTGTCGTGTTTTTTTGCTCTGAACTTGACGACGGACTTGATTCTGTTGAACATCCTCTTGTCGTAGTAGAGCATGCCGACGGAGAAGTAGATCAAGAAGTGCAGGTACGGCATCACCAGGTCGAACCAGTGCTCTGCTTCGATCTGACCCAGCCTCGTCACGCAGCGGCCTTCGACGCAGGCCTTGATTTGGTAGTAGAGGCCGCGGATGATGCAGGCGTGCGGAGTGAGGTAGAAGATTTTGGGGAGAGTCGAGGGGTAGGAGAAGAAGAAGAGCGAGAGGTTGCCGATGATGATGACCAGGAAGAGGTTCATCGTGTAGCCGATGTCTGCATAAGTCGCTGCAGCTACAGATGGCGGATTTCTTGTTATCCATCAAGTTGCTGATCAGCAGCGCGAGGCCGATCTGGCTGAGGTCCCAGCCGGTGAACTGGACGAACTGGGTCAGCAGCGGGTACGAGCATCGGGATGTTGTTGTTCGCGAAGAACCAGCCTCCGACGATGAGCTTTCCGAAGACGACGAAGATCACGTTGGTGATGAAGAAGACCAGCAGGTAGAAGAGGATGAAGGCTTTCCAGTAGTTGCGCGGCTGCAGCCCCATCACCTGCAGCAGGTCTTTCTGGCCTTCGGACTTCTCCATGACGAGCACGTAGAGCATGATCGGCAGTCCGAGCGACTGGGAGATCGGGAAGACGATGGTTTCGGTGAAGCCTGGGTCACGCGCGCGTGCCTAAGATGCTCTCGACGAAGCTTTCTTCGAGGTTCGAGTCGGTCGTGGGGGAGACTAAGCTTTGGACGGGCTTCGACTGGTTCTTCTGCTTGCTGCTTTCGATGAAGCTGTTGGTCAGCAGGTTCATGAGACTGAGGTAGCCTTCGGTGCTGGTCTGGATCTTCTCGCTGACGTTGCTGCCTTTGGGCGTGTACTTGAGCGCGGTGAAGCCGTTGGGTCTGTGGTAGTCCCAGTAGGCCAGGTTGTTGACCATGCAGTTGATGAACAGGCCTCCCTTGTGGGCGTCCACGAACATGATCGAAGCGTCGGGCAGCGTCGTGTCGCTGGCTGCTCAGGCCGATGGTACCCAGGTCGGACTTTTTAATCCTGTTGAGGAAGAAGATGTCTCGGATGAGTCTGTTGTTTTGGTCTTCGGAGTTGTCTGCGAGCGACTTCTTCCAGACAGGGTTCGGACTCCCATTGCAGGAAGTGAAAAAACTGGCAGGGATGTGTTTGAGCACGTTTCTGAAGAACTCGACGGTGGATGCGTTGCACTGCTTGGAGTAGGAGTACTCGACGATCTGACTGAGGTGTCGCTACTTTCTCGCAGGACTGCATCGCTGCGTAGGGAGCGCGTTCTTCCAAGAGGAGTCTGATGGAAGAGTTGTGCGTCTCGTAGAGGATCTTGGGGAGCGCTTGGATGGTGGGGTCTGGTCTGTACATCGTTTGGTAGACGTTCTTCGCGACAGCGACCACGATCAAGCCGATGATCGGCAGCAGGAACTGCTCAGCAGCGGCTACCTGGAAGACGCAGACGCTCTTCTGCCGCACGAGGATCAGACTGTTCTTGTAGAACAGCGCAGTGAGCTGGCCCATGCTGCTAAATAATGCATTCAATATGGCGACTACGCTATTTATGCTCGAGTGGTCACATAAAAAAGCTAATTACTTTTTTGAACTCCTCTGCGGAGATGTTGCCGTCGCCGTCGAAGTCTGCTTCTCGGAGGATGGAGTCGATCTCGTCGTCCAGACTGGTGACCCCCAAGATGTGCAGCAGGGCCTTGAGCTGGTGGCGGTCGACTCCGCCTCCCGCTCCCTCCTCGGAGGCGCCTTGGATCCAAATCTCTTCGATGAGCTTCGGGTCGCGCTTGATGGCTTGTTCTGTTTCTGCGAGGAGCAGCTGGATGTTCTCGGGGCTAAGCGACTCTTTGCACTCTCTCGTGATGTCTTCGAAGGTCTGGGGTTCTTGTTTCTTCTCGAAGCTGTTCATGATGAACGAGCTGCTTTTGGAATTCATTAATGAGCTGGCTCGACTCGGCCGAACTTGAGGCGCTCGAGAAGATCACCAACATCAAGTCGCTGGACGAGAACGAGAGCGTGAGGCAGGTGGAAGAGCACATCGACCAGCAGTACCTGAGAATCCAGTCCGACGCGATCCGGGCCTTCGAGAAGTTCCAGACCCAGAGCGAGGTGGTGTGTCGGAAGCTCGACGAAATACACGGAGAGTACTCGAAGGTCGAGAACAACCTGAAAGAGCGGATGCGAGAGATGATGGAGGTGACGCAGGCGATGGACCTGATCTCGCAGCGACAGGAGAGTCTGGAGACCATCCAGCAGAACCTCGAGAAGCTCGACGCAGAGCTGCAGCGACGAATCGACATCAGATAGTGCAGTCTAATTATGGGACAGTCTCTGCGACTTGCGGTCGGAGTCTTGGAACATGTCTTCGGGGTTGTAGTAGAGGTCTTTGACGAGCACCAGCGGCTGGCCCATCTGCCTGAAGAACTGCTTGGCTTTGAGCAGGGCGACGTCTAGCTGGAGCTCTCGAGCGGTGGGGTCGATGCGGGACTGGATCCACTCGGGCAGCTTTTCTATTTTGTCGTCTTTGGAGAACCTGCGGTCTGCGAGGATCATGAGGCCGTAGTCTGCTTTGGAGCGGATGACTCTGCCGAGACACTGCGAGCACTGCCGCATGGCGTCGAAGGTGAGGAAGTCTTTGTTGGAGATGCCGAACTTTTTCTCCACGTACTCCATGCGACAGAGCAGCGGCTTGGACTTGGAGTACTGGAAGGGGATGCCGATGATCACGACGCAGCGGCCGAGGAAGTTCTTGAAGTCGACTCCTTCGGCGACCTTCCCGCGAGCCACGCTGAGGAACATGGCGCCTCGGCCGGACCTGCAGGCTTCTCGGAAGTGCGTCATCGCGTTGGTGGTCTGCGCGATGTCTTGCGTTTCGACGAAGATGAGCTTGTTCTTGAGGATCTCCTCGACGATGCCTTTCTGGTTCCACTCCACGATGAGGTCTTTCATGTACGCGTAGCTGGGGAAGAAGACCACGATGCCGTCCGGGACGATTCTGCTGAGCTCCACGAGCAGGTGGCCGTAGTTCTTGATGACCTGCGTGAAGAGAAAGTACCATCTGGTTCGAGCGCTCGGAGAACTCGGAGGTCAGCGGGTACTGGTCGTTGCCTCTCGCGATGATCATGGGCGTGATAGAGTTCCGCGGCAGGTGCGCTCTGACGCTCTGCAGCAGCGTGGGCTCGAAGCCCATCATCTTGGGGTAGATCTCGAGCGGCGAGATGGTGCCTGAAGTCATGATGAGCGCCTTGTACTTTTGGATGACGGGTTTGAGCGCGATGGAGGAGTCGAGGCAGCAGAACTGAAGCAGCGGGTCGAAGGTGGAGGCTTCTTGGTAGGGTTCGAGGATGATCTTGAAGCCTTCTTCGTAGGTGGAGAGCAGCGTCATGAACTGGGTGATCATGGTGAGCGTCTGCATCTCGTCGACTTCGGTGAGCTCGAGGGTGTTGACCAGCTGTCGGAAGCGCATCTCGAAGAAAGAAAGCACGTTCTTGTCGATCATGGTCTGCTTCTGGACCTCCTGCAGGAACTCGTTGCAGGTGAAGATGCGGACGTCTTTGATCTTGAGGAAGCCTTTGAGGAAGGTGAGCGTCCGGTTGAGCGTGCCGAGGAAGTTCTCGACTTTGCGGATGGAGCCTGGGATGGCGTCGAGGATCTCCGTGTCTTTGATCTGGCCGAGTTCTTGCCGCTTGCGCTGCTCCTCGTCGCGCAGGTCTTGGACGAGCTGGGTGTACTCGGCCTTGATGTTTTGGGCCTGCTTCTCGTTCTTGGAGGAGACCTTGTCTCTGATTTTGTTGAGGTGTTTGGTCGCGCTGTCGAGGACGCCTTTGTTGACTTTGATGGTCAGCGAGTCGATGCAGATGTTGTCGATGTTGTGCGCTTCGTCGAAGACCACCACGCACTCGTTCTCGGTCTGGTTCATGACGACGCCTGCGACGGCGGAGTCGATGAGGTAGGGGTAGTTGCAGACGACGACGTTGGCTTCACGGACCATCTTGCGGGCGAGGAAGTAGGGACACAGGCCTTCCTTCCGACCGAACGCGCGCAGGTCGTCCAGGGTGTAGACGCCGCTCATGACCGGCACGCTGCCTTCCATCGCGGACTCCTCGAGGTGCTCGAAGAAGCTGCAGGAGCTCTGCGGGGTGCTCTCGCCCAGGTCGTTCTCCGCACGGACCCACCTCGCCGTCCGCTTGAAGCACTCCGAGTCGACCTTTTCTCTTTCGGTGAACTTGGAGACTTCGGGGTGGATGCAGAGAGCTCGCCGAGCGCTCATGCCGATGGCCAGGACGTTCTTGCCGGTCAAGACTCTCGTCTTCGGAGGCAGCAGCGTGGCGTCTTTCTTCTTGCGGACGAACTTCTTCTTGAGCAGCGGGGCCGGCTGCTCGATGTCCATGGACTTCGCGAAGGCTTCCTGTTCGAGCTTTTCGTAGACGCCGAGGATGCGTTTGTTCTCTTCTTCGGAGTACTCTCTCGCGATGTAGTCGACGACTACTCGCAGCTCTTCGAGGGTTTTCTCGAGCTCTGCGAAGGTGCGCGTGCAGTAGATGAGTTTCTTGTAGTTGAGGGGTTTGGCCAGCTGGTAGGAGATGATGAAGGAGAGCAGCGAGACGGTCTTGCCTGTCCCCGTGGGCATCTCGATGATGCCTTTGCCTCCCTGGTCCAGGATCTTCTTGAGGCCGTCCATGTACTCGCGCTGTTCGTTGTAGAGCAGCTTGAAGGGGAAGTACACCGGCACGTCGTCCACCATGAACTTCATCGCTCGACTCTCGACTCGACTGTATATTTTCCAGTGGCTGCAGTAATAATTCGGGGTTTGGGGTTTGGGG
>JFJP01040225.1_pt1 | contig 11623 bp, 23 predicted proteins | sample 431651 | NCBI WGS metagenome assembly JFJP01 (sample SAMN02602958, study PRJNA72255) | Microbial mat metagenome, whole genome shotgun sequencing project. | biome: fresh water; feature: sink hole; material: water; isolation source: purple microbial (photo- and chemosynthetic) mats found in... | reverse complement strand
GTCGGTAAAATATAATTTAGGTTCTATTCCAGAGTTTAATGGCATTCTCCGGTTATTATTTTGTAATGGACTATTTTCTAGTATTGTCATTGTTATTTAAATTTTATGTGTTTACTATTTTTAATTGAAGATTTAAGTTTAGAAGTAGTTTCTACTTTTAAATCATCTTCAATTGCTAACTTGATTTCATCTCTCCAATCACTTAACTTATTTTTAATATTTCTAAGAAATGGATTTGGTTTAATACCTTTACGTTGTATACTTCTACTAATCATAAAGGCTGTTTGATTTATAGATTGTCTATTTCTAGGTCTAATACCTTTAATAGCCATCCATCTTTTTATTACTTCAACTGAAGGCATTTTACCTCCAGCTTTTCTACCATTCTCAATATTCAAATAGTATTTATCTGCTACAAAATAAAGTTTAACTCCAGTGGTAGTAACTTCAACTCTATAATTAATTGAGTTATATAATTTACCAGTAGCAAATTTATTCTTTTCTTTTAAATTTTGCTTATAAGTTTCAGCTGTTGCTTTACCTATTTGAGTTAAAAGTTTTATTAATTCTGGATATTGGTTAGTGTTTGTTGCCATATTGCTTTCTTATTTCTGCATTTTTATAGTTTACATATGATAACATATTTAGAAATTCCACAATAGGTAAATCAAATGCTTCAAATAATGTAATTCTACAAACTTCAGCTACATTTTCTGCTGATTGAATCCACATTAGTTTACTTTTGTCATTTTTTTCAATTGTTTGTACCTCATCTTCATTGCCTTCTTTTCCAAATAACCCTTCATAACTTTTAATAAGTACTGTGATTGCAAAAAAAAAGCATTAGCTAACTCATTAGCTTCCCCTATTGTAAAATTATTATATAAATAATCTTGTAGTTCAAATATATCATAGTCAGTATTATATTTATATGTTATTAGTTTACCAAACCAATTCTTTTTCATTGGTAATAAGAATACTGATAATACTTGATGAAGTTTAAAATCCTTCATATATTGTTGAAAATCTATAAATTGAGAAGCTGAAACCTTAGTTAAATTTAATTTAGCTTTAAATGTTCTATCACCAACTTTATATTTAAACTTAGTACCTTTTGTCTTTAAACTCATACCAGCTATTTTAGATTCAATATTTTGCATTTCAGCTATATCCATCTTTTCAAGGTCATATCCAAAAAGTTTAAAGATTAAATCTAAATTAATTTCTTCTTCTTTTAATAACTCTTGGTAATTATCCCATTCTTTTAACGTTAAGTCGTTTAATTCTTTGTATTTCATTTTTTAAATAGTTTAATAGTTATATATATATATAAATATATATACTTTTTGTTATTTTTATAAAAAGTTGTATGTACCTTTATTTATTTTCAACATATTATCAACAGCCATAGTAACCACATCTAATATATCATCGTGTTTAGTATTATCAAATATTAATTGTCCAACCAAATCATCTTTGTATTTAATATCTTTATTAATAATAATTCTACCTGATTCAAAATATGGTGAACAACTATGTTTACGTTCTAGTTTTGAACCTTTTGGTTGAATTTCTATAATATTAAATGTAGTAGTTTGTTTTAATGTCTGTATAATTGATTTACCACTAGCTTTACCCTCTATATAAATCTTAGCATTATGTGGTAAATTTTGTTGTAACCATTTTAATAACTCCGGAAATTCATATTTATTCTTTTCAAGAGTTTGTATTACTAAGTTGTTTGTGTCTTTATAACATCCAACAATTGCATTATCATCAGCTTTAGTTCCTCCATATGCGCTATCTAAAAAGTAAGTTAATGATTTAGGAGTTGTTTGTTCAATTCTTAACCAATCCTTTTTAATAATACCACCTTCTTCATCTTGAGTTATTTGCATATATTGAGCCATAAATGAAGAAGTTCCTAGTTCAATCTTTTTATTATTAAGCACACTTACTGGAAATCTTGAAGAAAAAAATGATTCTCCATTTTCATTTATTGCTGATACTGTTATAAGTTTAGGATTACCTAAATCTAATAAACAATTAGTAACATCTTCATTATGCATACGTTGTTGAACAGTAATTGAATAACTTCGTTTAATAGAAGTCTTACGAGATGGTAAAATTTCTCTAACAAATCTTCTAGCTTCTTCTCTAGATGCTTGTGAATTTATAGATTGTGGACTATTAGGGTCATCTCCAATAATTATATCAGCGTGAATACCTGTAACTGCTCCACCTGTAGATGTAACAAATCGTTGTCCATATTTACTGTTCTTAATATTTGAAACTGCTGTAGAAGTTAATTTAAAATCACATATATTAATATATTCTTCTGACATTAATAATCTTAATGACTTACCTGATAATTCTTCTGCAACTTTATAAGAATATGAATAACTAATAATCTTAGTAGATGGTTTAATTAACCAACACCAAGCAGGAAAAAATACGCTTATGATTAATGATTTACTACAACCAGGTGGTAAATTAAAAATTAAATCTCGAAGTAATGATTCATTTTGTTCATTGTTTTCATATAATTTAAAACGTGCTTGTAATTCATCACAAACCATTTTTATATGCCAATTATCCTCAAATTCAGAAACTTCAACTTGCTTCCAAAAATATTTAAAAAATGAATAAAAGTTTCTTGTGCAATATTCTTTTACAACCACATTCTTTAAATTCTTACTTACTTCCATTTTGAAAAGCAGTTATTAATTTCTCAATATCCTCATCGTTAACATCACCTAAATTAATTGTCTGTTCACTCTCAATTTTAATTGTATTCTTAATTCTATTTCGGATATCACTCCAAATCTTAATTGCAGCAATTTTATCTTTATCTTTTGACTGCTCTGATTGCATAATTTGTAAAAGTATTTTATCAGTTACAACATTATAATCAGTTAAACTATCTTCATACTCTCTTAAATAAGTTTGAACTTTAGTAGTCTTATACCAATTATAAATAGTTTTATCTGATATATCTATTTTAAATACTTCTCTATAAGCACCAATTCTATTCATTCCACTAATAAATAGTTTAAGTACTTCTAATTCTCTATCGTCCAATTCTGGACTTGTATTTGTTTTTGCATGTCCCATTTTATTCTGTTATATGTGGCCAAAAATTTGAAATATCTATTAATTCATATCCTTTTAATAAATCCCATTCTTTTAATATATCTGGATGATATTCAATACCATTTTTAGGATTTATAAATCGTTTAACACAATCTCTTGTGTTTCTATTGTAAAATATTAATATCATTATCGTAAATTATCAAACATTTTTAATAAATCTATAATACAATTTCCACAAGACATATTAAGTCCAAATTGACATCCTCTTTTATTCTCACAATATCTAAGAACTTCCATAGTCATTGGATATGTAAATCCAGAGATATAACCATCTTTAGCCATATCTATATACTTTTGATATTTCTCGTGAATGGTTGGTATATGAAGTATTTCTTCTGGCTGTTCATAAATCAATCCAGTCTCAGTTACATCTAATTGTTGCTCTATTATTTTCTTTGGTCTTGCCATTGTGTTATTGTATTTTATTAATTAATTTAATTACTATATGTATTAATTTATCTATTAAAATAGCTACTATTGACATTAAGCTAGCTATTCCTATTGCTTGTATTATATTCATTGACATTATTAATGAATATATAAGAGTACTCCAGAAAGTCATACACCCATAACAAGAAAATGGTTTACCAATAATTTGATAATTCCATTTTTCTTTATGAGTGTTAGTATATATAAATTTACTTAAATCCATTACTATTCCAGAGTGACCAATTATATAAACGATTGAGAATGTTAATATTAACAAATTTGTTATCATAAGGGGATTTTTTAGGGGTTTATTATATCCATATATTAAAAGTTTTTCTTTCTTCTCTTTCTTTTAGGATTTATTTTTTAATTTTCTTATTTTTAGCAGGATTTTCACCTTCATCAGCAGCATTTTTAAATCTAATACTCATTTTTTATACTAGTTCTGTGTTTATTCCATCTTTGTGTAATATCAACGCTTTGCTCCCAATATAAATTTTTGCATTTGGACTTGTAATTTTGTAAATTCCAATTATTTTTTATTTTAACTTTTTTAATAGACACTATTTATAATATCTATAATATATATACCATTCGTATATTTTGTGAAATTTTAAGCTGATAATATTTTAAATATATCCTGTTGAATACATTTAATAATTATTTTAATTGTACCATAACTACAGTAAGTTTCCTCTGCTACCATTCTATAAGAATTATATTCAGAATATAATACAAGAATGTCACGTTCATAAGTATCCATATTATCATAATAATCTCTTATTTTTTCTAATTTAGGATTTTTAAATGATTCCTCATATTGTGCTCGTAACATATCAAGTGTTTCCCAAGTATTTACAAGCGGTGTTCTAATTTCTCTTTTAATCATTATGTAACTCTTTAAATTTTTTATTATAACTATTAGTACTTATCTCTAAATTTTCTAAATTATTATCACTTTTTATTTCATTCTTATGATTAATTACTAAATCACTTCCTGGAATATCTTTCCAAATTTCTATTTCTTCCATATTATTCTTCGTTTTCTATGTCTATTGTTGATTGTGTTACTGATGCAAATTTTCTATATTGTTTATAGAATGGCGAAGTGATTGAATTATATTGATTATTAATAATTCTTTTAATAAAATATAAATGTTGTCCTTTATTATATGCTTCCTCTAATTTACTATCCGGTTTAAATTCTAATATAATTAATAAAATCTCTTGCATCAAATCCAATTGTAACATAGCGTCGTTTTTACACACCATTTTACACATATTTTCTAGTCAACCACTCTCATAAATCTCAACAGCTATTTTTTGTCTTATGTCTTCCATATTATTTAATTTTTAATAGTTCCTCTTTATATCCATTATACTAATTCTTTATAAAATTTAATTCTTTTATAATTCCATTTATCAATATCATATTTCTTATTAATCATATCATTTAGATTAACTCTCATATAATCACCTAATTCTCTATTGTTTATAATACAACCAATAGCATCGGCCCATTTATTATTTATTATTAATAAACCATTAACTCCATGTTTAATAACTTCTTTATATTGACCAACTGGACTACCTATAAATACTTTACCAAAGTTTCCAGCTTCAACTATTTTAAGTTCGGATTTCATCTGATTAAATTTATCATTTACAAGTGGTGCTAATAATATATCAATTTCATTATATATTTTCCCATATTCACCAATAGATTTAGCCCATACTCGTTTATAAGGTTCATTATCAATTAAAGGATAATCTTCTTTATAGTATCTAAAAAGATAATCTTTATAATCTTCTGATATAGTACTATAATCATCAGTAAGTATTCTTTCTATATCATTCCAAGGATTTAACTCTTGATTAGCTTCATTAATATTAATACTAAATCCACAATTAACAAACTGAATTTGGTCTTTATATGATTTAAGTTGTTTAACCATTCCTTTAAGTAATTCATAATCTTTAAAATGTGAAGCACTACCAACTAACCCAATTCTTAATCGTTTTGATTGTGTAGGTCGAGGAATAAATTGTTCAAATTGTCTATCTAATACATTTGGAAATACAATTATTTTACCTTTAAATATTTTCTTTAATTCTGTAGCAAATAACTTAGTAGTAGTTGATATAGCATTAACACGTTTAATAGTATTAATAATAGGTGTATGAAGTTTTTTCATATAACCCTCATAAGCAGGATTATGTTTAGGAATAATTGGATAATCATCTATATCCATTATTAATTTACAACCTTTCTTCTGCATACTAAATAACTTATCCATTAAAGGTTTATTATAAGTAATGTTTGCGTGGAAGTGTACTATATTTACATTATCTAAATTAGGAGCATCTAAATTAATAGCTTCATCAGGAGCATATATAATATTAAAATCATTATTATGTTCCATTAAATAATTAAATGGTATCATTATTCTGTGAAATGAGATACCTCCTGTATTACCTGCGGATATTGCAAGTATATTAATTTTTTCTTTAATCATTAATTTTTTAATTTTCTAACGGAATATAAACTCCATACATCATTTTAATAAAATTTGCAATTATAGCTTTAAAAACTTCTTCACTATCAGCATTAACTTCTAAATAATAATTAATTCCACTATTATCATCTTTAGTAATAGTATATTTTAAAATTTTTTCTTGTTTTATTTTCATTTGTTTTCATTTGTTTTATTTTTTTAGTTATTATTAATTATTTCTTCATTTAATCTATCTATAATCTTATAAAGTTCTTCTATTTCAATCTCACTTAATTCAACATTAACTGCATTTAAAGCATTAACTTCAAATTTACTTAATGTTATTGTATCATCTTCTTTTAAATTATTAAATCTATGTACTATTGTTTTTAAATTATATACAATAAATATTTTATTGAGTGTTTCTATATCGTTTTTCATTATAAATCGGATTGTTTGGTTTTAAAAATTGGTTCTAAATCATCTATACTCATATCAACTGGTGGTAAGTATTTTGGAAGTTGGATTGTTGGTTCAAAAGTAAATAACATTAAATTAATTGTTTACTATATTTTTTAAATTCATCTATCTTTATTAATTTCATATAACTATTACCTCTATCTCCTCCAGTAACAAATCTACCTTGTTTACTAATTTCTCTAATTAAATTCTGTCTTGTAGTATACCAAAATTCGTTATTAAATTTATATACAAAATATTCTGCAATGCTTTCTAATATACAACTAACTTCTAAAGCTAAATTACCGGTAGTTGATGACATTAAATCACATTTAACTTCAACTTTATATTGATTACCTTGTTTAGATATTTGTAAATCTCATTGTTTTAATTCTTCTATAATTGTTGAAGTATTATATACTACAAAATAACCTCTATCTTCAAATAGTTTTCCAACTTCTTTTTCAGCATTTTGACCTACTATCAAATCTTTTGTAAAGTTACTCATATTTTAATTTATTTAATTTGATTATCCATTCCGATTTAGTTTTATTTAAATCATATTTTTGTTTTTCAAGTAATAATTGCATTTTTAAAGATTCTAACTCATATTGAGTTAATGTTAAATCTATTGATAATGTAAGTAATGCTAACTTAAGTTTAAGAATTTCTTTTATGTTGTCCATTTTTATTTATTTTTATTTTAATTTTTCTATAAGACTTCTATATTTATCTTCACTTCTATTCCACTTTTTAAATTAAGTGATTTTAATTCAGGATGTAAAATTGAATATAAATCCATCCAAAATATTTCTAATCTATTTAAATCTTCAATATTACATTCTTGTATTATTTCAAATTCAATATTATATCCTTTATTATAAACATTTTGTAATTTAATATTTGGATGTTCATTTCTATTTAGTTTATAAAAATGTTCTCTCTTTCTTTTATCCAAATTATTACTTAGACCTATATAAAAGTGTTTATTTGTTTTTAATACATAAATTCCAATCAAAGTGTTATTTGTTTTATTATTTTTACTTTTTATATCTATCTCTAATACTCTACAATTTACGACTTTTTTTTCATATAAAATATATAAAATATAAAAATATTTAAAAATAATTTGTATTGGGTGTATCATTTAATATTTCTCGGTTAACCTATACACCGAAAGGTAAATTATTAATTAAAATATTATTTTGTTTGATACAATTACAAATCCTGTAACTGTTTTTTTATTAATACTTTTAGTGCTTGCTTTTACTTCAAAATAATTATTAATATCTGTACCTTTAGCAGTTTTTTTAATTCCTAATCCATTATATATATCTTTTAATACTTCTTTTATTTTAGATGATGCTATAAAATCTCCAACTGATAAAGTTAATTTATTTTTAAGCATTTTAAATACTTTATTTTCTAATCCACTATCAGATTTAGTTATTAATTTAGCTTTAATATTAGTAATTACATATCCACAATCTCTAATACCTTCAAATCCTAATTTATTAATAGCATCATTTAAAAATGAATATTTAATACAAGCAGCTTCATAAACAGGTCTATTATTAAAATTAAATAAAGGTAATTCATTAGCTTCTTTTTCAACTTCTTCAACTGTTTCTTTAAAATTTAAATCATCTACTCTATCCATTCTTGTAATTTCTAAAGCATCGTGAACATATTCAGAAACTGTAAATCCATTTTTAATATATTCATCTTTAATATTTACTCTTAAACGATATAAACATTTAGTAACTTTAAAATTATATAAATCAATTTTTACTAAGTTAGAATCAAATATAAAATCTGAGCCAATTTTATCAATATACATTTCATTAGATACTATTTTTATACCTTCTTTTGCAGAATCAGATAATTTATTATATTGTGCAACTATATTTACTGCTTCATCAATTGCTTTAAGTGTACTTTCTTTCTTTTCTTCATAAGTCACATCAACATCATAACGAGTTGAAGTATATAAATGATAAATATTTTCCCAGTGTTTAGTATTACGAATACGACCAGCAATTTGTTGAAATGAAGTTGATATGTCTATCATTGTATGTGATTTACGACTATCTGAAACAATAAATATATATCCATCTTCATCATAAATATCAGAACCCTCAAATACTGTAGAAGTTAATAAATTTATTTTCTTTGGAGTATCAATTGTATTACCTCTTAATAATCCAGTTTCAGTTTTATTATTAATTGACCAAATAGCTCTAGTATTATCATCAGTTAATCCACATTCTTGAACCATTTCTTTTATAAATTCTACAGAGTTAACAAAGAAATAAGCATTACCTTGTTTTGTTCCATCTAAAAATTCTTTAATTAATTGAGAAACTGTAGCTGAAACTGAATTATTACATTTTACAGATACAACATTTACTTCTCTAACTAATTCCCAATCAGCTATAACTATTGGTATTTCTTTTAATTCATCTAATATAAATTCTTCTTCAAGTACAGTAGCTGTCATAAAACAGTAATTTTTATATGATTGATAATTATTAAGTACACATTGAGCTGCATCTCTACGAAATGAATATTGTGTAAATAATAAATGAAATTCATCTACTAATAACATATATTTAGATGTATCAATCCATTTACTAAGTTTTTTTACAGAATCAAAAGTTACCATAATTTTAGGTATTTCTACAGAATCTAAGTAATCCATTAATTGTTTTTTAGATGTATAACCATCTACTCCAAATACTAAACCATTATATTGAGCAACTTTATTAGCTATTAAAGTTCTAAATGGTACTGCAATTACATAAGAGTTTTTATCTTTAAGTGCAATAGTTGTACCACCGCAACCCACTTTACCTTTGTCAAATAGACAATTAGTTGGAAGATTTGAAATTGCTTCTGATAAATATTGTTTAGAAGCGTTGATTGAAATTTTTGTAGTTGATTTCATAATTTAAATGTTTTAATTATTATTTGTTTTAAAATTTTAAGAAAAGTTTATCTATTTGATATTTTGTAGTTGGAAATTGTGGTTACACAAAATCTAAATTTTTTTTTCATCTTATATACAAGAATTATTTTTTACGATATATAATTTAAAAAATAACTAAGTGCTATTTAAAACACTTAGTTATAAAAATCTGGGAGATTTATTTTAAAAATAACTGTAAAATATAGTTATTTTTATTCTAATGCTTCAATAGCATTAATTTCACAGTTAAACACTTCTGAGAATGCTTTCTTGTTATTTATTATATTATATATCGGAATTTTACAGTCTTTCACTGATTCTAAAAGAGTTCCAACATATAAAAGTTCTTCATCATATTCTCTATAAACTAGATATCGTTGTTTTAAATCATAGTCTTTTTTAAATTTACCAATACTTATATTACATTTAGCTTCAAATGTATAAGTAGGTCTATTACCTCCAGATTTTAAATTAACACATTTTTTATTTGGATTGAGAAGTTTATATGCTTCAATCCAGAATATTTCAAGCTGTTCTAAATTATTAATAGAACATTCCTGTATAATTTTAAATCCTAATTTATAACCTAAATTATATATAAATTGGAGATGTTTATTAGGATGTCTATTTTTAGATAAATTATTAAAATGCTCTCTTTGTCTTTTATATAAATTTGAGCTTAATCCTATGTAGAAATGTTTTTCTGAGGTTATAGTATAAATACCAATCATATCATTAGCTAATTAGATTTTTTATATGTTTCATTTTCTTTTTAATTATAGTGCAATTTACGACTATTTTTTCATTAAAAATCCATCCGACCTAAACTTTCTTAAAAATAATTTTCTGAATACTCTCAACTAATTATTCTTTAATATTTATATTATCTATTGTTGATTCACCACACTCAGATGTTGTTTGAATTATTTCTTTACCTTTTTTAAAAAATATGTAATCCCAAAATGATTTCTTATATGATTTAGTAATATATATTTTATTATCCGAATCTACTTTAGTAATAAAAGCTTCAGTTGTTGAATCTTTAGTAAGTAAATAACCGTCAATTTTAAGGCAGTTTTTAGAGTACTGTATTTCTTTTAGATAAATACTATCATTTTGTATTTTGGATTCATTAGAAGTTACCTTAGTAGTATCTACGTCTATTATTCGGTTCTGAATCTTGCTATAAAAACTTAAATCTTTAATTTTCACTTTGTGTAATTTTAGTATAGAATCAATTTCATTTTTATGTTTAGTATCTTTAGTGGATATATACTCTTTTAGCTCTTTAGTTGTAAAAGTAATCTCTGATATTTTAGTATCTTTTACAGATAAATTATGTCTAAGATATTCAATATTATCTGTTTGTTTTTTATTCTTATCTAAGAGATAGATAGTACTACCAATTGAACCAATCAGTAGTACTACTATTATTAATTTAAATATTTGTTTTAGTGTCATTGTCAATTTCCTCCTCTGTTAATCCTAATTTTTTAGCCATCTCTTTAGTAAGGATTCTCTTTAATAATTTAAGTACTGGAAAGTTTGGAAATAATATAAGCATTGATGCGATAATTGATAATAATTCAACACCACTTATTAATGCAAATACCGCCTTTGAAGTTAAATAATAACCATTAACTAATTGTGTTTCAACTAAAAATAACCCCATAATTAGAATTAAATAGAAGGAAATTTTAATTAATGTATCTCTCAACCTGCTAGATATAATATGTTCCAAACCTTTTTTATAAACCGTTACTGATACACCTAATATTAAATCAATAAGACATAATACCAACATAACGTGAATTAAACCACTTATACTAGCAAATGTAGCACCAATAAAACCTCCAGCAACTAAAATTTTACCCCAAGCACTTGTACATAAATTACTAAATGCAATGGCTATACCTTTCCAAACACCTATAATTTGAATACTCATATCCGTTTTTATTATTTTTTTTTATTATTTTTTTTTGATTATTTTTTTGATTATTAAACATAACTATTCAAATTATCTATGTAATTATTTAATAGTAATATAAATTTTATTACTTTTTTGTTGTTTTTCTAAAAGATAATCTGTTAATTTATTCATCCAAAATCTACTATTTAA
>JFJP01040224.1_pt1 | contig 11623 bp, 8 predicted proteins | sample 431651 | NCBI WGS metagenome assembly JFJP01 (sample SAMN02602958, study PRJNA72255) | Microbial mat metagenome, whole genome shotgun sequencing project. | biome: fresh water; feature: sink hole; material: water; isolation source: purple microbial (photo- and chemosynthetic) mats found in... | reverse complement strand
CCCAGACCGTCTCCTTGCCGTCGCCAGACGAAAAATACGGCTCTTTTTTCGGTCGCTCCCAGCGTTCAAATCCTTATGGAAGGATTTGGGCAAAAGAATCTGCCTGCTCAAAATGTCGCTTGTTGTGGGTGACAATATGAGTGGCTCTGGCGGCCACGGCCAACTCAAGCAGTATCTCATCGCCCGGATCGGAGAGGGTCGGTCGCCAAGTGAAAAATATCTCCTGATGACTCGCCACAGAGCAAAGGGCATCCAAAAATCGGGAAATGGCTTATTGGGGAACGCTAGGAACCATGCCCGGACGAAGCAAAACATCCTCATACTCCAGAAAAACAGCAACAGAAAGAGACATGGTGAATCTCCCCAAGGCAATGTTGCGCAGCACTTTGTTAGACGCTCCACGCTTGGAGCGCAGCGCAGAGACCACGACATTGGTATCAATAACAAGATGCACATGCGGTATCGTATTCAATACCAGCGTGGATGCAAGCCATTTTTAAACAAGGTCAATATTAGGGACTGACCCCGTTTAAGTGATTAATTGAGATTTTTCTTTGATCGTTGTGTAGTCCGAATCCGAATATGTGTATTGCTCCATTCGCAGTAAGCCATTTGCTATAGCAGGTTGGAACCACTCCACAAAACGCTCTCCAGATGAGTAAGCCGCACGCTTATCTTTCTCGGTATCAGGAATATCCGCGATCAACAAAACCAACTCAGCATCAGCCGCTTCGCCTGTCGGTAAAAAAGAATTCGCGCTAACATCACGAAAAGACGATCTCGGAACATCGGCGACATTCGATCTAATCTTGGAACTGCTTCAACAAAATATTCTTTCTTATCTTGTTTTATGTATCCGTCATAAACAGAAGCGCGACTCATGATAGGATCAACAAAATGGAATGAGGAATCGAATGTGATATCTCTTCTAATGTCAAGTTGCGGGATATCAAACTTCTTACAAAATCTCTGAAAGAGGTCTTCTTCAAGAGTTTGTGTTATCTTATGTCGAGTCTGGTAGTCAGTGGATGTGTTTGTGGTAGTGGGCTGCGCGTCTTGATCGCGAACTCTTTCAGATACAGCCTCTTCTTTATTATTGGCCTTTTCTTCAAAAGGAGCATCAACAATACCCAATTCCCTCCGCAGATCACTTGGGCTTATTCCTGTGATGTTATATGTCGAAAGTCGTTGACTTTGATTTTGTGAAATTTGGGCTGCAAGATTCGCATAAGAAATACGAATCTCATTTAGTTCTTTCTTGGCTTCTGCCTTTTCTTGCTCGGCTCTTTTAATGTCTTTTTTAAGTATAAGAAAGCTGCCTATCGAAATCGAATGAAATGACTCTGAAAAAACAAGAGCCAATAAAAGAGCAGAGGTGATAATTATTTCTTTCGTGAGCAGATGCGGAGGATTGCTACTTCGAAACGCTTCAAAGATAAGATATCCTAGAAATAAACTCATCGCCAAAAGGAGAATTCGGCAAACTATGCTGGGCTTGGGTAAAGCATCGTTCATAAAATTATGACCTAATGTCCGAGGTCACCCACACCTGCCCGTGGCGCGCTTCCAGCCAAGGAGCGCAGCGACAGCAGGAAGCGTGACGCGGGGTAGGTGTGGGGTGCACCGCCTTGTTGGGCATTTTCAGATATTTAGTTCATATTGTGCCGATGTGCCCTTGCCTATGATCTTCATCGGCTTTCCAGACTTCTGAGACCTAAGGAGAGAATCGATAAATCGTGCGATTCTAAATGAAAAATGCACTGGAACGGCATTTCCTATCTGCTGGTGAATGTGACGCTTATTGCCTCCATGGAAAACCCATGAATCGGGGAAGGTTTGCAATCTGGCATACTCCCTGTCTGTAAAGCTCCGCAAACGGCTTGCTGAGATGCGCCACAATTTGAGATCGATGTTGGGATTTCTGATGAAAGCGCCGTTGACACGATCCTTGTCCTTTCGTTCCGCTTGGACATTTCCTTGTGCCCAGCCCCACACGGTCGCTGTATCCACTGCTGGAAATGGCGCGGCCAATGTTCTGAGGGGATGTCCATCGGAACCAGTCCTAGAGAATCTGCATGGAATTGGAGCTTCAGTCGGATCGAAAGGTTCGTCTGTTTCTTCATGGACTCTGCTTTTGAATCCCCATTCTGGGCAATGATTTGGCAGTGATATAAACGGATTAGCTGCAATATCCCCTAAATATGCTGAAGCAGGCGTATCCGACTCAGGAGCTGGCCAGTGAAAACCGGAGGGAAATTTGTCTAAGCTCGCTACGAAGATAAACCGTCTGCGAGTTTGGGGAACTCCATAGCCAGAAACACGAAATATGTTGTAGCGAATGTGATAGCCTAATGCCACCAGGTGCTCTGAAATAATGTCAACGAAAGGTTTTCCTGTGATGGGCTCTTTCATTGTTCTTAGATTTAGCACATTCTCGATGATCACAAGACGAGGGCGTTTAGCGGCAGCTAGTCTCACAACTTCTTTAAAGAGGTAGTTTCGTTCATCCCCGCCCTTTCGATTGCCGCCCAGTGAAAAACCTTGGCACGGAAATCCCGCCAAAAGAACATCCGAATCTGGCAAGTCATTTGGTGATAGCTCCCGCACATCGGCAGCCTCAACATGCCAGTTCGGGCGGTTGTCTCTGAGCGTTCGAATGCTCCATTGATCTATGTCACTCGAATAAACATGGGAAAAACCTGCCATCTCGAACCCCAAATCGAGACCGCCAGCACCCGAGAATAATCCGCAAAAGGTGTGTGTCATTTTAGTGTAACTTGTGGTCCAAGATCATCTTTGGCCCGGAATACTTTAAAACTATGCTTCTTGCCCGCATTCGGGTTGCTGACATAGGTGGGTTTCAATGTGTGGTTCAGCATATCGAAGCTGTAACCCCGGATCAATCTTGGAGACTCAACTCTGTCAAAAACACCTGACTCACGGAGTGCTGGCGACTTCGTAAATTCGATGGGTGCGATTAAGGTTGTCTGCCTGTCAGTTCCGACAGTCAGTGCATACGGTGTTGGTGCCACATACATCTTTCTGTCACGAATCATGATATCCCCGTAGCTTCCAAATCCTTTCAGATTCTTGTTTTTATGGATGTAATCATGATCTGCATTCAAAAAATCACCATGACACATTACTAAATCATATACTGGATATTCCTTTTCTTTGGTTTGCGCTGGGTATCGTCCGAATACGTAATAGATGGTTCTGCCGTTGTGCTTTCCCGATGGAACTTGGCTGTTGCAGTCGTAATTTGCTTCTCGTCCGGGAAATCCAAGACCCTTGATCTCAAAACCGACAGGATGATCTACCAATCGAAAATCTGGGTAAGCGTTCCTTGATGGTTCGTCAAAGTTCAGACCTAGCCTTTGAAGCCTATCTGCGAACCAATTTTGAAAGCTAAATTCTTTGTCTGTAGATGAGACGCGGCTTATCAGCTCGCCTGCTGTTATTGCGCGAGCACATTCGAGAAAGATGCTGGAGATGATTGTATTCATATTTTTGCCCAACGTCAAAACTGAGCCGCGACCATGCCTGGCGCATTTCGTGCGCAAGCACGAAATGTGACAGGCATGGTAGTTGGCTCCAGTGCCTTGTTAGATCTTATTTTTGTCATTGGCGGTATACTTTCGCTCAATAAACTGAAGGGTCTTTGGGCGAATCTTTGACTTAATTCCAAGCGTGCGCTCTGCTGCAACCTTCTTACTGAAATCGATAATATCGTCCTTTGACTTAAATCGGTGTATATGTCCAATAAGGTTGTTGAGAATATTATAGATAATGTCATCAATGAAAAGCAAGTCCTCGATTGTGACACAATTAAGATTTCCAGCGTGGACTATGCCGCAACGGCGTCGATATGCTTCTTGAATTCTGGCAGCAAACTTGCCGGAATCCCAGATCCCAATCCAGCCGAGAAACGCCTCAATTCGCTCAGGAAGGTCATCTGTATATTTGTCTCCCTGGCGAGTTAAAAGCGTTTCCAGAGCGATCATCTGAAAGAGAAAAGCTGTGGGCACATCGCTGCAATTGTAGCTTCGACCGATAAGAATTGAAGCCGATCGCAAATCATCTCGCCATGTGGGCGAGACATTCTCCTTTCCACGAAGAATGCGCAGCAACATCGGAAAAAAAGTGTGCTTCTGGTAGTCCTTCCAAAAATGGGCTAGAAGGAGTGGCATTCCTTGTTTTACCCGTTCATTCTGCATTGAGGCGCGTTTTGAGGTTGTGTCGAGAAACGCGTGTGCAATAAACGCTTCTGAGTGTTGTCCGATTATGCCAATGGTGCTTGATGACCCTCGCTTCATGCCGATTCGACATGTTGAAAAGATGGCCAACTCTTCCTCCACAAGTTTTAGGCATTTCGGACGAATGTCTTTAAGTGTTCCGGTGAACCTGAGAACGGCAAACATTTTTGCCGATTCGAAGTTGTTATGCCATGAGACTCCCCGAGAGAGAAAATCCTTATGACGCTTAACAGGGAAACGGCTACGCGAGCGTAGTAGCTTGCTCTTCTCAATCAGGGTGACTCGTATAAGCTCCACCTCATCCAAGCCGTCGCCCGGAAAAGGCGTGACGCCGGAAATTGGCACAACGATAATCCATGGTGCTTTTGTGTCCTCGTTCTCAGTGGCAGGATTTTTAATTGGCATCGACGTCGCGTGGTATTCTCTGATCTAACGCTCAAACTGAGCGATTCGTATGCTTGGCGCGAAAAGTGCCCCCGCGCAGCGGGGAAAAAGCACTTTCCGTGACAAGCATACGAATTCGCTCTAGTGCTTTGTTGGGCTCATTTTTAGGGCTCTTCTGTTACTTCGATTTCATAGGCATCAAATTCCTGGAAAACAACCTCTTCTATCTTGGAGTAATCGTTCGAGAATTTCAATTTTATCGTTCCGCTCGCCGAAGTGTAGTCCGACACTGAATCAGTGGCGTCTGTCGTGCCCGGCTCGTCGTCTGGGCCGTTATACTCTGTCTCTTCCCATGTTAGCTCTGCGGAGAAATGCAATGTCGCATCGAACGTTATCGTGCATTCATGATCACCAATGGCCACGATTTTATATTCATCAATTATAATGTCCTCAAGCTCTCCGTCGACATCCGAGTATTTGTCCTCGGCGTGGCTATACGTGAACTCATCCTTAAGATTCCATAATTCGTCTATTAAATCCTGCAAATTCGAGTCAATGGATTGCTTGACTTGAAGGAGCCGCTTATCGTCACTCAGCAGCAACTCGGTGATTGCTGGAAGTGATTTAAAATACAATAGAGACGGGAATCGCTCACAAGCATCCTTGAAGTCAGTATCTTGTGACACAATACCGACACAGCAACCATTCTTCGTCGCGTATGCCTCAAGGGAGTCAATAGCGAAGGCATCCGGAAATTCCTTTCTCTTTTTTCCGTCTTTAAATGGAGATTGAACCGCATCATACCAGCCCATAACTCGCTTAAGATCAACATATTCATATCCCAACTCGATGTAATTGAATTGCTTGGTAAACGAAGTCCACTCATCCAAGGCTATCTTGCGAACCTCCCAGTTCTCAAAATTCGTTCCGTTGTTTTTCGGGAAGTTCTTCCACTTTGCCAAGAATGGGGCTCGCTGCTTAGCCTCATTTAATGCCTTTAGCGCGTCGTCCGATCGCTCGCGTATCTGGCGAAGTATTTCTAGCTTTATGGGTGCGGGTAAAAGTAATTTTACGGAACGCTTTTTCGCAACGGGTATGAATGAGCTTAGTGCCGTGGATGAAAAATTATACTGCTGCCCCGCGAGGATACTTGTGTCGAGGAAAATTGCGGTTGGAATTGCCATGGTATTTTATGCCCAACAGTATTATTCAGCCGAACTGAGTTTGGTTATTTGATTGATGGAAATTCTCGTATTGTGTTGATTTCGAGAAAAAGGGGTAGCAGTTGAGAGCTGTTTTTGTGTCCTTGGATAGGATTTCATTTTTGGTTTTTCTGTTCGCGGTTTATGGTTCCGTTAAGTTTAAAATCGCTCCTATATCAAATTACCGATCCCCTTTAACCAGTAAATTACTATCAAAATTTTCACTCGCTGCAAGGGGAAATCGAAATTATTTTCATTGTGTTGTGTTTGGTTTTTTAAAAATATATTACCAAACTTGTGTTGTTTGATGCAAAGCCAAATCATGAGAGACAGCAAGCCAGTCATCAACCGTCAAGATTTGCTGCCTGCCCACTATTTTTCAGCCTGTGATAGCTGGTCAACATCTGGGCGCTGAGGACGGAGCGGGTGCCTGCGTTTTTTGGGAGTTGCAGCAGTTGGGATGCGTACAACTTTTGGCGGAACAGGCGTGCTTTCAGCAACACTCTCCTTCGGCACCTTGCTCGGCGACACCTCGGCAGATTTTTTACCATCGGCCAAAATGGTTTCTATCGCTGCGATCTCCGATTCGGAAAGCGCGGTATCTGAGTCGGCCATGATATTGTCGCGTAGCTGCTCAGGATTGCGTGCCCCCACGATCACGGTCGTAACCCTTGAATCGCGTAAGCACCACTGGACGGCAAGGCGGTTCAGTGTTTGCCCTCTCCCTACGGCGAGTGCCGAAAGTTTTTTGATTTTTTTGAGCAAAGGCTCGTCAATGCTCTCCCGTTTGAGAAAAACATTTTGCGCTGCGCGAGAGTCGTCTGGCACTCCGCTGAGGTAACGAGGAGAGAGGAGTCCTTGGGCAAGAGGCGAAAATGCAGCAAACCCCATCCCGCGCTTCTCTGCACGGCGGAGGGTTTCGTCTTCGACCGTGCGATTGAGCATTGAATAGGAACATTGGTGTATGAGCAGAGGCGTTCCTAAATCTTCCATGATCTTGGCCGCATCCTTAGCCGCATCTGGCGGGTAGTTGCTTATGGCAGGATAAAGTGCTTTGCCTGAGACAACAGCGGAATGCAACGCGCCCATCGTTTCGAACAAAGGCGTGGAAGGGTCGAAACGGTGGGAGTAATAAATATCCACATAATCCAGCCTGAGGCGTTTCAGCGACTGGTCTAAAGAGGCGAGGAGATGCTTTCTTGATCCGCCCGATCCGTAAGGGCCTCCCCACATGTCATAACCCGCCTTGGTGGAGATGACAAGCTCGTCGCGGTGGCATACCAAATCGGATGAGAGCACCCCGCCAAGATTGCTCTCAGCCGCCCCTGGAGGCGGGCCGTAGTTGTTGGCCATATCAATGTGAGCCACACCAGACTCGAACGCGCACAATGCCAGTGCGCGTGCCTTTTCTTGTGTCTCAAAATGATGCCATCCGCCGAGCGAAACAGCAGGCAGTAACAGTCCCGAATTGCCGCAACGATTGTATTTCATGCATGCAATGTTGGAGCATCGGATGCCGAAGTGTCAAAGCTTATAGAAGAAGAGAAAAGTGGTAACAGAAAAAGGAAGACGCCCAGCGATTGAAAAAGTGGAAGAAAAGAAGGCGCAGAGAAGTTTTTACAAATTTATCAGCCTTTAAACACATCAACTCCAAATTTAAAAATCTTACCTTCGCGCTCTCCTCTTCCTTCGTGGTTAAAAAATATTCGTTGACCCTCTGGATTGCTGGAATTTAGTTTCTTCCTCTTTCATTTTGCAGTCTTACTTCTACAATCTGCATTTCTCCATCCCCTCGCCCCCGTCTTGCCAGGGCGAAGAAGAGCGGTCTCGTGCGACCGCACTCCAGAGATGCTTCGCATCTTTGGGAACGGGGCTGTCAAGGCTCCAAGCAACCCCATTTACCCTTTGATTTTACAGGGATTGGGGCGCGGTCAGCCATTTCCCCGATAGCATCATAGGCAGGGCACATCAACCACCTGCCTTCTGTGTCAACGAACCCCCACAACCCATTTTTCTCCATCCGCACAGGAGCCATACCGCCCACGAACGGGAGCATTGACTCGCATTTCGGTTTCACGACCCAAGAGCCCGCACGGTTTATCGCCCCACAAAGCCCGCCGCCACTTTCACGAACAACCGCCGTGGCGTCAGAAAAAGGGAACGCTTCCAAAAATTGCGGCGCGACTGCAAACATCCCGCGTCTATCTATGTAACCCCACACACCATTCGATTTCACTGCTGCAAGATCACTGGAGAACGAGCCTGCTCCCTCGTATTTCGGCTCCACAACACATTCGCCGCGCCCGTTTATAAAACCCCAAAGTCCATTGTCTCGCACGGCGGCCAACCCATCGGAGAAAGGCTCCATTTTTTCAAAGCCGCGCTCCGATATCACATTGCCTGACCTATCTATCAGGTGCCATTCACCAGCAACCAAAACCCGTGCCCCTTCCTTGGAAAACGGACTCGCACGCTCCACTTTCATCTCAATCACTAGCGTGCCTGCCACATCTAAATACCCCCAGCTACCATTCAGTCTGACGGGCGCAAGCCCCTCTTTGAACTCCATCACCTCAGAGTATTTCGGGTCTATGATCCAGTTGCCATGCTGATTGATGAACCCCCACAAACCATCTTTTTTTACGCAGGCAAAACCTTCTGAAAACGAGCGCGCATCCTCATAAGATGGCGGGATAACCCACTCGCTTTTTATGTTCACATAACCCCACAGTTTGCCTTTTTTGACAGCAGCCAAATTCTCTCTGAACGGGAGCACGCCATCAAACTGCGGGCCGATGATCCATGTCTCATTTTTCAAAACAGGAGCATTTTCTAGCGTGGTAGGCACGGTTTGTGAATTCGGCATTGGCGCGGTATCGGCGTCTGCCTGCTTCAACGAAGCTGAAATACTGGTTTTGGGATAAGAGAAAGAAGGTTTTTTTATTACCCACACAGTCCCTCCAATACTTCCGAGGACAAGCACAGCGGCGACCCATATTCCCCATCCGCTTTTTTGCTTTTTCTTGGAAGGAACAAAGGGCGTCTGCGGCGTGCCGAGCGCAATTTCATTTTCTTTGATTGGCGTTACGGCATCTTGTGTTGGGGCGTGCTCAGTAGTTGGTTCCTCGTGAGCCGCATCTGGCAAAGGCTCTTGTTGCTTGGGCAATTCATGAAGCCAATCCTGTTCTTTGAGAAGTTCGGCAGCCCTTTTGATCACCGCTTGGTATTCCCGATCCTTGGACGCCAGCATGTCTTGGGATTCTTTGAGCATCAGACCCAGCTTGGCTGCCTCCGCGTCCTTCTCCTGTAGCTTGCGGATCAGTTCATCAAGCGCAGCCTTCTGCGATGCAAACTCTTTAAGTCGTTCAATGTCATCCTTCAAACGCCTGTTTTCTTCTGCATTTTTTTTGGCCAACTCATTGCTTTCTGCGAGGCGTGTTGCTGCGGCGTTTTTTTCGTCTTCAAGTGTTTTTATTTTCGCTTTCAGACCTATTATTTCGTCCTCATGCGCTGCGATTTTTTTCAGTGCAATGGACTCCTTTTGAAGTGCATCCTCAAGGACTTTTTTATCTGGATTAGATTTTTTTTTCAGTAGCGAAAGTTCCTTTTCGCAAGCGTCAAGCTGCGCCTGCAACTCCCTTTTTTCCTTGATAGCAGACTCCCATTTAGAGCGTAGCAACTCACAATCCTTCTGGAACTGCCTATTGGTCTTGCTCAAGTCGTTGCCGGATTCCAGCACCTGCATGAGCTGGCGTGTAGTTTCCTCCAGCTTGGCCTTAAGCACCTCTGCCTCTTTGTCTGCCGCACGCCCATGCACGACATCGTGCACGGTGTCGGAAAGAGGTGCAGATTCTTTTGCCACGCCTGTCGCCGCGACTTGGCGTGCCGCATGTGAAGCGGATTCGAAAGGATTATGAGCCGGGCGGCGTTCGAGCAGTCCAGTCTTCTTTATGGCGACCAAAAAAGCCAAGTCTGGACAATTTTCGAGGTGAGCCCAATCAGCCATCCCCTCCCTCCAGACGGAAGTCGCTGGCAAAATAGCACCTGTGCCAAACAGCGATTTGAAATCGTCGAGGGAAAATGGCCCTTTGGTCTCTTGGCCTTCTAAATAATACCACCCTGAAATCATGCTTATTTTTTCGGATGAAAACTACCGTATTTGCGTTTGCGCTACACCTTCGCGGCAGTACTTTTATTTTCTAAATCAAACACTATGCGCCCAGCCACTATTGTCACAACGGCACGCCCTTTGAGCGTGGTGCCGTGATAGGGAGTGTTCCTGCTTTTGCTGGCAAACTCGTTAGCATTGACAACCCATTCCATGTCCGGGTCCAAAATAGTCACATCCGCATCGGCTCCCTCCGATAGCGTCCCTTTGTCCAGCTTGAGCAGGCGGGCGGGGTTCACAGTAGTTTTGCGGATTATTTCCATCAACGGGATATGGTGCTTGTGGTAGAGGCAATCTAAATAAATAGCGATCTGCGTTTCCAACCCCAAAATGCCAAATGGTGCTTCTTGAAATTCCACTTCTTTTTCAAATGAGCAGTGCGGGGCGTGGTCGCTGGCCAAAATCTCCAGAGTGCCATCGCGCAACCCTTCGACCAGTGCCTGTATGTCGCGTGGCGTGCGGAGCGGCGGGTTCATTTTGTAGTTTGTGTCGTAGCCTTCCACGGACGCATCCGTGAGCGTCAGGTGGTGCGGCGTGGCCTCGCCAGAAATTTTAACGCCCCGTTCTTTGGCTTCGCGGATTATGCGGACACCGCCGGCTGTGGTCACATGCTGGCAGTGGACAGGGTGTCCAGTCATCTCGCTGAGCAGCGCGTTGCGGGCAATCATCATTTCCTCGGCTATAGCAGGCCATCCGGGCAACCCTAGAATCATGCTCCAATAACCTTCGTTCATAACGCCGCCATCCGAAAGTGTGGCTTCTTGGCAATGATCTAAAATCGGGAGGTCGAACATTTTGGCGTACTCGAACGCACGGCGCATCAGCTCCGCGCTCTGTATGCACTGTCCGTCATCGGTCAAGGCAACGACACCCGCCTTTTTGAGCGAGCCATAAGATGCCAGTGCTTCACCCTTCATGCCTTGCGAAAGGCAGCCCGTAAAAAAGACATTCACCACTGCTTTTTCGGCGGCACGCTGCTTCGCCCACGCTATGACGCTGGCCGAATCTGCTGGTGGCTGAGTATTGGGCATGGCCACAATGCTGGTGTAGCCACCGTGCGCCGCCGCCATGGTTCCCGTCTCGATTGTTTCCTTGTCAGGTCTTCCAGGCTCGCGCAAATGTACATGGATATCCACTAGGCCAGGCACAACTAGGTGGCCCGCAGCATCGAGCGTTTGGCAAGAAGATGGAAGTGCGCTAGGCGACACAATTTTGCCGTCTAAAATTGCAAGCGGACGGATGGCGTCCTCTTGACTAGCAGGGTCGAGCACGCGCCCGTTTTTGATGAGCAGAGCATTCATTGCGATTTATCCTCCTTGTCAGAAGGTGCTTGACCACCGTTGAGCAAGTAAAGGACTGCCATGCGTATGGCCAACCCGTTTGTGACTTGCTCCAAAATCACAGAGTTGACACCGTCTGCCACTTCGCTTGCTATTTCGACGCCACGGTTGATCGGCCCCGGGTGCATGATGAGAACATCGGGCTTGCACCGCTGAAAACGCTCTTGGTGCAGCCCGAAAAGTGAGACGAATTCCCCCGTCCCAGGAAAAAGCGTGGCTCGCTGGCGCTCGTGCTGGTTGCGCAGGAGGTAGATGACATCGGCCCCCTCTATC
>JFJP01012363.1_pt1 | contig 11625 bp, 14 predicted proteins | sample 431651 | NCBI WGS metagenome assembly JFJP01 (sample SAMN02602958, study PRJNA72255) | Microbial mat metagenome, whole genome shotgun sequencing project. | biome: fresh water; feature: sink hole; material: water; isolation source: purple microbial (photo- and chemosynthetic) mats found in... | reverse complement strand
TTTCGATCTGGTCAAGAGGTAAAGGCTTACTGCTTGTAAACATGTCCGACTCCTTGTTGTCTGGCGTACCAATAAAATTTGGGCAACCCAAACTGCTCAATTACACGATAAATCTACTGCAAACTTCGCTCAGCAAAACCTAAGAAATACTAACACATTGACCCAATTTATGGAAGAATTTGGTTCCGGTCTTTGCGCGGGACTGCTCCGCTATGTAAGTGTATGAGTGTTTCGGTTGTATTTTGGACTTGGAGTTTATAACAGATGCTGATCATACAATTTGAACATGAGCCCATTCGATTTAAAAATTAAATGTGATTATTTGAAAAAGGAAAAGAAATTTCTACTGTGATGGTTCAAAACATGTCCTGTATGCCGCCTGGGTGGCTGGCGGCTCGGCTACAGCCATGTTTTACAGTCAACTGTCAAGTGTCAAGCGTGTCAAGCTATATTCCTGTTAATTTCGTAAGTTGTATTATAATTAAAATGCATTCAGTGATTGGATGCAGGTGGATGCGCGGATATCCTCGCATTGCTGATTCACTCCCTCATTTTCATTTCTCTTAAGGAGGAGAAACATGAAACGTGCTGTATATGTACTATTGTCCATGTTTGTTTTGACGAGCATGCTTCTAACTGCCTGCGGTACCCCGGCAACTGAAGCACCCGTAGTTGAAGCACCTGCTGCAACTGAAGCACCCGCAGTTGAAGCACCCGCTGCTACTGAAGCTCCCGCAGCTTTTGAAGGCATGATGGTTGAATCTCCCGACTGTGATTACGGCGGTGAATTCAAATCCATCGAGGCCGTGGATGCATACACCGTCAAGTTCAGCCTGTGCTACCCTGATCCGGCCTTCCTTTCAAAGGCGGCGTTTGCCGTTTTTGCCATTCAGGATGCCGATTACCTGAACGAGATGAGTGGTGATGCTATGAAGATGAGCGAAGCCCCAGTCGGTACCGGTCCGTACATGGTGAAGGAATGGGTGCGCGGTGATCACATCACCTTTGAAGCCAACCCGAATTTCTGGGGTGAAGCACCCAAGACGCAGACTCTCATCTTCCGCTGGTCTGCAGAAGCCGCACAACGTTTGGTTGAATTGCAATCCGGCACCGTGGATGGTATCTTCCTTCCGTCTGCCGATGACTATGAGACCATTTCGGCTGACCCGAACCTTGCCCTATACAACTTCGAAACGGGTAACATCTTCTACATTGGTATGAATAATACCATCCCTCCGTTTGACAATGCCAAAGTCCGTCAGGCCGTGGCGATGGCGATCAATAAACAGCAGATCGTGGATACCTACTATCCGGCTGGTTCCGCTGTTGCTGAGCAGTTCGTGCCGCCTTCCTTCAACCCTGGCTTTAGCACATCCGGTGATGGTGCGAAATGGTACGCCTACGATCCCGAAGCCGCCAAGGCGTTACTGGCTGAAGCAGGTTTCCCGGACGGTTTCGAGGCCACCATATCCTATCGTGATGTTGTACGTGTGTACCTGCCCAATGTGAACCAAGTTGTGCAGGAAATTCAGGCTCAACTGGCCGAGGTTGGTATCAAGGTCACCATTGAAAAAGTAGAATCTGGTCCGTACCTCGATTCGGTCGCCGCTGGCAAAGAAGATTTGTATCTGAATGGTTGGGGTATGGACTATCCCGATGCAACCAACTTCTATGATTTCCACTTTGCGAGCGACCAAATTCGCTTTGGAACTGAGTGGCCCGATCTCGTTAAAGAGATCAAAGCAGCCGGACAGACTGGTGACCCGGCTGAACGCCAGGTTCACTACGACGAAGTCAATCGCCTCATCAAGGAATACGTGCCAATGATCCCAGTGGCGCATGGCACCACTGCCAACGCCATGAAGGCTGATGTGGACAATGTGGTCATGGGTCCGCTCAATGAGAATTTTGAGCAGATGACCACCCCCTCGGGTCAGTTGGTTTGGGTGCAGAGCTCCGAGCCGATCGCGCTCTCCTGTGCGGATGAGAGCGACGGCGAGACCCTGCGCGCCTGCGAGCAGATTTATGACGCATTGCTCGGCTACGAGTTTGGCGGTGTGGCACCGATCCCGGCTTTGGCTACGGCCTGGGAACCAAACGCCGATGCAACCGAATGGACATTCACCCTGCGTGAAGGCGTTACATTCCATAACGGCGCGACCTTTGATGCGAACGATGTAGTCGCATCCTTTGCCGCCCAATGGGATGCTTCAAGCCCGAACCACGTGGGCAGAACCGGTACATTTGAATACTTCAACGGCTTCTTTGGCGCGTTCCTCAATGCGCCTCAATAACCCGTTTGTGATCTGAGTATCCAACAATAACATCGTGTGTCCTGGGTATCCACAAGGTACCCAGGACACACACAAAATACCCCTTCTATGGCTCAATTCCTTATTCGACGGTTTTTGCTGACTTTACCTGTTCTTTTTGGCATTACCTTTGTGACGTTCGCACTTGCACGCATCCTGCCTGGTGACCCGTGCTTCGCAGCGCTGGGCGAAAAGGCAACGGCTCAACAGTGCGAGGACTACAATGAACGGATGGGCTTCAATGATCCCATCATGGTTCAATTTGTACATTACATGGGAGATGTGATGCAAGGCGATTTTGGTGTATCAACCAAGGACGGGCGTACCGTTCAACAGATCGTCATTCAGCGCCTGCCAATGACCATTGAGATTGCCATTGGGGCAACAATCTTTTCAACCACGGTTGGCATCCTGCTTGGCATGATCTCCGCGGTACGACGGAACACCCTGCTCGACGTGGGTACGATGATAGGTGCCAACATCGGGATTTCAATGCCGGTCTTCTGGCTGGGGTTGATGCTGGCATATCTGTTTGCGATCATCTTCAAGGATACGCCGTTTTGGCTCCCGCCGTCGGGGCGCCTTTCCTCAGGCATTACGATCGCACCGTTGGCAGAAACATTCAACATGGGCGAGTTAAGCGGTTCATGGGGTGTGCTGGTTGATTTTGCGTCACACTCAGTGTTGTTCAATGCATTGATTACAGGAAACTTCGTGGTTTTCAAGGATGCCGTCAGGCATTTGATCCTGCCCTGCATTGCCGTTGGCACCATCCCTCTTGCGATTATTGCGCGCATGACACGATCCAGTATGCTGGAAGTGCTCGGTCTCGACTTTATCCGCACTGCGCGTGCCAAAGGATTGACCAACAATAAAGTTATTTTTAAACATGTCATGCGTAACGCAATGCTTCCCATTGTGACGATTATCGGGTTATCGGTGGGCGGGTTGCTGAGCGGCGCGATTCTCACTGAAACTGTATTCGCCTTGCCCGGCATGGGCACACAACTATTAAGTGCGATCCTTTCCCGTGATTACGCAGTAGTACAGGCATTCACTGTCATTATTGCCGTCATCTTCGTATTTGTAAATCTTATTGTGGATCTCTCCTATGGATTTTTGGACCCGCGCGTCCGAATGCAATAAACACTATCATTATGCCATCACCCAAACCCCTCCAACTTGAACCGCTCACAACCGAAATTTCGCGCACGCCATTTCAAAACGCGCTCCGCCGTTTCCGCCGCCACCGTTCGGCGCGCGCGGGCATGTTTGTTTTGGGGATATTGACGCTGGCCGCGATCTTTGCGCCCTTGATCGCACCGTACGATCCGATCAAACCTTTGCGTGATGTAAAACGCCGTTCATCCCCATGTATTTATATATTGGGTTGTCCTGGAGATCAGTCTCAGCACATCTTTGGCACTGACGGCAATCAACGCGACCTGTTTTCGCGGGTCGTTTATGGCGCACGCCTTTCGCTTACCATAGGTGTTGCCACAGTGACCTTTGCCATTGTCATCGGCGTTGTCCTCGGAGCATTGGCGGGCTACAGTGGCGGCTGGTCAGATAACTTAATCATGCGCATCATGGATGTTTTGCTGGCATTTCCCAGTCTAATATTAGCCATCGCGATCGTCGCCGTGCTCGGTCCCGGCCTAGCCAACGCCTTGCTTGCAATCTCCTTCGTATCCATCCCGATCTATGCGCGGTTAGTGCGCGCCAGTGTTCTGCAGGTGAAAGAGCAGGATTTCGTCTCTGCTTCGCGTGCGCTGGGAGCTTCACCAATGGGCATCTTGAATAGACACGTACTGCCGAACGCTCTGACTCCCCTCATCGTTGCCGCAACACTGGGAATTGCCTCTGCCATTCTGGACGCGGCGGCTCTTTCCTTCCTGGGTCTTGGCGCGGCGCCTCCAACGCCTGAGTGGGGGCTGATGCTTGGTGAAGAGCGCAACAGCCTCTTCAATGCCCCGCATCTGGTCTTCTTTCCGGGCACCTTCATCATGATCACAGTGTTGGCATTCAATTTACTAGGAGATGGTCTGCGGGATGCTTTAGACCCAAGGTTGGCCAACTAAATTTAATCTCAAATTTACGAATCAAAAAACGCGGCACAAGTTGTACCGCGTTTTTTTGTTTATTTTTTTACCCTGATAATAACCCCCAGACCGCCAGTGCTCCAAAAATAAGCAGTGCCGCCCCGGCGCCTGAAAGGACCTCGCGTGATTCGCGCAGATCCTGCAAATGAAAATTTGGGAATAGCCCGGCCACCTGCCAGCGCGGACCGGCGAACCAGGCGAACATCGCACCGCCGAGCAAGCCGCCCACATGCCCCCAATTATCAATGCCGGGCGCCAGGCCAATGAACAAATTAACCCCAATGATGAAAACCGCGTTGCCAATTGCCTGCTTTGCCTGACTGCCAAACAATTTACGGTTCTGATAAAAGAAGATCACTTCGGCCGCTACCAGCCCAAAGATTGCTGTGGATGCGCCAACGGAGTATCCATCTGTCAGTAAAAAGGAAAATACATTTCCCGCAAAAGCACCGAGAAAATAAAGCAGGACAAACCTGCCATGACCAAAGTGCCGCTCCAGAAGCGAACCGAGCGACAACAAGGCATACATGTTGAAAAAGATATGGGTCACCGAGCCATGCAAGAAAACAGGAGTAATAAACCGCCACCACTGCCCCTCAAGGATCAACTCAGTAACGCGCGCACCCAGCATCAGCGGCAGGTCGTCCCCATTCAACATAGCCTTGCTCGCCATTTGCAAAAGATAGATCAGCACCGTAAAGCCGAGGATGGCATAGGTCGCCATGGGTACCAGGGACGGCATGGCAACGCGGACAGATTGGGGGGAAGAAGCAGGCTCTGGCGGTGCAAAAGGCTCAGGGGCTTCCTGACCTGAAAATGATCCGTTCACAAAGCCACCTTTCGCTGCAGCACCCGCAAATGTTCGGCGGAGATGATGGCGCGTACTTTATCCACCGTATCATCCAGATGAAAATCCTGGTTGACGATCACATAATCAAATGCCTCGATGCGCTGCAACTCCTTGCGTGCGGTGGCAATGCGCAGGGACAGGGAATCTGCGGTTTCGGTCTTTCGCTCACGCAGGCGCCGCTCCAGTTCATCCTCACCTTCACAGGTGATGAAGATCAGCAGCGCCTCAGGGGCAAGTTTCCGCACCGACTCGGCTCCCTGCACATCCACCCGCATGATCACATCCTGCCCGCTTGCCAGCGCACCGCGCACCTCGGATTTCGGGATGCCCTTGTAATCGCCATATACGATCGCGTATTCGATCAACTCATTCTCTTCGATCATGCGCGCGAATTCGTCATTGGAAACGAACCAATAATCCCTGCCGTTCACTTCAGCTTCACGTTTTTCACGTGTTGTGGCTGTAACTACAAAATGAAATGGAAAGCCGCGCTCTTTCATGCGCTGCACAACAGAATCTTTGCCAACACCGGAAGGACCGGAAATGACAATGAGAAGCGGATTGGGTTTACGGAGTTCAAAGGATTTGGTCATGGGTTTATTTTACCAAAGAGCAGCGCCGCCTCCCGCCATTGGGCTGATTCGCAGTAAAATGGGTCCATGCCAACTTATGATTTTATCTGCAACAACTGCGGAAAAAGATTTGACGTATTTATGACCTTCAACGAATACGGGAAAAAAACCGTGTCATGCGTCCACTGTCAAAGCGAAAATGTCCGGCGCCGCATGACCAGGGTGCGGATCGCCAGGTCTGATGCAAGCCGGTTGGAATCCGCGGCTGATGATTTTTCAGGCATGGAAGGGATCGAAGATGACCCCAAGGCCCTGGCGCGCATGATGCGAAAGATGGGCGGTGAAATGGGCGAGGACCTGCCTGCCGAGTTCAATGATGTCGTGGATCGGCTGGAGGCGGGACAAAGCCCCGAAGAGATCGAATCTGCCCTGCCTGATCTGGGGATCGATGAATCAGGTGCGGACTCAGACGATGCCTGAGATCGGCGGACGCGAACTACTGCACTCAGGGTAAGATAAAGTCAACTGCATTTTGCCGTTGACTTTTTTTATTTTCCTTGCTAAAATCTAATTAGATACTTATCTAATTAGATAGACGGAATAAAAAAATGAACACAAACCCTGAAATGCTCGATTTTCTCAAAGCCATGTCTGACGCAGACCGTTTACGCATCATCGGTCTGCTGACCCAGCGCCGAGCCAGCCGCGCTGATATTGTCTCCAAACTTAATCTCCCCTTGCGCGATGTGGTGAATCACCTTGCCTTCCTTGAGTTTGTCGGCGTCCTTTGCCAGAAAGAGGATGTCTACGAATTGAACGATACCAGGCTCACGACACTCGCGCGTGATAATTTTGCGCAGGAACGCCCAACCTATGTCCCCGCACCCGAATTGGATGCACCATCCAAAAAAGTGCTGAAAGCCTATCTCAACGCCGATGGAAGCATCCGGCAGATCCCAACTCAACCCGCCAAACTGCAGGTGATCCTGAATTACCTGATCCAGGCGTTCGCGCCTGAGGCCCATTACACCGAGAAGGAGGTTAACCAGATCCTGCGCCGCTTCCATGAAGATACTGCGGGGCTACGCCGTGACCTGGTGGATGCGCGAATGCTGGACCGCATCAGCGATGGGTCGCGCTACTGGCGCGTGGACGAGGGCACGAAATGAGCGAAGAAGCCGTCGCCTTCTTCAAAGCCCTCGCCGATGCCAGCCGCCTCAAGATCATCGGACTTCTGGCGCAGCAGCCCTACAGCGTGGAGGAACTCGCGGCTCTGCTCAACCTCAAGCCGTCCACGGTTTCGCATCACCTGGCAAAACTGGCGCAGGTCGGTTTGGTCAGCGCACGAACAGAGAGCTACTACAACGTCTATCAACTGGACGAAAAGGCACTGGAGAGTAGATCACGAGACCTGTTCTCACAGGAAAATCTCGCCGCCTCGATCGTCGATGTGGATGCAGATGCCTACGACCATAAGGTCATTGCTGATTTCTCGCGCAAAGATGGAAGCCTGAAAACCATCCCTGCCCAGCGTAAAAAACTGGAAGCCATATTGCGGCATATCGTGAAAGCTTTTGAGCCGAATAAAAAATACAGCGAAAAACAGGTCAACGAGATATTGGGCAGGTACCACGAAGACACAGCCAGTTTGCGGCGTGAACTGGTCGGCAATAAATTGATGAAGCGCGAAGGGGGTGGAGGCGATTACTGGCGGGAATAAAGAAAAGCCGCTGAGCTTGCGAGCCGCTCTTGTACGTCAGCGGCAATGCGGTCTCAGCGGCTGTGAGTTGTCAATGTCTTTCTTTAATTGAGAAACTTTCACTGCCCCCAAGCGGCATATTGAGCGGCGCAGATTCCAATGCCATGACCCGGCTGTTCGCAAAGAAGCCAAAATCGAACTCGGCGGCGTCGCCCGCCCTTTTGCCTGGGATGGGCATCAGCCTGGCTGTGAGCGGTTTATCCAGCCGCATTGCCAGCGCGGAAATATCCAACAGGAGCGGGGTCATTTCTTCGGCGGTCAGATCGCCGGCCAGCGGAACGGTATCCAGCCCGGTGCCGCAGACCGCCGAATAAAGCAAGGCGTCCTTCACGGTCAGTACCCCTTCGGCGGCGCGCTTGGCAAGGACCGAATCTTCGAGAATTGGCTGCATGAATCCACTGAAACCCGTATGCGGGAAGTCAGCGCGGTCAACGGCCTCCGTGAGAATGGCTGCCGCAGCCAGCGAGCCATGCAAGCCGATCTTTGGCACACCCATTTTTTCCACTGCACCGCCAAGCGAATGCGCGTCATCGGGGAAGGGAGCGAGCGAGAAATCAAGACCGTTGAAGGTCAGCAATTGAGGATCTGGAATTAAGGATCGGGCAATTTTGGCAATGGCCTGACCGTGTCTGGTAATGGAAGCAATCAATTCCCGCCTTCCATCGTCCAGGGTTTGACTCCCTGAAAACGCCTCCACGGCCAGATCTGCGGACTCGACGGCGATCGCAAAAGCAGGTTTATCACCCTCGTGATAGGCGGCAGGAAAAAACGGCGCACCCGCTTTGACATTCGCCAGCGCGGCAAAACGCAGGTTGGCAAACCCGTCCGGCGTGATCGTGGATGCCTGCTGAATGATCCTTCCACAAGCCTTCACCGCCTGGAGAGAGATGCCGTTTTTTCGGTCTGCCATGACGCCGCCAAAGAAAATATTTTCACTGGCAGATATGGCTTCGGGGATGACAGTGTAGCTTTCGGGGAATTCGATCAACGCGGGACCCAGCGCCGCATACGCCACCCCGATCTGCTTCAACATCACCGACAATTTCTGCGCAAGGAGCGGAGCCTGCTCCACTTTGCCGTCCAATAACTTTGGAAATGGGATCGTCGCCAGGCGCGTGGTCTGCACTTCGTAACCAGCCGTTTCGTATGCCGATCTTGCCTGCGCAAGAAACTCCCCCGCTGTACGCAGGGCGTTTTCATCCAGCGGATATTTGGGATTGAAAAAATAGGTAATTGAACGGATTTTCATAAGACCTCGATACAACTTCAGGCGTTCAACATTGAACGTTGTCTCACCACTTCAAACATCAGCACCGACCCCGCCACACCCGCATTCAGGGATTCAATATTTTGGCTCATCGGAATGGCGATTTTTTCATTTGCCAGTTTTCGCGCAGATTCACTCGCCCCGTCCGCTTCACCACCGATCACCAACGCCAATGGCTGGCGCAAATCGGCTTCCCAGCAGGAGCGCCCCTCCATCTCTGCCAGATAGATCTGTTGACCAGCCACCTGGCAGAAATGCTGGATCTCATCCCACCCCATCGATACGATCGGCAATCTGAAATGCGCCCCCATGCCTGAACGGACAACCTTGGGCGCAAACGCATCGGTTGTTTCGGGAGGCAAAAGTACTGCCTGCACGCCAGCCGCTGCCGCAGTCCGCAGCAGCGTGCCGAGGTTCCCAGGGTCACGGATCTGGTCGGGTATCAGGACAAAATTGGGGGAGGTCGGAATCTGCAAATGAGTTAGTTCAAGAACAGCGAGCATGCCCTGCGGCGATTCGGTTTCACTCAAGGATCTCATCAGGCTCGTGGGAATTTCCTCCACATCCACACCACGCGACCTGAGACCGGTGACTTGCGAAATGCCCCTTTCGTTCAATGTTTCGTCAAACAATACAAATCGAATGGGCCAGTTCGAGTTGACCGCTTCCTCGACCAGGCGAATTCCTTCTGCAAGAAAAGCCCCCGCGGCGCGGCGTTCTTTTGTCCGGCCCTGCAGGGCGCGGATCAGTTTTAATTTGGGATTTTGGGTGGAGGAGATCATAAGGGATCAAGGATGCAGGTTGAATACTACACACCCAAAATCTTCAGAAAAGGCTGGATGGTGGCATCATCAAACAGGAGGATTCGGACGGTTTTTAAGTTTGAATTTTGTGTGTTTGAAAAATATTTTTCGATGGCAGCGAAGATCACTCCCGCCGCGCGTTCTTTTGGAAACCCAAAGATCCCGGTGGAGATGGCAGGCAGGGAAATGGATCCGCACTTTAATTCGTCTGCCGCGCGCAATGAACCACTGACCGCATCCCCAAGCTTGTGATCCTCATCGCCGTCGCCCCACACGGGACCCACAGCGTGGATCACATATTTTGCAGGCAGCGCCCCGCCCGAGGTCCAGGCAGGATCTGCGTGAGAGACGGGTCCATGCTGCTTGATCCACTTGTCGCTTTCCACCTGGATCACATCCCCGCCGCGCTGCACGATCGCCCACGCCACACCGCCGCCATGCTGCAAATATTGATTGGCCGCATTGACAATCGCATCCACCCTGTCTGTGGTAATGTCGCCTTTAACGATCTGCAGGGTTTGCCCCGTTGGGAGGGTGCGTTCGGTCAAAGTGGTATTCATCTTTTTATTTTACCCCGTTAAAGTTTCAGGTCACGCTTGAGGCGTGACCTGAAAAAAATTTACTTTGTTTTTGCCACAACCGCGGCAAATGCCTGCGGGTTGCGTACTGCTATGTCAGCCAGCATCTTGCGATTGAGATCAATGCTTGCCTTCTTTAGCGCCGATACCAATTTGCTGTACGTGGTTCCGTTCAGGCGGGCGGCGGCGTTGATGCGGGCGATCCACAACTTGCGCAGATCGCGTTTGCGGACGCGCCGATCGCGGGTGGCGTACCACAGGCTCTTTAGCATGGCTTCGTTCGCACGTTTGAATAACAAGTGCTTGGAGCCGCGCTGGCCCTTGGTGATCTTCAAAACTTTTTTGTGACGTAGATGCCCTTGCGGGCCTCCCTTTACGCGCATATCTGATTACCTCCTGCAAACTCGCGGGCGTCGGCATGCTATGGGGCTATGCCAGTTGCGTACACCCGAAAGCCGCAAATAAAAATTGGACAATGACCGGAATACTATTCCATGTTGGGGGCAAGGCGTTTAATACGCTTGATGAACTTGCGACCTTTTACTACGATCGTTTCGCTCAATAACGCCTTGGTGCGGTCCGAAGTACGACGGCGTAAATGGCTCTTGCCGCCTTTGGTTCGCACAAGTGTGCCGGAGCCTGTCAAGCGGAATCTTTTGGACGTCGCTTTGTGAGTCTTCAGCTTTAATTTACCAGACTTCTTTGCTTTGCGAGGCATTGCTAAATTCGCTCCTTTCAGAAAATTAACCCGGGATCAAGTACACCCGCGGACTATCAACATTGTTTGAACTGCTACACTGCGGGAGTTGCTTCGTTCCTGCCCTCAGCCGATTCGCTCTTTTCCTTCTTTTTGGGAGCAGCCTTGGCGGGGGATAAAACCACGAGCATGGTGCGGCCTTCCATTTGCGGCGGCACTTCAACCACTGCCACATCCACAAGGTCCTGGACGATCTCGCGCAGATCTTCAAGCGCGATCTCCGGGTAATCCATTTCACGTCCGCGGAACCTGATGGTAACGCGAACCTTGTGACCCTGGTTCAGCCAGCGGCGAGCATCATCCACCTTAAAGCCACGGTGGGCACCGTTTGTCTTGGGGCGAAGACGAATTTCCTTGACCTCGATCTTGGTCTGAGTCTTCTTTGCCTCGCGTTCCTTCTTTGCCTTTTCGTAAATGAACTTGCCAAAATCCATTACACGACAAACAGGCGGTACGGCTCCGGGGGAAACCTCCACCAGATCCATGTCGGCGTCACGGGCAATTTGCAAAGCCTGGCGGGTCGGGACAACACCCACATTACCGCCATCTGGCCCAATCAGACGAACTTCCGCAACGCGGATGCCCTCATTTACTCGAAATTCATTGGCGCTGATATGCTACTCCT
>JFJP01047410.1_pt1 | contig 11626 bp, 7 predicted proteins | sample 431651 | NCBI WGS metagenome assembly JFJP01 (sample SAMN02602958, study PRJNA72255) | Microbial mat metagenome, whole genome shotgun sequencing project. | biome: fresh water; feature: sink hole; material: water; isolation source: purple microbial (photo- and chemosynthetic) mats found in... | reverse complement strand
TCAGTAACCACAATATTTAATTCAAAAAATATACGATTTATAAATTAGTTTATTTGAAAAAATATGATTTCGAGAAAAAGATGTATAAATATAGAAGAAGGGAAACAGGATAAAATTAGAATAAACTGCCTCTACAATAGAAATTCTACTACTGCTACTACTTGCAAATAAAAAGTGTGGGAAGCTTAGAAATTTAGTAATTAGCAGTCAACTTTAGAGTGAAAACATGCTGGCAAATAGAAAAAAAGAGAGAAGCTATTGCTTTTAATGGTGGTTGGAATATATAAAAAGTGCAACACAAGCTATTGTATCGCACTTTTACTTTTTGATATTCTAAATTTATGCTGTTGAACAATTAACCATTCTACGAGCTCTAAAATTCAGAAGATATACTTTAAAAACTTAGAACTGTAAGGATATCATACACATTTAGTGTGATGAATCAATACATCTAAGCGGTATGGAGTAACAAACTATGCGTTTGGAACAATTAATTTATAACCTTTACCATGAATATTGATAATGATTACATTAGGATCAGCTTTTAAAAGTTTGCGCAATTTGCAAATATAAACGTCCATACTTCTTGCGTTGTAATAGTTGTCATCTTTCCAAACAGTTTTCAAAACATACTTGCGATTCAATAAATCGTTTGGATTAGCAGCAAGAATAATAAGTAAATTAGCTTCTTTTGTGGTAAGTTTTTTAGCCTCACCGCCAATAGTAAGTAATCTTTTTTGCACATCAAGAGTGTAAGCACCAATAGTGTAAGAAGATGCTTTTAACAACAAGCTTAAATCATCAGATTCTTCGCTTAAATGGTTTCTTTCATTCGTCATTTTTTTTAATTTTAAGTGTTAGTATAGTGATAGTGAAATTTCAATTTTGATTATATCAATCCAAACTTTAATAAATATGCCAATTAATCAACATCATTGGGCATAAATAATTAGTTCAAATTAAAAAAAAATATGTATAAGCTTAGTTGAATAAATTAACTCAACATTAATTTTAATATCTAAAAAAAACGTTGTCTGGTTTTTTATTTAGGGCAAAAAGTAGATACTTAAAATTAAGACTTCGCAAAGTAAACATAAAAAAACGAATAAAACAAGTATTATTAACTTTATTATTGGTTTTGATGAAAGATTTTTTTTAAAATTTAAAAGAAGAACAACTACACTACTGAAAATTAGCTAATTATAAAATTATGATTTATTTTAAGTTTTAACAAAAACACAAACTAATGTTTCTACAAATAGCATTTATCCTAAAAAATCAATCTACACAGCTGTATAGACAACTTAAATGAAACAATAAATTTTGGGGTTTAAATCTGGTCAAAGTTACTAATATAGTTTCGCAATAGCTTACATTGAAATCATGTTGCAAAACATATTTTCACTAAATAATGAATATAAGGAAATGCAGTAAACAATCTCCCACATCTGAATTATCATTGATTGTGGTTCAGAGCAAACATTTGATTAGAATAAAAAAATCGGCTATCTCCCTATTTGAGAGATAGCCGCTTTTGAAATAATACTCACACAACTTAATTGTTATTTTACAACAAGGTTTTTTATTTCCCAAGTTCCTGCTTTTGTTGCCGTAGATAGATATTTAAAGGCTAGTTTGATTTTTTTGCCACTGTATAATGTCAAATCAATTGGGCCCGTACTTGTCAATGTCCAACTTGAGGCATTCACAAAAACAGGTGTAGTAATTTGTATCCAGGTGGCAGTATCGGGCAAGCCTGAGTTGTAATTTTCTGACACCCATACTGTACAATCAGTGATAGGATTGGTAGCATACCGTATAACATGGTCAAATGTTAATGTAGCTGTAGAACTTTTGGTCAAATCAATCTGTGGTGATATAAGCCAATCTTCGTTTGCATTGTTGACAGAAGAGACAAATCCAGTCATAGTAGCTCCAAAACTAGTAGAAGCCCATACTTGAGCACCTGTTACACTTTGTGTACTGAAAGCTCCAAGACTAGTAGCAAAGGGTTCGTACAAAAATGCAGTGGAGTAGTCAATGGGTTTTGTTCCACCAGTTGTTCCACCTTCTAGTTCATAATAAGAAGTATTTTTCATCCCCGGTTTGCTAAAATATGCTTCCAAAGAACCATACAACAAAACCTGTTTATGCAAATTAGCTTTTATGTCTTTCAAGTTTAATCCTGTTCGCACTGCACCCGTAGGAAGTTGAACTGTGATACATTTTGCAGGGTCGGTCTCAGTAATTGTGTCGGCCACTAAAATATTGGTGGTCTGAGTGCAGGTATCAGTTGAAAACGTATAAACTGTACTTGTAGCTGCTGCGGTAGTATAGCCTACAATATAACCTTTTACCCAACTAGAAGTACCTTGAAGTACTATTGCGCCAGCCACGTTGTAAGGAGAAGTTTCAGTGCCCTTGCCAAAATTCTCAACAAAAGCTTCGCCTTCTTGTACCTTAAAGTTTTTCATTTCCCATGTGCCCGCTTTGGCAGCAGTTGAAATGTATTTGAAAGCTATAGTAATACTTTTACCGGCATAAGAGGTTAAACTTATTTCGCGTGAACTTGGGAAAACCTTAGGCCAACTGCCTGGGTCAGAGAATGGGAATGTTGATAATTGAGTCCAGGTGGCTGTTTCGGGCAAACCCTCATCATAATTTTCAGAAACCCAAACGGTAGCATCTGATTTTATATTCCCAAAATAGCGTGTTACATGATCAAAAGTCAGTTTAGCCGACGACACTTTTGTCAAATCTATTTGTGGTGAAATTAACCAATCTTCATTAGCATTGTTTGTGGAATTTACATAACCTGTCATTATTGCATATCCAAAATCAACTTTCCATGTTTGTGCACCCGATACATTAATAGCCGTAAATTTACCTTTAGTAGAGGCAAACGATTCGGTATAAGGTAGCGTAACTGGTTTCTTTTCTTTTACACTAAAGTTTTTTACTTGCCAAATACCTGCTTGAATATTAGTAGAAACGTACTTAAAAGCGATGGTAACACTTTTTCCCATATAGGCTTTTAATGATATGTCACCGGCATTTGTCATGTTCCAACCTACCGCATTTACCATAGGCTCTACTGTGGATAATTGAGTCCATGTAGCAGTTGAAAATAGAGAATCTCGTGAATAATTTTCCGAAATCCAGATGGTAGCTTCGGTGCTCAAACTGGCAAAACCTTGTGTTAAGTAATCGAAAGTAACAACAGAACTTACACCAGCGGGCAAATTAATGACTGGTGAAATTAGCCAATCTTCATTGGCATAAGGTACATTATCCACATTACCATTCATCATAACATACTGATTGCTAGTAGCACTCCAGGTTTGTTTGCCTGAATCATTATAGTGCGTAAACTGCCCCAATCCATCTTTAAACGATTCGGAATAAGTATAAATTTCGGTATCAATTTTTACTGTAGGTGTTGGCGGCGTTTCTATTAAATTGTCGCAGGCAGTTATTGATAAAAATAGCACTCCTAGTAGAAGATATATTAATTTTGATGTATTCATATTCTTTTTTTTCTATTGATTGATTATTTTAAACCTTGGTGGTATCTTTCAAACCCTTTTCCAAGATCGTTCAATGAGCGTATAGTAAGTTGGTGATAAATTTTTGAACCATCAATTATTGCATCTTTATCATTGTAGTAACCCACAATGGCTGTAATGTTACCTTTTAATGTTGCTGCAGGAAGTTTATAAGTTGCAAACTTTGAGTATTCGCTGGTGGCAATAAAAACAGAACCTGTACCATCCATAATTTCACGCGATTGAGGAAAACCAATACCATTGGTAGGTGGTGCAAAAATTTGTAACGCTTCGGCTATTATCAATGGCTGTCCATAGTCGGCTCCATTTCCTGTAAAATATGCATTTTTAATACATACTAATTTACTATGCATGGCTGTACCGCCGGATAGAATTTGGGCAATGGTAACCGTATCCACCATTTCCGAAATAGGAGTAGTAGAAATTTTATTTACCTGAACCCTTGTCATAAAAAGGGTGTAAGGTATTCTTCCAATTTCCCAGCCAGTTTTATTGGCGGTAGTATTGTAAAACGGCAATCCCAGCTGCAACATATCCGCATATTTTCCAATGGCCAAACCGCTACAATTGATAGAAATGGCTCTTCCGGTTGGAAACAAGGCGCTTAAATTTCCTGCATCTACCGAAACTTTCAAGGCCTGACCAGTAACAATATCTTCAATAACCAGATATTTGTAAATATTGCCCTCATTATCATTTGAAACAACTATTCCGTTGATGACAATATCTTTATTCGTGGGGACTGTATCTACCGAAAACAATGAAGCAGTTCGTGTAGGTAAATCTCCTGTTTGCGACGAAAACTCTTTAATAAAGGCTGATATTGTATGTGTTGTAACCCATTGATCTGTCGATTTTGCCGGAACAATTTCCGTAGTACAACTGCTAAAAAATAGAATGCTAACCAACAAAGCGTTGGCAATTTTGCTATATAGTTTCATATTATTTTTTACACTTAAATGTTTGATTACTAATTAAAATTTATATGAAATAGTGGCAAAGAAATTTGGTCCTAATGCATAATAATATTTGGATGGAAATTTCAACACATTACCTGTTATAAAGGTTGTCATTCCAACATTATCTACCGGAATACGTGCTTGTTGAAATCCGCCAGTAATCATTCTGGAGTTCAATAAATTGTTGGCGCTAATATTAAAATTCAACGAATGACGATTTTTCAAGTAAATGACTTTACCTAACGAAGCGTCCAACATAAAACCATCATTCAATTTTTCTTGGGTTCCCAACACATCTTTTTGAGCTTGGCTAAGATATTGTGAAATGTAGGTTTTAGTAAATCGCAGTGGAGCCACGTCTACATAATTATTATTGAAATAATTCAATGTTAATCCTACAAACCACATTTTGGGGTGAAAATAATCCAATGCAATACTTCCTGCCATTTGTGGCCCGGTAGCTAATTTGATATTTTTCAACATTACCCAATCCGAAACGTCATCAAAAGCCCCATTCTCAGGACTTAACACCCCTTTCACGCTATCGGTATAATGGTAATCGGCAACCGTACCAGCAAGTTTTAAGGTAAAACTACTGTTCAATTTTATTGCCACACCCGCTTCTACGCCTTGGTAAAGCTTGTTGACTCCCGACAAAGAGTGATTTATAAACGTGCGATAGCTGTCATCGTAATAAGATGCTAGCTCAACACCATCTTGAGTGTGGGTTTGAAATCCTGTAATTCTTCCCTTCACACCTGGATACGAAAAGGAATAAGTAAGGTCATACGAAAGGATTTTTTCTTGCGAAAGGCCGGGTAAAAATCCATCTTTGATACGAGGCGAAATATATGCTGTATTGGGCATTGGTGATCTATATTCGGCCAAAGCGTTGATTGCAAGTTTGTTTCTACTATCAATTTTGTAAGTGGCACCTGCTTTTACCGATGGTGTCACTTTACTCCATTTTGCTCCTCTTCCATAAGATTGAACACTGTCGGCAGTGGCACGACCATTTTCCATGCGCCCTAATCTACTAAATTCGGTATAGGTAACTTTGGCAGCATAAAACAAATCAACATTTGACAATTTCCATTGATTTTGAACAAAGGCATTGGCCGTAAAAATATCAAGGTCGTAATCATATCCAAACTTATCACCATTTTTTATCACTCGGTTAGGGTTTCGCAAATCGTTTTGAGATATACTGGCATCTTTACCCAACAACAAGCCCGTTAAGTCCCGTTCGGCAAATTGGTCTATATCTATCCACTGATTGGCACCCAACAAATCATCCATTGTTTTATAATGTATACCTTTCGAATACTTAGCTTCAACACCTGCTGTAAGCTTTAACTCTTTGCTTATCTGATTGTTGTACGTAGAGTTGAATGACGTTTCCATCAAATCGTTATGTCTTCGTTCCAAAGCATATTTTGCATTTCCAGTAGGGTTCACTTCATTGTTGCGATAATTGGATTGATACAAATTATCCCAATCAATTTGTGTCGCTATTGGGTTTCTTGTTGCCCATAAATTAGTAATTTCATCCATTGTTTGTTGGTTTGGATAGCCATTAATATATCCATCCATTCCCACTTGTCCATCATATTGATAGCTTGGCATATTGCGGTAATAATCGGGACGAGGATCTGGTGCGTTGAAAAACGTTAGTGCCGAATTGCTATACATACTATAATGAAACGCTGCTCCGGTTCTCAATATCTGTTTCTCATCTATTTTAAACTCGTGCGAAATGATAGCTGTTGGGTCAAAACTTTTTACAATTCTAGAATTTCTTTTTTCGCCATTTTGGTAGCCCCAATAAGAGTTGTAATAAGTGGAATTGGCCAGCCAATAAACTTCTTGTGTAGCAGCCGAACTTTGAGTGCGTTCGGTAGGTGCTCCAAAGGTTACAAGCGATAAGCTGTGCTGGTTATTGAATACTTTTTCGGCAGAAAGAAAATAGCCTGCCGATTTATAATAAGTTCCCTCATAAATTCCTTTGTCTGCGTATCGAATGGCTGCCGAAGCTGTCAACGCCCAACCATTGGCCATTAAGCCTGTGGAATGTATGACCGATGCTCTTAATTTGTATGACCGATTCGACAACGCCATCCCTACCTTAGTACCTGCCGCATAAGAACTTGCCCTAGTATTAATGTTGGTATTGCTTCCAAGGTTGCCATAACCGAATGTGTTGGCTTCCAAAGGATTTACTTCTTCCTGGTTGCGCATAGCATCATTTAAACCTCCCAAAGCAGAATAATTGAAACCACCCCGCTCAAGCCCATTAAAATGTATACCATTAAAATAGGTCGTTTCATAAGCCTGCTCGTAACCACGCACATTAAAGCGCATAGGACTAAATGAATACGAGGCTTGCGAGTTATACACATCACCTTTTGATGACAGTGAACTAGATGCATTTTGAGACGCACGACCTTCTTCTTCATTCAATTCCGATTCGCTCAATTGTAATGTAACATCTTGTTTAACTTCTTCTTGCAAATCAGATTTTAGTTCAAAAACACCAAAATCAGTTGCAATGTTATTTTCCAGATATACTCAACTCATCATCGCCTGCTTCTAAATAGCTAAGAGTAAACTCACCATTGGCATTGGTTTGAGTGGAGATGTTTTGTTGCAATAACGTAATTTTTACGCCCGCAAGTGGACTTTTAGAGCCTGCATCCTTAATTATTCCCTTGGCTGTTGTTTGTGCCAATACGGAAATGGATGCTAGCAACGATACAAAAAGTATCAGCGATAGTTTTCTCATACGATGAATTTCTAACTTAAAATATAAAATGTTCTACTATTGTTCTCTTAATGATTTTTTAGATATTCGAAAAAGGCTTGCAATTTACAACCTTTTTTTCAATATCACATAAATATTCAAAAAATATTTCAAATAATTTGGAGCTATTTTATTGAATTATGAGCCATAGAGAAGTAATAAAAAATGAGTAGCTTACTCATTATCAAATACTCCGAAAATAAGACACGCTAATTTTGACAACTAAACCATCAAAAAACTTTTAATACATTTCTGTTACATTGAAATATAGTTGGAAATTGGGTTTTTTTGTTTCACTTTTTTTTCTCACTTTTGTTGCCCGTAAAAACTACAAAACTCAGTCTTCAATCAAAAACACATAAATATGAAAAAAGTATATTCTACTGCACTGCTGCTAGCGACAACACTCGTTTTCGGCATTTCTTGTACAGCAAAAAACAAAGTTAAAGCTTCAACCGCCGATAAAGTAAACGTACAACTTAGCTGTGTAGCATTTTATAATGTCGAAAACTTATTTGACACTATTAACAACGAGAATGTAAACGATGAAGAGTACACTCCTGAAGGCAGGATTAAATGGGACACTCAAAAATACACATCCAAATTGCAACGCATGTCGTATGCCATTTCGCAAATTGGGTTAGACTATTCAACCATAGGTGCTGCACTTATTGGATTGGCCGAAATTGAAAACCGTACCGTGTTGGAAGATTTAGTAAAACAACCTGATTTGGCAAAGCGCTCATACGAAATTGTACATTATGATGGTCCAGACCGTAGAGGTGTAGATGTAGCACTGCTTTATAATCCAAAACTATTTATTGTAACCAACAGTAAATCATACCGTTTGAGCACAGCAGATTCAACTTTCAAAACGCGCGACCAACTAATGGTAAGTGGCTATTTGCAAAACGAGAAAATTCATGTAATTGTAAACCACTGGCCTTCTAGAGGTGGCGGTGAAGAACGCTCGCGACCCAAACGAAATGCAGCGGCAGCACTTACTCGCTCTATTTCCGATTCGCTTTTTCGGGTAGACCCAAAAGCAAAGATTATAATTATGGGCGATTTAAATGATGATCCATTTAACGAGAGTTGTGCCACCATTTTGGGAGCAAAAAAAGAAGTGACAGAAGTAAAAGAAGGAGAATTGTACAACACGCTGTGGAAAACCTTAGATATGGGTGTTGGTTCGTTGGCGTATAATGACCAATGGAACTTGTTCGACCAAATAATTATTTCAGCAGAATTGGCGCACGCAGAACGAAGCAAACTGAAATTTTGGAAAGCAGAAGTATTCAATCGTAGCTTCTTAATACAGCAAGAAGGCAGATACAAAGGCTCACCTTGGCGCACTCATGCAGGTGGCGCGTGGACCAATGGCTATGCCGACCACTTCCCTACGCTTATTTATTTAGTAAAAGAAGCGAAGTAAAATAAATTGATTTTAAAAGCTTAAGCCTCAACACCTAAATAATTGCATCAATCGGGAATAATAAGATAAAACTGCTTATTCCCTTTTTATAAGTAATTAGTAATGACCAATTAAGACTTAGCAATTGGTAAGCCATAGTAAATGAGTATCTTACAAAACAATAGATGTATCAATAAATAAATTCTACGACTTAGAAGTGTTCTGTCCACAGATCATTAACTCCTATTATCACAAAAAAATCAACTTTTCAATGACATTATTTAAGCGTATATTTTTATTCGATCTCCAATTAATGTTTAAAAATCGGAATTGCTTCGCCAACCACAAAATTACTTCCGCCTATAAAAAGTAGATCATTCAATTCTAGATTTTCGATTGCCAAGTTTACAGCATCTTTTACATTCTTGTACGATTCACCATTCAACCCATAGGCCTGTGCTTTTTCCTTCAAGTTGTCTGCGGGCAATGCCCTAGCAATATTAGCTTGAGTGAAATAATATTTAGCATTAGTAGGCAACAAAGCCAAGACCGAAGAAATATCTTTATCATTGACTACCCCAATAACTACATGTAATGATTTGAATTTCTGCAATTTAAGCTGGTCTACTACAAACTGAACTCCGGCCAAATTGTGTGCGGTATCACAAACTACCATTGGCGACTGTTGCAACACTTGCCATCTCCCCTGAAATCCAGTAATAGATGTAACATGCTCTAAGCCTTCTTTAATAGCAATTTCAGGAATATCAAAATGTGTAGTTTTTAATTGCACAACGGCAGCAAGCACAGTAGCAATATTTTTTAATTGATAGTTTCCACATAAACCAATAGTATACATTGCGTTAGAGGAGGTCTCAACCATCATTTTTCCATCAATAATCCCTTTCAAACTAACATTTATTTTTTCTTCAGCAAAAAACAGTGGCGCATTCATTTCCTTCGCTTTTGCTTCAAACACCTTACGAGTATCAGGTATTGATTCACCAATTACTACTGAAGTGTTCCGTTTAATAATTCCTGCTTTTTCGGCAGCAATTTTTTCTAATGTATCGCCCAAAAATTGAACATGATCAAAACTAATATTAGTAATGACCGAAAGTTCAGGTTGTATAATGTTGGTACTATCCAATCGTCCACCCAATCCAACTTCGATAATGGCAACATCTACCGCAGAAAAAACAAAATAATCAAAAGCCATAGCCATGGTAGCTTCAAAAAATGAAGGCTCTATTTTGCTAAACAAAGCATCATTCTTCGCAACAAAATCAATTACATATTGCTGATCAATCATTTGACCATCAACCCGTATTCTTTCTCCAAAATCGACCAAGTGAGGCGAAGTATACAAACCCACTTTATATCCTGATTTCTGTAAAACAGCTGCCAAAAGATGCGAAACAGACCCTTTTCCGTTTGTTCCGGCCACATGAATAGTTTTATATTTTGTTTGAGGATTATCCAATTCGTTCATCAAAAAAATAGAATTATCCAATCCTGGTTTGTAAGCAGCACCTCCAACTTGATGAAAAACAGGCAAACGGTCATACAAATACTGAAGAGTTTGAGCGTACGAAAATGAAGATTGAGTTACAGTATCGTTGGTTTCTTTTGAAACAATCCCTTCATTTAATTTGCTAATTCTCTGGTAGAGTGTTGGGTGCGAGTAATGGAAAAACACACTCAAAGGATGTGGCATTAAATTGCTAAGCGATGTAACTGACAGTTTTTTCAATCCGGATTCCAATTGTGTAGCATATCCAAATTTTGCTGCATAGGCATCAGCTTGATACTCAAATTTACGAGACAAAACATTGGTAAGTATATCAAGCAACAACGAAATAGGAGAATATAAAATACTAAATGCCACTGCATTGAGGTGAAACGAAGCCACTTTTCCACCCAAAGCTTGCGCCAAAGCATCACTTTGAAGAATAAGACCAAAAATAAAAAAAAGTAGCAAAGTGGAGGGTATTGAAACGGCTAAATTTAGCACTGTGTGTTTGTGTTTATAATGACCTACCTCGTGCGCCAACACAGCTACAATTTCATCAGTTGTAAGCTTATCCATTAGCGTATCATATAGCACAATACGTTTTTTACTTCCTAGTCCAATAAAATATGCGTTGGCTTTCGTGGACCTTTTTGAGCCATCAATTACAAAGATATTACTGAGATTAAAGTCTGATTTGGCGGCAAATTTTTCAATTGCAGTTCGTAATTCGCCCTCCATTAATGGAGTTTGTTTATTGAACAATGGAACTATAATTTCGGAATAAAACATGTTCATAAACAGACTAAAAGAAGTAATTACAACCCAAGCCCAAAACCAAAAATACTGTGGTGTAAGGTTGTAAATCCAAATGATAGCAAACAAAATGCCTCCACCCATAATAATTGTCATCCCATATCCTTTTAGTTTATCCATAAAAAAAAGCTTGGGTGTAACTTTATTAAACTCAAATTTTTGTTCAATAACAAAAGTATCGTACCACTCAAAAGGAATACTAATAATATCATTTACAAAATAAAGCACTCCAAAAAACAATATTGGAGTCCAAATTGGGCTTTGTACATAACCTTGAATATAATTATCTACAAAAGCAAAACCACCTAAACTGAACATTAGCAGGGTAATAATAAAACTAAACGAGCTAGTAATCATACCAAAACGAGCATTAGTAGTAAAGTAATCCTGCTGTTTTGCGTATTTTTCCGGATTGTAAATATCCTTTAGAATAGCGGGGAGTTCTTTTTTGGCATATTTAATATTCAGGAAAGCTAAATATCGTTCGAAACCAAAATCGGCTACAAGAATTAAAATAATAGCGAGAAAAATATATGTATCCATGAAGTAATTATTAATTTA
>JFJP01040685.1_pt2 | contig 11626 bp, 5 predicted proteins | sample 431651 | NCBI WGS metagenome assembly JFJP01 (sample SAMN02602958, study PRJNA72255) | Microbial mat metagenome, whole genome shotgun sequencing project. | biome: fresh water; feature: sink hole; material: water; isolation source: purple microbial (photo- and chemosynthetic) mats found in... | reverse complement strand
AAAATAGTTCCGCCAAAAAATTTTAAAGCACGCCCCACCACCGACATTGCGAAAGAAGCACTCTTTAATATTTTGGAACACACACACGAATTTTCGGAAATGGAGGTTTTAGACCTTTTTTCGGGTACCGGCAGCATAAGCTATGAATTTGCCTCGCGCGAGTGTAAAAAAGTGGTTTCCATAGAAAAAGACTACAGAAGCTATGCGTTTATAAAAGAAACTGCTGAATTATTCAATTTAAAAAATCTGTCGGCATATAAAGCTGATGCATTTAGGTTTATTGCAAAATCGAGTATGCAATTTTCGATTATATTTGCCGACCCGCCTTACGATTTGCCCGAATTGAGCAAAATACCCGATGCGGTGTTTGCAAGCAACATTTTAAAACCCGACGGTTTGTTTATATTAGAGCACAGTTCAAATTACGATTTTAGTGCACATCCTAATTTTTGGATGCTTAAAAACTATAGTAAAGTACATTTTTCTTTTTTCAGGTTTCAGGAAGATGGAAAAACGGTCGAATAATCAATGGATTAGCGTAAGAAGTCAACAAAATTGCATTTTCACAGAAAAAAGTTCATAATAATTTTTGAATTTCAGAAAAAATGCTTACTTTTGCAACGCTTTCGACAAAAAGCAAGTTCTTAAAAATTGGTTCGGTAGTTCAGTTGGTTAGAATACATGCCTGTCACGCATGGGGTCGCGGGTTCGAGTCCCGTCCGGACCGCAGAAAGAGCGGAGTTCTTTAAAAATATTGTTAGTTTTATTGTTAGGTTCGGTAGTTCAGTTGGTTAGAATACATGCCTGTCGTTAGTTTTATTGTTAGGTTCGGTAGTTCAGTTGGTTAGAATACATGCCTGTCACGCATGGGGTCGCGGGTTCGAGTCCCGTCCGGACCGCAAAGCTTCAAATTTGAAGCTTTTTTTTCGCTTAAAACATTTTTCGTTTGTAATTATCATCTTTACAGCTTAATGATCCGTTCTAATTGTTGCAAACTATCAATTTTGTTATTCTCTACATACTTTCAGCCTAATATATAAAATATTTTACGATGTTTTAGGTAGATTAAATTTATTGCTTAACTTTGTCATTGCACGGTATTTTTTTTTAAAACAACGATTGTTGCTGAAACTTATAGATTTACAAACCTATTTCTGCTTAATGAAAAAGTTTATTTACATTGTTTTTATCTTTTACTTTACCCTTACCCTTGCAGGGCAACCGGTAAAGTATGGTTTTTTAGGTGTAACAAACTACAATAAAAGCCATTACAATATAAAAACTCAATTACGAAGCATAAAGCAAGGATTAAACGGCATTATGTATTTTGGTACAAATAAAGGGCTGCTAAGCTACGACGGTACCGAATGGGATATGATTGAACTACCGCGTTATAACTCGGTAAGGTCGTTGGATATGGATGCAACCGGCACCGTATATATTGGCAGCCAAGGCGATTTCGGTTATTTAAAATCGTCGCATAGCGGCAAGCACGGCTTTGTTTCGCTTATTCCGCTATTGGCAGCTTCCGACCTCAATTTTCGCGATGTTTGGAAAACAACTGCACACACTGAAGGTATATTCTTTCAAACACAAAATAAAGTATACTTATACAAATCGGACTCAATTCGCACGTATTCCTTCCCTAATAGGCTTTCGTTCGACTTTATTTTCGATTCGCATTATTATTTATACAGCGCCGAAAATGAAAAGTTATACCGATTCAACAAGAATAAATTTGATACGATAGCGTTGCCTAATTCGATTAAGAATTACAAAATTTACGGAGTGGTACCCTTCAAGTCCGATGAACTGATATTATTTACCGAACTGCACGGTCCGGTAATTTACTCATTAAATTCGGTGCCAAAGCAAAAAGATTCGAGAATATTAAGCCCAAAACTTGCGCAGTTTTTTAATCGCTATCCGTGTACTTCGGGTTCTGTTTTACCCGACGGTAATATTGTACTGGGTACCAACGGCAGTGGCATACTAATAATAAATACAAATGGCGAAATAGTTGAAAACCTGAATGAAAATAGCGGTTTATTAAGCGATAAAATTGACAATATTCTGACTGATGGCGAAGGACAAATTTGGGCTTTGACCGAAAAAGGAATTAGCCATATTGAATACAATTCGCCGTTTAGGTATTTGCGCGGCGTTAAATCGCCGGTTGGCAGTTTAAATGCCATGCTTAGCCCTATAAACAAAAACTTTAACAAATCGCTTTACATTGGCACCAGCAACGGTTTATATACCCTTTCAACCTATAATATTAATAAACCGGCAACTTTACAAACCATTGAAGATTTTGAGTTAAAACGCTTTCAATTAAACACTTCAGTAAATAAATTTTTGGAGTTTAAAAATACCGTTTTTGTTGCTACCGACCAAGGGTTATATACAATTTGTAACAATAAATTACAAAAAGCAGGCGGCTATTTTACTGCAAAAATTCAAAATATTCAGTTGTATAAAGGCAAATATTTGTTAGCAAACGATAAAAATTTCATCTATGTTTTCAATATTTTCAAATCGGGTATAGGGTACAACGTTAGTTTCAAGAAAAAGTTTATTTCAACTCACGACCAATTTGCTAATTTTGCTATTGACACACTAAACAGAATAATTACCGCAGTTCCGGGAGTTGGTATAAGCACTTACCGTTTGTCGAACGATATGCAAAACATCTTAAAAATTAAGCTTTACACCAAGCAAAATGGCAGCTCGGCAAGCAATTTCCCTACCAAACCGGTAATGAACCGAAATTCATTATATTGCCTTTCAATTGACGGTATTTTAAAATACGACTACAGAACCGATAAATTTGTAATGGACACCACGCTAAACAAGGCAGCATATGGTTTAGCATACAACGAATTGGTTACCGATGCCAATAAGGATTATTGGCTGATAGACGAAAAACAAAACAGGGTTTGGCATTTGGCTAATAGCAATAAGCAACTTAAAAACGAACAATTGTTTGTAAACCGACTGCGAAACGAATATGTAAACTTTTTATATACCGATAATTGCTGCAATGTTTATATAGGAACCGAAAACGGAATTGTTATTTACAATGCTAATTTCCCGAAGCAAACCATACCCGATTTTCCGGTGCTTATTCGCGAAGCATACACCTACAGTAACAACGATACGGCGAAGGTATTAATCGGAAAATCGCAATTTACCGACTATACTTTTACGAACCCCATAAAAATACAACATACCGAAAATGCGCTTAAATTTAAAGTTTCGGCACCAAGCTATATTGGCGAAGATGTGAACAAATATAGCTATTTTCTTGAAGGATTTGATGTTAGATGGTCGGAATTTACCACCATTCCAACCAAAGAATATACCTATTTGCCTTCAGGAAAATATACCTTCAAGGTAGTTGCCATGAATGCTTTTGGCATAAAAAGCAAAGTAAATTCGTTTGCCTTCGAAATTACACCTCCAATATGGCTTACTGTACCGGCATTTATTTTTTACATAATATTACTCGTAATTACTGTATATGCACTTATTAAGGCCAATGCGTACCGTTTGGAAATGGAAAGCAAAAAGCTTAAGAAAAAAGTACTTGAACGAACGCTTGAGCTGCAAAACCAGCAAAATTTACTAATAGCAACAAACGAAGAATTGCTTGCCAAGCAGGAAGAAATAACCAGCCAAACCGAACGTTTAGCCTTGCAAAACAAAGAACTGGAGCAATTGCAGATTGCTGTAACCGAAACCGATAACGGTATATTAATTCTTAGCTCGAAAGGTGAAATAGAATGGGTAAACGATTCTTTTTCACAGACTTTTGAATTTATGTTAAGTTCAGGTTCTACTTCGGTGCCCGCCTATTTAAGTACCGGATTTAATAAAGTGCTTGAAACCGGCTCGTCGGTTTCGTTCGAAACCTTAAATACCGACAACGAAAAACTATGGAAACAAACCACCTTAAGCCCAATTTTTTCGGAAACTGCAGAAATTGAGCACATTGTTGCAATAGAGTCGGACATTACAAAATTAAAAAACGCAGAGGCGCAAATTTCCAGACAAAACGACGATATTACTGCCGGAATACGATACGCGCAAACAATTCAGTCGGCATTGCTGCCACCCTTGCAAAATTTTACCAAGTGGTTCGATAATTTTATTATTTACCTACCCAAAGACATTGTTTCGGGCGATTTTTACCGCCATACCCGAATAGAAAACGACACCGAATTTGGACTGCATTTAATAATTGTTGCCGATTGTACCGGGCACGGCGTACCGGGAGCATTTATGAGTATGATTGGTATACAGATGCTTAACGAAATTATTTCGGAACATAATATTGTTAGCCCGGCAGAAATTTTAGCCGAACTCGATTACCGAATTATTAATTCCCTTCACCAAAAGACAAACAGCAATCGCGATGGAATGGATGTAGCGATTATAAGTATTGAAAAAATAGGCGAGCAATACCGCATACTTTTTTCGAATGCTAAGCGCCCATTGTTCTATAAAAACACCTCCGACGACGATGTAAAAATAATTCAGGCTACACGACGCTCTATTGGTGGCGATTTTTTTGTTTCAACCACACCTTTTGTAAACTACGAACTATTGCTCGAGCCTAATTCATTTATTTATATGCTTACCGACGGTTATTCCGATAGCCCTACCGATGAGCGAAAACGTTTAGGAAAACGCAAATTACATGAAATGTTAAACGAAATACATGTTTTCCCGTTTAGCGTACAAGAAGAAATAATCGCTGATGCAATTTTAACTTCAAAATCGGGCGAAGAACAGCGCGACGATATTACATTTTTAGCCCTAAAACTACGTTAACCGGAACATTTCAATTTTTCCGGCTAAAAATTTTCATATAATAAAAATATAGCGTAAATTGCACACTTTATTTTACATTATCGATTGTATCAAACTACATGGACATCAAGAAATTCGACTGGACGCTTTTTTTAGAATTATTAGAAAATAAAGAAATAATTCCGGTAGTTGGCGCCGACATTATTCGTGTTATGCACCAAAATAGTTTTATTTCATTAAACGAATTTTTAAGTATTCAACTTTCAGAAAAACAAGAACTTACCGGCGAATATAAAAATCTGGCTGAACTTTTTGAATCGAACCATGCAAACCGCCGATTAATTACTTATATACGAACAATACTCAAAAGCCTTACCCCTGAGCATATTGATACAAGCTATTTAGTAAAACTATCGAAAATAAGCAATTTTTCGGTATTTATAAATACATCCTACGACGGTATTTTAACCGAAGTTTTGGAAAAAGTACGTCCCGACGATTTTTCCGATTTTAAAAGCATCGACTATTCGCTTACCGGTGCCGATGTAGCAAAAGAAATTATAACCGGCACTACACCGCTTATTTTTAACCTATTCGGCAATATTAAAACCGGCGAGTTTGCTAAATCGGAAGAAGAACTGCTGGAATATTGCTTCAATTATGCCCTCGATAAAAACATGCAATTCAAACTGGCAGGCGCGTTTAAAAACAGGCACCCGCTGTTTATAGGCACAAATTATCCCTTCTGGCTGCAACTTTTCATTATTCGAATGATTACTTCGGAACCGTTTTCGAAAAGCGACGTAATTAAATTTGTTGCCGAAAATAAAACCAACGATACAGCCAAATTGCGTACTTTTTTAGAAAAATACAATACCGAATTTTTTATTTCAGAAACCGACGAAAGTATGAATGTGTATGAATTTATTGACAAGATTTATGCTATTTGGTCGGAAAATAATGCCAATAAAATACAGAAACTATACAAAGGCAGCGTATTTTTGAGCTTTAACAGCGGCGACCGACAATTGGCTCACGAAGTATGGAAAACCCTTACAGAACGAGGTGTTACAACATTTTACGATGAAGAAATAATGAAATCGGGTTCGGTATACGACAAAAAAATTATTAAACAGATTAAATCGTGTACGCTATTTATTCCGTTTATTTCAGAACATTCCATTAGCGACCATTCACGCTATGTGTATGCCATTGAATGGAAAGCTGCCGAAGCTCGACGAATGTTTTTGGAAGAAGACTCAACCGACTCTTTCATTAAACCCTACATTGTAGATAATACAAACTTTTTGGATGTTCGTATTCCGGAAACATTTAGAAAACTTACCATTGCTAAAATTTATGAAACCAATATGGTAGAGGATATTATCGGCTTTTTGGAACCAATAAATGCTAATAACTAATAGTAATGATTGTAGATGCACAACACCCATACATTGGTTTACAGTCGTTTAGTGAACAACTGAAAGATTTTTTTTATGGCAGAAATAACGAAATTGAGCAACTGGCACGGCTTACCGAATTTCATCCTACCACGGTTTTATTCGGAAAATCCGGGCTTGGCAAAACCTCTATTCTACATGCCGGGCTTTCGCCTTACATGCGGAAAAATTATTTTTTGCCGCTAATTGTTCGACCAAAAATTGGCACACGAATTTTAGAAGATTTTAAGGACTCATTAATTAACTTACTAAGAGCCACCGACCCTACCCTACCCGATTTTGAAAAAGACAACCAAACAATTACCCTTTGGGAGTATTTTCATACCATACAACCGCTCAATGGCATGGTTACGCCGGTGGTAATTGTAGACCAGTTTGAAGAACTTTTTACCCTTGGTAATTTGTTTAAATCGGAAGTGTATGAATTTTTAACCGAATTTTCGGATTTGGCAGAAAATCGAATTCCGATGTTTATCAAAAATTCGAATCCGAATTTTAATTTCAATTTCGACCCTGCAATTCGAAACTACCGTGTAATTATAAGTATCCGCGAAGACTATTTGCCTCAATTTGAATCGCTTTCGCACCTTTTTCCTGCCATTGGCAACAGTAAATTGCGTATTGAGCAGATGAAAGGCGCACAAGCATTAGATGCCATTTGGAACCCGGGAAAAGAAATAATTGAACGAGCGGAAGCCATTAAGATAATTGAACTTATTTTCAAAAATAAATTACGCCACGAACATTCGGAAACGCAACGTGCTAAACTACAGCTTTTAGGCGACGAAGGGAATTGGCAAAACTATAATGTTGAACCATTTTTACTATCGCTCATTTGCTTTCAAATTAATAAATCGCGATTAACAGACCTTAAAGAAAAAATTGATAATGAGTTATTAACCGGCATTCAGGTCGAAAAAATAATTCGCAATTTCTACGACCAAAGTACCGAGGGAATAAGCAAAACATCATTAGAACTACTTGAAGATAAACTGATTACTACCGATGGTTTTAGACGTTTGCACCCAAAAAACGATTTGATTGAAAAAACCGGAATTACCGAACGCGAAATAGATTTGCTTATAAACAACCGAATTATACGTACCGAACTTTGGAACGATATTGAGTATATAGAACCAATACACGATATTTTGGTTCCTATTATGCGAAGTAACAAAGAAGAACGATTGAACCAAGAAAAAGAACGTAAAAAACGAGAACGCGCCGAACATGCCTTTAAAATTAGAACTAAAAAACTGAAAGAAAAACAAGAAAAACAAAACGTTTATAAAACAGCCGCACAATTGCTTGTATTGCCGTTAATTATTGTGCTTAGCGCATTTTTGATTACACTCGATTTGTATTTCAGCATCAAGGATTCGAACCGAAATTTAGTAGAATTAAAAGCACTTTCGGATAAAAAATTGATTGAAGCCAATACCGCCAAAACAAATACAGAAATAGAGGCCGATATGCAATACAACCAAACAAGGCTTGCCGACGAATTGAATAACTTTTTTTTCAAATCAGTTCCGCGAAATAACCTCGACCCTATTGCCTTAAAAATTAACAATCAGGTGGATACGTACTTAAAAGAGGCAAACTTTCCAAAAGCTGTTGAAGCTGCTGAAATGCTAACTCTTTTTTACGAAAAACAAGATATAGTGAACAATGAGTATTTTAAAGCTTTCGAAAAACTAACTTATAGTCGAATTTTGAATGGCGAATACAGTAAAGTCCGATTTAGTCTTATTTCACTGCTTATAAGTTATCCGAATAACGAAGTATTTAACCGCTACTTGGCAATTAACTTTTTAGTTAATAACGAGTTAACCGAGGCAATTGAAACCTATAATCGCTACAAAAATAAGCCATACCCAAATTCGGAATTTACCACATTTGTAGAGGCGTTCAAATCTGATTTGGATGAGTTTGAAAGGCTAAAGTTTAAACACAAAGATTTTGATAGGATTAGAACTTTACTGGACGAGGAATAATTACTCAGGCAATTCATTGTAAATTTCAATTAAACTATCGGACTTAAAAAAATATAAATTTCCCGGGTATTCTTTTACTTGTTCGAACTTAGAACTACATTTCAGTTCATTTTTGAATAATTTCATATATTTTGACCTATATTTTGTATTATAAGCTTTTGCATCTATAACAAAAAGAGGTTCTTTCAGATTCTGACCACTTGACAGTGATAAATCAGTGAATCCGACTAAAATCATAAAAAGTTTATATCCATTTTTGGACGCATATTCTTCATAACTATACAATGGCTTGCAAAATATGCTGCTGCAACCGCTTTTGAAAGTATAAACAATAGACTTAGGGTATTTAGCTAGTTCTGCTTTTAGTTCGCTACCTGAAATAAGGTAAATGTTGTCCTTATTCAAAACGGAATTATTAGTAAATTGAGAAATACGAGTCTTTTCATCTGTGGCGAGCTTGTCTTCATCGTTAGTTAATCCGTAAATTGTACACGAAGAAATGGTACTGACAATAATTAACATTGAAATGAAATAGCGTATATTTTTCAAGTTATCTTAATAAATTTAAAAAATTTTCAGTAATTCAATACAAAAAACACAAGGTAAAATATCAGACCTGCAAAGTTTTCTACTCCTTGCAGGTCTTTAAATCTGATATTTTTTTATTTTACTGCCGGAATATTTTTCAAAATATCCACCAAATGTTTCCAAAAACGGTCAACAGTTTCAATTTCAACACGTTCGTCGGGCGAATGCGGGCCTTTAATAGTCGGGCCTATAGAAACCATATCCAGTTCAGGATATTTTTCCAAGAATAAGCCACACTCTAATCCGGCATGAATTGCACGAACTTTGGGGTTTATTTTGAACAATCGCTCGTACGAACTTCTCGAAATTTCCAGAATAGGCGAATTGGTGTTTGGTGCCCAACCCGGGTAGCCTTCTCCATGCTTAACTTTTGCATCGGCAAGCTCAAATACGCTGCGAACCATAGCTGCAACATCAACTTTAGCCGAATCAATCGAGCTTCGCTGGCTGGTAGTTACGGTAATATACTTGTTATCAAACTTTACCGAAGCCAAATTGGTTGAAGTTTCAACCAAACCCGGCATTTCGTGGCTCATAGCCAAAACTCCGTGCGGACAAGCATAAAGCGAATTAAGCAAACGCTTTTGCAATTTTTTAGTTAAAACGCGCTCGGGCATTGGCACATTTTCAATGGTCATAGTTAAGTTTGGTTCCGAACTGCCAAATTGTTTTTTTGCAATGTCGCAATAGTCTTCCATTGCTTGCTTAAATGCTTTGCCGTCCTCTTTAACAACTGTTACAATGGCAAAAGCTTCGCGTGGTATAGCATTGCGCAAATTACCACCGTTAAATTCAGCCAGGCGCATATCGAAAACTTTTTGTGCTTCCCACAAAAAACGATTCAAAATTTTATTCGAATTGCCTTTGCTTTTGTCTATTTCATCGCCTGAATGTCCACCTTTAAGCCCTTTTACCGACACTTTAAAAGCAATAGCCTCGTCGCGCGAGGGCTTGGTTTTTAGTTTGAATTTAATAACGGAATCAATTCCGCCGGCGCAACCAATAAAAATTTCGCCGTCGTCTTCCGAATCCAAATTCAATAAAATTTCACTGCTAAAAAAGCCGCTTTGCAAGGCAAATGCGCCGGTAAGCCCGGTTTCTTCGTCTACGGTAAAAAGGCATTCTATTCGGCCGTGTTGCAAGTCGGTACTTGCCAAAACAGCTAATTGTGCAGCCATACCAATGCCATTGTCTGCACCTAAGGTTGTGCCTTTTGCTTTTACCCAAGCGCCATCAACATATGCTTCAATTGGGTCGGTTTCAAAATTAAATACCGTATCGTTATTTTTTTCGCAAACCATATCCACATGGCTTTGCAGCAAAACCGACGGTACGTTTTCCATGCCTTTGGTGGCAGGTTTAATAATAAGAATATTGCCAACACTGTCTTTTTTGCATGCTAACTGCTGTTTTTTGGCAAAGTCTTCCAAATAAGCAATTATTTTCTCTTCTTTTTTGGAAGGACGCGGTATTTGCGTAATTTCGTAAAAATATTGCCAAACAATTTTTGGCGCCAACGCTAAAATAGAATTCATTATATTGGTTATTAATTATTGTTGAAATAGTGAATAATTCAGCCTTCAAATGTATTTTTTTTTTCAATATAAAAAAAATGAAAACCATTAAGTTAGGAAAATTTAACTTCGACATACATAGTTTTAAAAAGTTTTTCAACAAAGCCTTTTTGAAAGAAAAAGCGACAAGTGCTGTTTTCTTTTTACGAAATTTCAACAAAGATTTCAATAAAAAATACGGAAATACTTTTAGCGCTATTTCAAGCAAAATGAAGCGCAATAAACTAATTAGCATTGCAGTAGCATTTATACTATTTGTACTTTTACTTGCAATTTTGCCGGCAGTAAAAGCTTCCGGCACTCAATACAGTACCATTCTTGAAGACGAAGCAGGCAATTTACTGGCAGCTTACATTGCCCCCGACGGACAATGGCGTTTTGCGCCCGGAGGCGAAATTGATGAAAAATATTTCGAAGCGCTAATAGCATTTGAAGACCGACGATTTAATTTTCATGCCGGCATTGACCCCTTGGCTGTTGGCAGAGCTATAATTGCTAATATAAAAAGCGGAAGCATTAAAAGCGGAGCCAGCACCATAACCATGCAGGCTGTGCGAATGTTGCGCTTAGGCAAGTCGCGTACTTTTAAAGAAAAACTGATTGAATCGGTGCTGGCTTTTCAGTTAGAACTAAAGTATTCGAAACAAGAAATTTTGGAACTTTACGCAGCCAACGCACCTTACGGCGGCAATGTGGTTGGTATTGAAGCGGCAAGTTGGCGTTGGTTTGGGCGTTCGGCTAAAGAATTAAGCGTAGCCGAAGCAGCTTTATTAGCCGTGCTGCCAAACAGTCCGGCACTTATTCACCCCGGTAAAAACAGAGAAAAACTGTTAAAAAAACGAAACCGATTGCTTGCTAAAATGTTTGAATTAAAGCTAATTACCGAATCGGAATTTGAATTGGCAACCGACGAAAATTTACCCGAAAAGCCTAAAAAATTTCCGCAATTAGCTTCGCATTTACTCGACGAGTTTATTATAAAGAAAGAAAATTTGCACAAGCGAATTGTAACCACCCTAAATTTGAATTACCAAAAACTTGCCAACGAAACCATAAGCAGAAATTCGAAAATGCTTGCCGAAAACGGAATTTTTAATGCGGCAGTTTTAATTGCCGAGGTAAATTCGGGCAATATTCTGGCATACGTTGGCAATACGCCAAGCGAACAAAATCTGAATAATAATAAGGTGAA
>JFJP01040222.1_pt1 | contig 11626 bp, 7 predicted proteins | sample 431651 | NCBI WGS metagenome assembly JFJP01 (sample SAMN02602958, study PRJNA72255) | Microbial mat metagenome, whole genome shotgun sequencing project. | biome: fresh water; feature: sink hole; material: water; isolation source: purple microbial (photo- and chemosynthetic) mats found in... | reverse complement strand
TACTATTGCTAAAATAAGCAAACTTGTTTTTACTGTTATTACATTTTTCATAAAATAAAATTGTTTAGATGCAAACAGCCCTTTTGCAGTTAAAAAAAGAACGTAAAAAAAGCGTGGGCTGAAACTTGTCTAACTTGAGGCATCACCAAACGCCCGAAATAATAACAAGCACAACCCACACTATACTAGTATAGCACGAACACACTACACCTATTATAATAAGTATAGTATTATTGCAACTTGTTTTCTATTATTTCTAAAAACTGGTGATTTTCAAGTTAAGAAAACAAAGTTTACGCTATTTTATTTTTGAAATGGTTTTATTCGATATGTTGAATTGTTAAATTGTTGAATTGTTAAATTGTTAAATTTTTGTTGCAAATGTATGAATTATTTTTGAATGTTGGATAGGTTTTTGGTTTTTTTTTATCGCAGAGTTTTTTTTGATAAGGGAATAAGGTTTTTTATATCGGTGGGGATTGGCTTGGTTACTAAGGTTTTTTTTTAATGGTTAATGATTAACGGTTAATGATTAATGCTGGCTGATTGATACGATGACTTTGGAGTCATCGTATCAATATAGCTAACAGCAAGCCCGTCAAGGGTTTTAAACCCTTGACGGGCTAAGCCTTAGTTAACCAAAGCCTCTCTTACCTTGGTTTCAAATTCATTGTATTTGAAATCTAAAATACTCCTCCTTTTTTCGACCAAAAAAATTAAAAATTCATAAAAACAATTTAGGTTTGCATAATTTTTCTATCTTTGCCCAAATGAAAGCCGAATCGTAGAATTTGGCAAAATACTCGAAAACAAACAATTAATACGTTGTGATAGACCAAAGTACCGTTCAAAAAATAATTGATTCAGCCCAAATTTTGGAAATAGTGCAAGATTTCGTTTCTTTGAAAAAAAGAGGCGTAAATTATCTTGGCAACTGTCCATTTCACAACGAAAAAACACCTTCCTTTACCGTTTCGCCTGCCAAAGGAATTTACAAATGCTTTGGCTGCGGAAAAGCCGGAAACTCCATTAGCTTTATAATGGAACACGAACAATTGACTTATCCTGAAGCTCTTAAATATGTTGCAAAAAAATACAACATTCCGGTTGTAGAAAAAGAAGAAACCAACGAAGACATTCAAGAAAAAGAAAACCGCGAAAGCTTGATGATTGTTTCGGGCTTTGCTCAAAAATATTTTACTTCCATTTTATTTGATGATACTGAAGGCATTACTATCGGGCAGTCGTATTTCAAAGAGAGAGGTTTTAGCCAGCAAACCATCAAAGCCTTTGAGCTTGGTTATTGCCCCGACAAGCGCGACGCTTTTACAGCTCACGCACTAAAAAACGGCTATAAACTCGACTTTTTGACACAAACCGGTTTAACCGTAGCCAACGAAAGTTATAAATTTGACCGTTTTGCTGGTCGTGTAATGTTTCCGGTGCACAATATTGCAGGGCGTGTAATTGCCTTTGGAGGTAGAACGCTCAAAAACGACAAGAAAATAGCAAAATACTTAAATTCGCCAGAGTCTGAAATTTACCACAAGAGTAATATCCTTTACGGAATTTTTCAGGCAAAGCGTGCCATCACTAAGCTCGACAAATGCTTTATGGTGGAAGGCTATACCGACGTTATTTCTATGCACCAAGCAGGAATTGAAAACGTGGTAGCTTCATCGGGTACATCGCTCACTGTTAATCAAATACGATTGGTGAAGCGTTTTACCAACAACCTCACTATTTTGTACGACGGCGATGCTGCCGGAATTAAAGCCTCGCTGCGTGGAATAGATTTGGTGCTCGAAGAAGGCTTGAATGTAAAGGTTTTGCTCTTGCCCGAAGGCGAAGACCCCGATTCATTTTCTAAACAAATGAACTCGGCGGAGTTTAACAACTACATTGCTGACAACGAAACCGATTTTATTACTTTCAAAACCAAACTTCTTTTTAGCGAAGCACAAAAAGACCCGCTAAAAAAAGCAACACTCATTAGCGACATTGTACGAAGTATTTCGGTAATTCCCGATTCTATTATTCGTAGTGTGTATGTGAAGGAATGTAGCCAAATACTCGATGCAAATGAGGAGGTTTTGTATTCTGAAATTTCAAAAATCTTAGGCAAAAAGTTCGACGACAATAGGAAAAAAGAATTTTATGCCAATTCAAACACTTCTACACAAAGCACTTCATATCAACAAACTAGCACTCCGCAAGTCAATAAGCAAAACAATATTTGCGAAGAACTAGAAAAGGAAATTACAAGTTTGTTGCTCACTTATGGCAACGAAGTGCTTTTTACAGCACGCGACAATGATTTTACGGGTTTAGAACTTGAGGCACACGAGTTTGTAACGGTTGCAATTTACATTACCGATTCTATTTTTGGCGAAATAGACGACTTGGAATTTGCCAATTTATTGTATCGCAAGTTATTGAATATGTGTTTTTTGTTTCTCGATGAGGGAAAACAAATAGATTTGCAAGAATTAACACACCATGAAGATGGCGAAATTTCGCACTTTGCGGCTGAGCTGTTAGGAGGCGGTTATACTTTGAGTAAACTCTGGGAACGTGGCGATTACGTGCGCAACACAACCGAAATCACACTCAAAAAAGCAGTTCCAAAAAAAATAATGGAATACAAAGAAAAAAAAGTGGATTTACTGCTCAAAGAGGCAGAACAAAAACTTAAAACAACAAGCGAACCCGAAGAGCAGAAGCAAATAATGCAAACCTACTTAAATTTGAAACGCCTACAAATGCACTTAGCCAAAAGCCTTGGCGATAGAATTGTACTAAAATAGCAAGTTATAGTTGAACGAAAGCACCAAAGCTAAGGCATTTTGGGAATTTCTAAACAAAGCAAAAAATGCGTTTTCGTTCAAATACTAAATAAAATTCAATGTCGTTTGGTTAAGTATTTAATTCAAAGTCAGTAGTCTAAACCTGTCTGGTTTTCAAAACCTGACAGGTTTTTTTACTAAACGACATTGGGTTAAGATTCCTTTCAATTTATTCATGTTTGTTGGCAATCACTAAGGTAGATGGAATATCCGATAGCCATTCGTATTTTGCTTCCACAAGAGCCTTCCAGCTTTCCAAACTAATAAGCATAAGTTCTTGATTTTTAACAAAATCTAATTCCATATGCTCTATAGTGAGCACGTTTATTTGTGTAAGTGCAGCATTGCAAATGGAATTAATTAATTTATTCAATTCCTCTGTTTGCTCTTTAAGTGTAACAAAAGTAATTTTGGAATTGGAATTTACTACTATTTTTTGAATGAAATGAATTAAAAATACATCGCTCGAACAAACAATTGGAACGCATATTATGTCGGTGCTGCTCAAACCTTTATCTAACAAGATGCCTACTGGCGCATTGGTTTTGCTTACAATAAGGCGTGTTCGTTCTTCAAAAGGTGAATTTTCAAACAAACTATCTTTTCCTTTTACTTGCATAATTAATCTATCGGGGTTTATTATGCGAGTAGTAAAACCAAGTATTTTGCCCAATAAGCTTCCTTCAAAAATGGATTGTCCTATGCCAATGAGTAGTAAATCGTAGTTTCCTTTGTTGGCAACTTCGGCTATGTCGTTGTCAATATTGTCGGTAACTTTAAAAAAAGTAGTTATTTCCTGTTTCAACTTCTGCGATTCGTCAAGTATCGATTCAAAACATTCGTTTTCGTAATCGGTCAAGTTGTAATGGTGCATGTTGCTACTCGGAAATAAGTGCATAACAGTAATAGAAACAGAGCTTTTGGTCTTTTTAGTAAGCCAGCTAACCAATCGAATGAGCGACTTTCCGCTTTCTGGTTTTCCAAACGAGATGAGTATTTTAAATTTATTGTTTTTAGTAACCGTTTCGGCAATAGGTGTGTTGCTCGATTTGAAAGCCCAATTGATAAAATCTAAGGCTGGTCCGGTCATAAAGGTAGTGAACAATGCCATAATCACCATCATTGCAAAAATTTGGGGAGTTAATACGCCTAAGTCGTAGCCAATATTAAGCACTACAAGTTCTACCAAGCCTCGTGTATTCATCAAAGTGCCTATGGTAAGGCTGTCTTTCCAGCTGTTGCCAATAAATTTTGCAGCCAAGGCACTTCCGACAAATTTACCTGTAATAGCAACCGCAATGATAAGTGCAGTAACTTTCCAAAGGTAAATATCATTGAGCAAACCTATTTCGGTACGCAAACCTGTGTAAACAAAGAACAATGGTAAAAAAAGCACCAAAGCAATATCTTCTATTTTTTCGATAAAAATATTGCGAAATTTAGCATTGCTTGGCATAATAGCACCCGCCATGAAAGCACCAAAAAGAGCATGTATGCCAATAACTTCGGTTGCCCAAGCCGATAATATAAGGGTAAGAATGAAAATAGCAAAAATAGGTTTGCTCAAATTCTCGCGCGAGGAGTGCAATTCGCCTACGCGTTTCAAAAACGGACTTACTATTTTAATCATTACGCCCACATAAATGAGTGCGAGCAAAATAATATACAACGCACTTACAAACGAACCCGCTTTTACAATGGCAATAACCGCAGCCAGTAGCGACCATGCCGAAATATCATCAACCGCTGCCGAGGTAATAATTACTGTACCTAGTGGCGTTTTGTGCAAACCGCGCTCTTGAACTATGCGTGCCAATACCGGAAACGCCGTAATACTCATAGCTATCCCTATAAACAACCCAAACGACGAAAACTCAACTCCTTCAGGAGCAAATGATTCGTAAATAAAATATGCCAAACCCATACCCAAAGCAAAGGGTATAATAATGCTCGTATTACTAATAACAATGGCATCGCGTGCTTTGTCTTTCAAAAATGTTACATCTATTTCCATTCCTACTATAAACATGAACAAAATTAAACCTATCTGGCTCAAGAATTGTAAATTGCCTAACGACTGTACTGGAAATAAAACTGCCGAAAATTCAGGAAAATACATGCCTACAAGCGAAGGTCCTAAAATAATTCCGGCTATAATTTCACCTACCACAGTGGGTTGGTTTATTTTTACACATATCCAAGCAAATATGCGCACTACCAAAATGATAGTAACTATTTGCGCCAAAAGAATAGCCAAAGGGTGTCCTATATTGACCAAAATAGTATCAATAAATTCACTCCATTGCGATTTATCTGAGGAAGCCACTTTAATCATTCGCCCTGCTTCGAGCTTTGTTCCTTGCAAAACAATCCAATACATCAAAAAAGAAAAACCACCTATAACGGAGATGTAAAATAAGATATGTTTAAGTTTCTTCATCTTTCTTTTTTATTTATTTAGTAAAAAACTATTTTTTTTAAATGTTTTATTTACAAAAATGACTTTAATTGAAATTGTACAAACCTAGTTAATTTTGGCTTAACTACAAAATTCTTAGCAAAGAAAATACAAGAAAAAGTAAATAAAGACAAAACGGAAATAAAGAATATATTCTTTATCAAAAACAAACCATTTGGCATTATTTGTAGAGCACACTCTTTGTTTTTAAAAAGCTTTTGCCCTCAATTTTATAGATTTGAAAAATTGTATTTTTTAATTTGCATAAAAATTCTAATTTTGCAAAAAAAAAGTAGATTAAAAACATTACAAGCTACAAGTACTTTGTTAGTAAATAAGTTATCGTTTGCATTGTACAATTAAATGCCAGTGTCGCCCAAGTTAAGCCCGTCAAGGGTTTTAAACCCTTGACGGGCTGTTTTACAAATAACATTTGCTTGGGCAACATTGAATTAAGAACTAGTGTTTTTGAACTCAAAACAACTCTCATGGAGTAATTTTATAAATTATTATTTTTTTTACATAAACAAGTGGAGCATATTTATCCTGTAATAGAAAAAGTAGGTAGAAACCAAAAAGAACAATTTTTGAAACAACGTGCCAAAGTAATTTGGTTGACAGGACTTTCTGGTTCTGGAAAAAGTACAGTGGGGTTAGCATTAGAGCAAGAGCTATTTAATAGAGGATTTTTCTCGCAAATACTCGATGGCGACAACATTAGAGCTGGAATTAATAAAAATCTCAACTTTACACTCCAAGACCGTTTGGAAAATATCCGACGCATCAGCGAAGTGTGCAAATTGTACATCAATAGCGGCATAATAACCATTAGTTGCTTCATAAGCCCTACCTTCAACGACCGCGAAATGGCTCGAAATATTATAGGAGAAGACGATTTTATCGAAGTTTTTGTAAGTACTCCCATCGAAGTATGCGAAAAACGCGATATAAAAGGTTTATATGCAAAAGCTCGTAAAGGTGAAATCAAAAACTTTACAGGTATTGATGCTCCTTTTGAAATACCACGCAATCCTTTTGCTGTTCTCGATACTCAAAGCAAAACAATTGACGAAACGGTAAATGAATTGCTCGATAAAATTTTGCCACTTATTTCGTTAACATAAAAAATAAAAGATAAGAGCTAAAAGGTTAAAGATAAAAGACATATTTTTTATTTTTTTACTTCTCACTCTTACTACGTTATAAATACAAGAGATATGACTAAATACAATTTGAATCACTTAAAAGAACTCGAAGCCGAAGCCATTTATGTAATGCGCGAAGTAGCAGCACAGTTCGAACGCCCCGCATTATTGTTTTCGGGAGGGAAAGACTCCATAATTATGGTACATTTGGCAGCCAAAGCATTTTATCCAGCCAAAATACCTTTTACATTGGTGCACATCGATACAGGACATAATTTTGAAGAAACTCTTACTTTCAGAGACGAATTGGCTGAAAAATACGGTGCTAAATTAGTAGTAGGTTATGTGCAAGAATCCATCGACAAAGGCGATGCTGTAGAAGAAAAAGGAGTGGGAGCAAGCCGCAATGTATTGCAAACCGTTACTTTACTTTCTACCATCGAAAAATACAAATTCGATGCAGCTTTGGGTGGTGGAAGACGCGATGAAGAAAAAGCTCGTGCCAAAGAACGCTTCTTTTCGCACCGCGACGAGTTTGGACAATGGGATCCCAAAAACCAACGCCCCGAACTATGGAGCATTTACAACGGAAAGAAAAACATTGGCGAGCATTTCAGAGTATTTCCTATCAGCAACTGGACTGAAATGGACGTGTGGCAATACATATTGCAAGACAATATTCCAATTCCCGATTTATACTTCACACATCGCCGCAAAGTATTCAAGCGCGATGGCGTTTGGCTTGCGGCTGCTCCTTTTATGCAACTAAAAGACGGCGAAGAAATTATTGAAATGGACGTGCGCTGCCGCACCATTGGCGATATTACTTGCACCGGAGTTGTTGAATCGAGAGCTACAACCTTAGAAGATATTATTCGCGAGATAGCTGCAACACGCGTTACCGAGCGTGGTGGAAGAGCCGACGACAAACGTTCGGAAGCCGCCATGGAAGACCGCAAAAAAGAAGGATATTTTTAATTAATTAAGAATTAGGTATTAAGAATTAGGAATCATTTTTATGTCGCTAAAGTTAAGCCACTTCAAGGGTTTAGAACCCTTGACGGGCTGTTAATAATAACTTTAACGTTGGCTGCATTGAATCCTATTTCGTTCTTAATTCATAATTCTTAATTTTTAATTCATAAGATTATGAGTGATTTTTCAAGTAGAGCATATTTAGATATGCAATTATTGCGCTTCACAACCGCCGGAAGTGTCGATGACGGCAAAAGTACCTTAATCGGACGACTTTTGTACGACTCAAAAGCTATTTTTCAAGACCAGCTCGATGCCATAGAACAAGCCAGCATCAAACGTGGCTCAGATGTGGTGGATTTGGCATTGCTTACCGACGGGCTTAGAGCCGAACGTGAGCAAGGTATCACTATCGACGTGGCTTACAGATACTTTGCTACCCCCAAGCGTAAATTTATTATAGCCGACACGCCCGGGCACGTGCAATATACCCGCAACATGGTTACTGGCGCATCAACAGCCAATGTGGCTTTGATATTGGTAGATGCTAGGCATGGTGTTATTGAGCAAACTTATAGGCATACTTACATTGCTACTCTGTTGCAAATTCCACATTTAATTGTTTGTATCAACAAAATGGATTTGATGGAATATAGCCAAGAAGTATATGACAACATTCAAAAAGACTTTGAAGCTTTTGCTGCAAAACTAAACGTAAAAGACGTTCGATTTGTACCCATTAGCGCACTAAAAGGCGACAATGTAGTAAACAAATCCGAAAATATGGATTGGTTCAAAGGCTCAACATTGATGCACTTGCTCGAAAATATTCACATCGGTAGCGATTACAACCACAAAGACCCACGTTTTCCCGTTCAGTATGTTATCCGTCCGCAAACCGAAGAATTTCACGATTACAGAGGCTATGCCGGAAGAATAGCCGGAGGTATTTTCAAAAAAGGCGACGAAGTTAAAGTTTTGCCTTCTGGTTTTACTTCTACCATAAAAGCAATTGACGAGTACAAATCGGAAATTGACGAAGCGTATGCTCCTATGGCAGTAACCATCAGACTAAACGACGAAATAGACATTAGCCGTGGCGACATGATTGTAGCCGTTGATAACGAGCCGCAAACAAGCCAAGACATTGAAGTAATGATGTGCTGGATGAACGAACGCCCTATGAAACTAAAAGGCAAGTACGCTCTAAAACACACCACGCGCGATGTACGCTGCATGATTCAAGGGCTCGACTACAAAGTAGATGTAAACACACTAAACAAAGTAAAAGAGCAAGAAGAATTGAAAATGAATGAAATAGGTAGAGTAAAACTGCGCACTACCAAACCTTTGTTCTTCGATTCGTACAACAAAAACAGACAAACCGGAAGTTTGATTCTAATAGATGAAGGAACAAACGAAACGGTTGGTGTAGGAATGATTATTTGATAATTAAAGTTTAATAACAAAACTGTGTATTGATACGATGACTTTAAGTCATCGTATCAATTAGTCGAGAAATAGTTTAGTGGCTTTTCCAAAAGCTTAAAATAATGGCTAAAAAAACTATTTTTTTTACCTTTCCTAAAATTTAACGTTCATCAGACAGCTGTTCGCTGGTTTTACCAAACCTACGTTCTCTGTTTTGAAAATCAATAATTGCTTCGTAGAAGTCATCTTTCCGATAGTCGGGCCACAATTTGTTGGTAAAATAAAGTTCGCTGTAAGCAATTTGCCAAAGTAAAAAGTTCGATATTCGATACTCGCCACTGGTTCTGATAAGCAATTCTGGGTCTGGAATATCTTTGGTAGTGAGATAGTTAGAAAATAGTTGTTCGTTTATATCTTCGTGTGAGAGTTGTTTGTTTTCGATGGCAAGAGCAATTTTTTTCACTGCATTGGTAATTTCCCAGCGCGAGCTATAACTAAGAGCCAACACAAGCGTAAGCCCTGTATTCTTGGCTGTTTGGTTAATGGAATCTTGTAAGTTGTTTTGAACCGAAAGCGGCAAACTTTCTCTGTCGCCAATAGCCATAAGCCTTACATTGTTTTTGAGCAAGGTTTTGGTTTCGGAATGAATTGTTGAAACGAGTAATTGCATCAATGCGTCAATCTCTATTTTAGGTCTGTTCCAATTTTCGGTAGAAAAGGCATAGAGCGTAAGATATTGAACACCAATTTCTGCCGCAGCTTCGGTAACTTCGCGCACAGCTTTTACGCCGTTTTTGTGCCCAAAAATACGTTGATTTCCTTTTTGTTTAGCCCATCTGCCGTTGCCGTCCATGATAATGGCAACGTGTTTTGGCAATTTTTGAAGATTTACGTTTTCTTTCAATTCCATTTTATTGCACTGTTCAAATATATAATAGTCTTGTGAATATTCATAAACTTGTTTATTATCAAGTAAATGATTAAATATTTTGATTAAATATTAATCGTTAAACATTATCTGTATTTATATGATTTACCATAAGCACTACACGTCCCTGTTGGTTTGTAAAGTGTTATGGTAACAAATATTCCGGCATACGAATACCAGTCTTTATCGCTGAAGTATGTTTTTTGTTTTCCACCAAAAAGAGCTCCTTCGGGATAGGTATTTTGGTCTAAACCATCAATTAAATCGGTAAAAGTTTTCTTAAATTCCCACTGCGCTCCGGCACTAATATTTTTGCTTACTCTAACTCTAAAACCCATGCTAAAAGGTACATTGAGAAAGTAAGTACTCAAATTGTTGTCGGTAGCCAAAAAACCACCGCCCACGCCTGCTGAAATGTAAGGCGTGAAATTGTAACCATCGTCGTAAGGGCTGTAATCTAAAAAATAAAATTCAAACTGAGTATTAAAATCCACTACTGACGTGCTAAACGAGTGCATACGAGCATTTTGATACATATTATCGAAATCTAAATCAGACCCTTTTAATTGCAATTTTGTGATATTTGCTCTTACTGCATATCTATTGGCTAAGTTCAAGCGAAGAACACCGCCTATTGCGGGTGTTGTGTTGTAAAAAAAGTTGGTTTTATTTATGTCGCCTAAATAAAAAGCTCCGCCTACAAACGCTCCAATATCGAACGAATCTTGAGCTTTGATAGAAACAAACTGACTAAGTAAAATACCAAGAATTAAAAACTTTTTCATTTTATGGGGTATTAAATTGTGCGAAAATATATTTTAATGTACAATTATCAAAAATAATACCTAAAATAAATTGCGCCATGACTTGAGTTGTAATAATAAAATTAATCCATTTCTTCCAACACAATGAACTGAGCGTAAGGCTCTTTGCCTGCAAACACTATTGGCAATTTGATGATGTTTGTTTCTTTTATGTTGCAATCTATCAGCTCTTTGCAATATTTATTATTTTCTATTTGAAGCAAAGCCAAGTTGAGATGCTTGTTTACTCTGGTTGCAAATTCCGTTTCGCTTTCGGTGGCTTTTTGGGCTTGTATTTGTTTTAGTTCCATCACAATGCCTTTTTTAGACCTATCGTGCGGAATAAGCATAATATCGTACCTGCCGCTGCCACTTTCTCGGTTCGATTTGATTTGAAAATCGTCGCCAATCACTGCAAATAAGCCCAACATATAGGCTTGATACACCTTTTCGGGCAAATATTTATCTTGTTTTGAGCTTGCCGTATCGTAATAGCTAAACGTATCGCCTATAATTTGTTTAAAACCGTACTCAAATTCGGCTATGTCGCCCGTAGTTAGTGCAATAATTGTTGATTCGAGCAAAGATTTTCTAATTTGTATGTCAGCTTGAATCCATTCAATTATAGTATCTTGAAAAATGGTTTTTATTTCGTAATTGGGTATTTTGAGTTCGTAACTTTTACGCGAAATCTTTTTTACTCCTGTTAAATAACCGCTATAAACTAACAGCGACCAAATAAGGTCTTTGGGTGTATCCAAATCGGGAAATACAAAATTCTCTTCAATATCCTTGATAATTAATTCATTATTGATGAGTTTCAAAATATTCATGCGAGTTTCATCTGCATTTTTCTTGCGTATTTCTTTCTTTATCAATTGATTAGAACTTGTATTTGCCCAAAAAGTTTTAAATCCTTCTTCGGGGTGAATTACATAGTTTAAAATAGACCAAGGATTGTAAATGCCCTGAGTTTTGCCGAATTGATAACCGTTGTACCACTGTTTTATTTCGGCATAATCGGTTGTAACTTCAAAATC
>JFJP01051822.1_pt1 | contig 11628 bp, 21 predicted proteins | sample 431651 | NCBI WGS metagenome assembly JFJP01 (sample SAMN02602958, study PRJNA72255) | Microbial mat metagenome, whole genome shotgun sequencing project. | biome: fresh water; feature: sink hole; material: water; isolation source: purple microbial (photo- and chemosynthetic) mats found in... | reverse complement strand
CATGGAGCTTTACAGACATTCCAGCTTCTGGCATGAATTCATCTTCGATCATGATGTGTTTCATGCGTTCGATCTTTTCGTCCAATTGCATAGATACATCAATACAAACCGAACGAGTCCTAAGAGCTTGTGGGATTTTGTCTTTATGCAGATTAGTAATAAAGATGACGCCGCCAGTAAACCGGAAAGTTCGTGGCAGATCGTCTTCACCACGAATGTTTTCTGCATTCCAAGAGATGATGCGTTCAGAATTAGAATCCAAAGCACCTTTCAAAAGATTTGCAGCTGTTGGATCAGAAATTACTGAATCACAGTCGTCAAAAATCAAAATAGAGTCTTTATTTTCATAAAGTAATCTATACAGCGATTTGGGCGTGCTATAACCCTTAACGGTTTTGTAATGCTTAGTAGGAAGACGTTCGCCTTCAACGAAGGATTCGATGTTGGTGACATCTTTGAAACCTTCTTGCTTCAAAGATTTGTTAACAACATAGCTTTTGCCCAGGCCGCCAGGACCAGAAATCAACAAACTAGGTTGAATCTTGTCGGCAACCATGGTCACATAATTTTCAATAAATTCAAAACGCTCATTGATGGAAAAGTCAGGCTTTTTCTCTTCAACAGCTTCGGCTTCTGTAGAACCTTCATTTTCACCCAAACGATTCATTTGAAACACAATATATGATTGATTTTTAGACTTGTAAGTCTTACCATTCTTTGATTGAAAAGAATAAACACCATCTTTGAATTGAATAGTTGCCATTTTTGCCTTTACGTTTACGATGGAATTATTATACCACAAGCAATCATATGTGCAAATTATGCTAAAGACGTGTTCCTTTAACGGCAGCCATGTTCCCGAAAAAGTCAACATAAATCTTAGGACAATACATTTTGACAGAAAACTCGTTGACTTTGTATTCTTCGACTTCCATGTATGCTCCAAACTTAGCATACTTCTTTTCCCATCTCCTCAGCCTTTTGACATCTGAGAATTTGAGATCAGACCGGACTAAAAATGGCTTCATGATCCTATTGACATGTCAATCAAACACATCTTAACTTCTTGCAATCTTGACAATGGGACAGGATATTGAATCTCAACAGAAGCTTCTACATCGGTTCCATGAGTCATCACAGATAGCCCAAACTTTTTAGCTATATGCCGCATCGGAGCATTTTGACTTAAACATTGCATATAAATCCTTGTGATCTGACGTTCTGTAACAAACTGATAGCCACGTGCAAAAAGCAATTGACCGAGTTTTTTACCACGATATTCGACATCAGTAGTGAATGCAAATTCTACTATATCATTCATCATTGCAACATGAATAGAAGCAACCAAACGTCCTTCGTCTTCGATACCCCACCAAAAATTTGATTGAATATCTGCATTTAAAATAGTGTTATTGACATATGTTCCAATTGCATCATCAGAGACAGGGTATCCAAATCTCAAATATCTGTCTTCTTCTGGTAATGCTTTAATATGCTCAATAATTACTTCCTTTTTATCAGACAAAAGCCTAATAAGAGAATAGTTGTGAAATTCAAAGCTCAATTGTCAACCCCTGGTCTTCAGTATAAGAAAATCCAATTTCTTCAAAATTGGCTGTATAGCAGTCTTCTTCTGTTTTATTCAGAAATTCAAAAATTACATCTGAACGTTCACCATTACCAAGTCTGACTAAACCACACAATGTACGAAATACTTCCATTTCATATCCTGACATTGTTATCTTAAAATTACCAGATTCTGTTGATTTTACTTTCATGATATTTCCTTTTCAAATTGAACGATTTTAATAAATTTCGAATACTTCTCAAAAGTTTCTTCGAATGTTCTGAACTTTTCTGCAAAAACGACTTCAGAAACTCCAGATTGTATCATCAATGCAGTACAATGATTGCATGGTGAATGTGTCATAAAGAATGTAGATCCTTCTATGGAAATTCCTCGACGAGCAGCATGCGCAATGATATTCTGTTCTGCATGGATAGTATCTCGATTCGTTTCAAGACGATATACAATTCTTTGTGTATTGTCATATCTGTCATAAACTCTCATTTCACCAGGTGGATCTTGACCAGAATATACTCTAGATTCAATGACATTAGATCCACCTTTGATGTCGCCATTATACCCAGTGCAAATGATGTTGCCTTTTTGATCTACAGCAACACCACCGACTTTCAAACGAATTGCATTAGATTGTTCTGCAACCAACTTTGCTAAGTTGGTAAAAAATATCAATTCTTTTTGTTTCATGATATATGCAAACTCAAATATGTTCCAATCTCAATATTCACTTGCTCTTGTTCGGTCATCTTTGATAAGACTTTGATTTTAGTTGCTTCTATTTGAGTTTGAAGCAAATTTATATCTAATGACTCAGATGTATAGTACGCAGTCATGACAGTGACACCAATAATGTTTTCTTCAATACTAGAATCAAAATATATAGAACTTATTTCAAGTTCTCCTTCATACACAAGATTTTTAAAATACTCTTCGCGATCTTCTGAGATCTGACTAACTTTTCTGTTCCAAATGCAACCACACCAATGATGATCAAAAGCCAGAACAAAATGAACGGATACATCGGAGCAATGACTAACCACCATGACCATGTAACTATGTCAACAAGTTTTAATGTAACAAAAACAAGAGTAAGAGCCGGTAAAAATCCCATGCCAATTCCTTAATGATGATTCCTGATATCAGGAACATTTAGCATTTTTTTAACAACTGAATTCATTTCATAAGGAAATAGATCATTTGTATCTATGCCAACATCCATAATTCTTCCTGAAACGCCAGTCGGAGACCCATGAGTATGTCCATGAAAATGTATTGTGCCAGTATTCATGTGATTCCATGAAGCATGCGGGTAATGACTCATAAAAACCGAAATCTTATGACTGTCATTATCCAGCTTAACTGTCATTTCATAAACATCTTTGATCCAAACAAAAAGATCATCGTATTCCGGTGCATTTGTTTTAATAAACTTTCTAAGAGTCTTATCATGGTTTCCTGCAACAAGATATTTCCGACCATTCAGTCGTCTGATAAACTTTGGAGCATTAACAATTTGACCCATAGCAACATCACCAAGAATATAAACATCATCTTCTTGGCTGATAATAGAATTCCAATTAGAGACGATCAGTTCGTTCATTTTCGAAACCATTAAACTGATCTGATCTGATCCTGTTGGCATATCTATATTTTGTCTACGCCCGGGGCAATACTTCAAAATATTGACGTGATTTATGTGTAGATCGCTTGCAATAAAAGTTTTCATAACATTACAATTTCATCAAAACCTTCTTCTGGAGTAGGTAATGTGAATCCTTTAATCATTTTTTTAATTACATTATCAGGAATATTTTTCCCTGGTCTAGACCCTAGACGTCGTTTTAACTCATCTTCAGGAGGAGTTGGAAACACAATAGCTACTTTCTTATAAGTAGGAATCATTTTCAATTTCTTAGCACGAGTCTTCGTCGAAGTATTCGTCTGATCCCAAATAATATCCAAATCATGATCATCTGCAAAATGCACATCATCAATCATTTTTGAAATTGCAATCTGAATATACTCTGCAAATACTTCAGAATATGTTTTATTCTTTTCCTTAGCATACTTTTCTATATATGCATCTGAAGAACAATAAACAGTCGTTTCATTCAATTTTCCTGATGCCCATGTAGATTTACCAGACCCAGGAATTCCGCATAAAATATAAGCAACCGTTTTCATTTGTTATTTCCTTATTTGATTAATTATATCACAACTGTTCATTTGTGCAAATTTTTAAGTCCAAAGAAATTTTCTATGCTTAATGATAGCTGCACAATGCTTAGTGACATTTTCATCAAATTCATTTTCTAAAATGTCCATTGCATCAAAAAAGCTACGATCTACTTCGTCAATTTTCATAAAAGACTTTGTAGGATTTCTAGAAGAGTAATCGTCATACCCAGATTCTTTTGAAGCATCAAATGTAAGATAGCTATACTTTGCAAACCTATATGCATCAATAATGTCATAATAATGCTGAGGATCAGAGCTGTTATCAATTTGGTATTTGATATAACCTAAACCCATTGCTGCTCTTGTAATGTCGGACACTTTACACAGACCCAGCAATCTTGAAATTCTTCCAGATTCTTTATATCTGATGACTGATTCTGGCCATTCGATAGGAGACTCAGAATACCAACAAATCGAAGAATGAAAACATTCATTTTCAATGAATTCGATAATCGAAAGCATCAATGCATCTGAAATCTTATTCGTTAAGTCTGAATATTGTCCAAACTTTACTCGTGTTTTTAGAATATGAGATCCATGTTTAACATTTCCAACAAAATTGATCATTCGACTAAACATATCTGGAATAAAATATACGACAGATTGAACAGAATCCAAACTGTCGATAATTTTAACACCAAATGCATTTGCAACTTTCTCTTTAATATGAAACTCTTCCCAAGCTTCTGCAGTAGCAGAGCATGGTTGTTCAGGCAACCCTAACTTAGTTCTAAACCAATCTGCAAATTTTGAATTCGACCAAACATTACACCAGATTTACGTTCTTGAGAACTATAATAAGCTAAATTCTCTACAGCCTGGACAATACAAACATCCATTGACTGTTTGTATGGGCCTAAATCAGATTTATGTTTAATAATAGTACATTCTGTCTTTTCTCCATCTAATTGCCGATTCAATTTGGAAAGAAGAATTTCAAGATTTTTACGCGAAAGGTATAAAGTTTCCATTTTACCAGCTCGATTCATCTGTTAGTTGAACTCTAAAAACACCTTTATGCCCATACATATCAAGATCTACTTCTGCATATAAAATAGAACCAATGCCAGACTCGCAAGCTTCATAAACAACAATACTTGGGTCAGATCCAGTCGATTCAGCTTTTTCTACTAAAGTAAGAACTGTTCTCAAAATATCTTTTGTAAGTTTCATATCATTCCTCAGAAATATTTTCACCATGCCAACCCCAACTAGAGTTGACTAATTCTTGTAAACTTTCAATATTATGAAAGTTTACATGTTCAATGTAATGAACATCTTGTTTTGCGTTTGAAGGTAAATCATCAAACATAATAATTGTTGTATCGTTTGTCATATAATTTCTGAAATAATTTTTCGAAGTCTATTAGGGAATTTAGGGAATTTATCCTTAACGAACTGAAGTTTAGTGTAATTAAAGCCTTTAGCGAATTGCTCTGTTTGAAATTCTGTATACAGATGACGTTTATCCGAAAATGATTTATTCAGATCAAATGTATACAAATTCATGTCTTTAATATTTGTAATCTGTTTCATATGTTTAATTTAAAATGGTGGGTCTACCCTGAGTCGAACAGGGACTACGAATTTAGAAGAATCGTGTGATTTCCAGTTTCACTATAGACCCTAATTAGTTGCTAATCGATTACGGTTCGATGAAGTTGTCTCCTAGCATTAGGTCTTCATCTTGAACCAGAATTTGTTGACGAGAATCTCCGAAATGAGTTATTGGCTCAAACAATTTAATGTCATGGATTACCTTTCCATTCACGATAGTCGTTTTGACGATTTGACCAGTAAAATCTATTTCGCCGAAGTATTTTCCACAAACAGTTTTCATAATTATCCTAAAGTAGTTTTTCTAGCAAAACAAAAGACAGACCATTGTCTCGAGACACCGACCAATGATCATCAACAAAAATGTAATTATATTCTTCTGTAGCACCATTACGTTGATAATCTTCAAAATCTTCGAATGCTTTGAATCTAAGATGGCAGCCTGTCATCAAAGATACATCTACAGTGATTCTATGACTTGAAAAATTGCAAGGGTTGTTACAAATTTCGAGATACGGACCATTTGTCACTAGAGCTTCGGCCGATTCTTGCGTTCGAACATAATTCTTCAATGCAAGACCAACGCCATCAATATAACCATCGTACTGGCAATAAGTTGTTGACACAGAACCATCAAGATTCAAGATAGAAACTGTAGAATGTGTACTCATGATCAATTAGCAATCCAAAAAATAAAATATACGAAAAGAATGCTTAACATTACTGTTAAAATACAATCTGAAATAATCTCTTCCATTTCAATACCTTACTCTAGTGTTATCAGTTTTTCCTTCAGGAAACCTAAAGCGATCTCCAAAATTGCCAGCGATACCCGGCAATTGACCAGCAGGAACATCATTTTCGCCAAGATATGTAAACCCGCGATAGTTTTTAGTATTGTGCAGAACTCTTTCGAGCAAGTGCAACATTGACTTACGAGCTTCTCTTGAACTTGTGTCAGTTGCAAGAAATTCATTGATTTCATTGATCAGATAATCTACTTCGATAGTTTTTCTGCCCATTCATATGTGCACATTATTCTGTAGAGGTGAAGTAAACTTTCTTGATGTTGGCTGCTTTGATAGCTAATTCACAGATTGGACATGGTTTAGCTAAAGCCTGATCTCCGTTTTTGTAATATCTTTCTATTTTAATTTTATATGGAATTCCTTTTTTAAGGGCTTTGATGATAGCAGATACCTCTGCATGTAAATAACATGCATGGGGCAAATTTACTTTAATAGCAAACTCTGCTTGTTTAGGATGTGTTTTAGTAAAACTATTCTGCGCTATCGATAACACTCGACCTTTTTTATCATACACTGAAGCAGTAGTAATTGACGAATTTTGACCAATAGAAAGAACTCGACCATGCTTGTCTTTAATGACAGCAGTTATTACTTGACGTTTCGTCATAGATTCACGATAACCATAATAAAAATTTCCATATGGCAATTCTACCACATGGAACCATTTGTGCTAATTAACGCTTAAGAGCAACTTTGCCAGTCTTGATTCCGTCTGCAATTCGTTTCATGTTAGTTATAGCTTCTTCTCTAGAAAACATAGAACCAAGATGTCTATGAAACTCTTCTATATTTCCATCGGCAGCAGCTTGACGCATCTTTGTTCCTGACATTCCATGTGATCTGTCTTCGTCTTCTGGTGTATGAACATGAACTTCATCAAAATGTTTGCCTTCTAGCTCTTTCACTTTTCCAGCAAGAACTGACTTTTTAATTCCTTCACCGAAAGATTTTCTGTCAGCTCCGACAAGAATGTGTAGAACTTTCTTTCCGTCTTTTGGTAACGAGTCATGCGCTGCTGCTAAAGTCTGACCCATTCCTGTTACGGTGTGAGCAACAACACCGGGTCCTACTTGTCTTTGGAAAATATCTTTGCGTTCTTCGGGGCTGTAAAGATCTGCTTTACCAGACATTCCAACATGCTTAGAAGTACCAGGTAATTTCTTCAAAGCACCACCCAGATCAATTGCATGTCCCATATGAGAATTTGGGCTAAAGCCGACCTGTGGAACCACAGCAGTGTGGTGAACTACTTCAGCAGACTCTTTAAGATATTCTAGAAAAGTTTTCATTTGACACCAAGAGTTTTAGAAAGATGTGCTACAGCTTTGTCAGAAGAATCTGATCTTCCTCGCTGTTCTATTCCAGATTTAAACTTATCAAAGATTTCCTGATGATGTTCAGCTGGGATATGTTTCTTTACAAGCTGTGCAATTCCATGGAACGAATGAATCAGAGAATGATCTGCATCTTTTCCAAACAAATGTTCAGACATTTTTCTTGGATCTTTAATAGCAGGAGCCGTGTCATCTGTTCTTGATCTCATTCCATGCGTGATTGCAAATTTGGTATGATCTCTTCCAGCTGCATTCAAAAGAATCTTATGGGCAGCACCTTTGATGCCGGCTTTGTTATCTTCCCAAGGACTTGAATGAGCAAAAGATTCAAACTCTGTAGGTTCTTCTTTATGGTAATCAACGCCTTCAAAATCAATCTGATGATGTTCTCCGTTTTCATGTTTCATTAGAGCAGATACTTCAGCTCCATGTTTCTTTGTACCAACAACAGAGTATTTTCCAAATTTTGAACCGGGCGTCAGATGTTTATGTAAATCTGCCATGTGTTCTTTTGACACTTGTGTATCAACATCACCCATAGTAGGTTTAACTTTGTGTAAATCTTCGTCCGAAATATCTTTATTGTTAAGATGAGCAGAGGAGCCTGAATACGCTGACTTTGTAGTCAATGCTTTTTGATCTTTGCCGAACAAATTCTTTCCGGTTGCTTTCTGAAAAGAATTGGTAGAAATCGGTTGAGCTTTAGCTGTTCCAATAGAGATTGCTCCACCTTCTTGTAGAGATTGAATATAATTTCTGAAAGTAATCATTTAGCAATACCCAATGTTTTCTTAAACGCTTCTAAGTGTTCAGATTTATCTAAATCTACATGAGACTTATCGAGTCCCTTTTTACCATCCGGTTGAAACATAACAGTTCTTGCGCGTTTATTTCCTAGCTGTTTTTCTCTAATTGTCCATTTTCCATGTCCAGATATAGCTGGTAGACCATGTCCTGTTACATCTGAGTCTCCGACACGATATGTTCCGTGCCCTCCGACTTGTAGAATATGGACATGATGATCTTTAAGATATGCGTGCCCAGGTTCTAAGCTAGGATGTTTGATAACTACAGATTTGGCTCTACCAGATTCAGTAGTTTCTGTACCATGCTTATCAGGATCGTGATGCTTATTCATATGATCCAAAAGTCCAGCCTTTTCTACTTCAGCTGCATACTGAGGACGCTTTGCTCTAGCATCATCAGGAATGTGCCAACCTTTTTCTGGAGAATGATGAATCGTGATTTGGCCCATAGCTCCAGTTACTCCGTTTTTGGTTTCTCCATTTAAAAGATCACCTTGAACTTTGCCACCATGTTGTTTCTTATTTTTCTTATGTTCTACTTGAAAGTCTGTTCCTGCAGTCGAACCAGCTCCAGTTAGGTGTTTTGGCATGACACCGTTTTTCTTCAAGTGTTCGATAAAATCTGACTCATATTGATGACCTTTGTTTTCTTTTTCTGCTCCAGGTTTTTGAAGTTTAGACACAGGAATAGCATGCGTCCCACCATGTTCATCTTCTGCATGAACATGAGTAACTCCATTTATTTTCTCGACTCTATGCAGTTTTAATCTTGAACCTTCTGGAAGATCATCATGTTTTTTAGAAGTAATATGCGTAAATTCGCCTGAACCAACATGTGGATCGATATATTTTTTCTGATGTCTATCAGCTTCATTACCAGAAGCTTTAATAGACCCGATAGCTTCTGACAAATATTCTATAAATGTAATCATTTTGTAATGTCTCTTTTTAGTAGTTTTTTCGATTCATCAGATTTTTTATAGTCTCTAAATCCATCTGATGTGACTTTAAATCTTGGCTGATCTCCGTGTGGATGTACAACAACACCTTCGGAACCTGAACCCCATTTTGGACTCAGTCCTTTAGCTTTAACATGTGAATCTATTTTATCTGAAACTGATTTTTGTAATGCTTGCATTTTTGCAACTTCAGCTAACTTTTCTTCTTTGTTAGTCTTTGTGGTTCTAGAGTTGATCAGACCATGATTCAGATTTTTGAATTGCTCGTGTTCATGTGATACGTCAACGTGTGAATGTTCGTGTTCAATTTTATCATCATCGAAATTGATATTCTCGTCTGACAAATTCTTTTTGAAATGTTCTACATCATGTTTAGCATTTTCTGGTAATTTAGTATGAACTACGATTTTACCAACCTTGCCCATGTGACTTGGGTCATACGACGTGCCTACAAATTTAACTTCACCATGAACTTCTGAAGGACGCCCCCAGGGTTTATAGAACGATTCACCACGAACTTTAACTTCTTGCCCAGTGCGTTTATGTTCAGCTTCAAGATGACTTGTTAGTTTTTTGTTAGCCTGTAAAGTAGCATGCAAATGACCAAATGCTTTTGAAGCAGTAGGGTCAAACGGTTTCCCAGTAGCTTCAGCTCTAGCTTTGGCTCGTTTTTCATAATCTTCTGGATGTCGCATCTTATCTTCGCCAGAACCAGAAGACTGTGTATAGAATCCATGTTCATCATGTCCCATCATGAGAGTCTGCCCGTCAGTCTTTTCTGTTAAGTCTTTAAGATGCACTTTTCCAGATTTGATAAGACTGTGAAATTGTCCATGGTCCATAGTAGTTACATGAGGCAGGCCTTGTCTAATGCCAGCTTCAGTTAAGTATTGTAGAAAAGTTTTCATTTAATTTTAGTGTTTAGAAGCAGGTAAAACATTCCAGCCATGGACATCAGATTTCAAAGCATTAGATTTAGTCTTTGGGCTGTAGTGAGCGATCGCAACGTGCTCACCGGTCTCTGAGTGTACATGATACAGTGAAACGCGTTCACCGTGATGCACCACATGATACTTAGTGTTTGGATTGTTGAACACAGTGTTGAGATGATTATCTGAACCAGATGTAACAGTCGCAGATACTTTTTCTGGAGTAGCACCTTTAGAATGAACTTTAGACCATTCCATTGATGTCTCAGCAGTTAGATGCTTTTTAAGCATATGCCCGATTTGGGCATGACCACCTTTAGTTCCAAGAATGTGCTTGACATGATCATGAAATTCTTTTGCGATATCCTGTTTAATATCCTTAGATTTTTCATTGGCTTCTTTTTCAACAGAAGACATTGAGGTAACACCCTCTTTTACTCTTGACATGTCAATCAATCTTTTCATATCAGCGGCAGATTTACCGGCATGACCCATGTCTTTTCTTGTTTTCTGAAGACCTGCTCTAGAAATTTCTTCGCCTTTAAATCTTCTTTTTGGTGTATCTAGAAGATTGTCCATATGAATGGCTGGATTCTTAGCTGTGATCGTAGACGAATTGGCAGAAGATTTAGCAGAGAATCCATGATAATGTTCTTCTTTAGCTTTCTGGGTTTTCTTAAACCCAACAGCAAAGTCAGAAGGATTCTCTTGAGTATCGTTATGCTTACCATTGGTAAACCTACCAATGTCGCCGGCCTTAGAAGTATGACCAACTTTAGTCAGATGAATTTTGTTGCCATGTTTTGCTTTAAGCATAGCTAATGCTGCATCAGCTTGGACTTCACCATGCTTGATTCGTAAAGCAACATCAGCTGGATCTTTACCAGATGCAAGTTTCTTAATTGATTCTTCGTGATGTAAAATATCTTGCTTATGTTGTTCTGAACCAACAGTTCCGTTTTGACTATGTAGATGATGAGCCATTCGAATAACAGCAGAATGCTCAGCTATCTTGCCAGCAGTATCTGGATCCATTTTAGCTGATTCATCTAGATCATGCGCATGACCAGCTGATTCCATTTCCTGTTTAGATGGCATCTCACCAACCCAATGAACAACTTTAGTAAGTTCTCCATTTAGACTATGATTCTTAAACACTAGAGTATGTTCATTCTTAATTTTATGAACGGTTATACGATGACCGTCCCTAGTGGAATAAGAATGAACATGCTCTGAGTTTTTAATACCTGTTGATGCTTCTGCTAAATATTCGATAAATGTAATCATGTTCTCTCTTCTATGCGAAGTATTCTTCGAGTGTTGGTTGGTCTGAAACTTTAGATTTTCCAATGACCTTATCTGTATAATAGTCAAGAATAATCTGATTTTCGTTATCTTGTTTAATGGCTTT
>JFJP01040221.1_pt1 | contig 11628 bp, 7 predicted proteins | sample 431651 | NCBI WGS metagenome assembly JFJP01 (sample SAMN02602958, study PRJNA72255) | Microbial mat metagenome, whole genome shotgun sequencing project. | biome: fresh water; feature: sink hole; material: water; isolation source: purple microbial (photo- and chemosynthetic) mats found in... | reverse complement strand
GCTTAGCGGATAAACAAATTCATTATTATTTCATAACAAAACGCATTGAATTATAATAATAAAATGTTACATTATTCAATTATTTTATTGTATTTTACTACAAAAAAATGAAAACTTAGGTTTAATGGACATTTTTAATGCTCAAAACACTCGAATATTCTGAATTACTAGGCTTTGCAAAAATTAAAAGTTATAAACAAAAAAAAAGTTTTACCAAATTTCATAAACTAAAATAAATTTGTATCTTTGGACAAAATATAAAACATTTCAATCTCTGATTTTTGGAATACATAAAATTATCTTAGCATAAACTAAATTTCTGGAAATTATTGGTTTTTACTTATAAATTAGCGAATTATGGAAAATAAAGAACTAGAAATAGAGCAAATAAATGAACAAAAAGCACCTACACATTATGTTGGTATTGGCGCATCGGCAGGTGGTTTGGAAGCATTGGAGGTTTATTTTGAGCATATTCCCAACAACACGGGAATGTCATTTATTGTAGTTCAACACCTTTCTCCTGATTATAAAAGCATGATGGTAGAATTGCTTTTGCGCCGCACACGCATGAAAGTTATTCAAATAGAAGATGGAATGCAAGCCGAGGCAAATTGCATTTATTTGATTCCTCCAAAGAAGAATTTGACCATTTTTCATTCAAAATTGATACTTACAGAGCAAATTCGTAACAGTACGCTCAATTTGCCCATCGATATTTTTTTCCGTTCGTTGGCTATTGACCAGCAAAAAAAAGCTGTTGGCGTTATTTTGTCGGGCACTGGAAGTGATGGAACTCTTGGTATTAAGGCAATTAAAGAGCAAGGAGGTCTTGTAATGGTGCAAGATTACAACAATGCCAAATTTGATGGAATGCCCAAAAGTGCAATTTCTACGGGTTTGGTTGATTATATTTTAGATGCAGATAAAATGGGCGATGCTCTGGTAAAATATGTGAGCCATCCGAGTGTTTTGAATGACGAACTTTTGGCTTTAACTTCTGAAGAAACTGATTTTATCAAAATATTGAGCCTTATTCGTACCAATTTGGGCGAAGATTTTTCGTATTACAAGCCCAAAACGATTATAAGACGAATCGAACGCCGGATAAGTGTAAATCAATTGCAAGATTCAGACGAATATATTAAATTATTACTCAATTCTAAAAACGAATGCGAAACACTTGCCAAGGAATTTTTGATAGGAGTTACACAATTTTTTAGGGACAAAGAGGCTTGGCAAATTATCGAAAAAGATGTTTTGCCCAAGATTTTGGACAAAAAAGAACAGCAAGCCAACATACGGTTTTGGAGTGCAGGCTGCTCAACGGGCGAAGAGGCTTACTCGATGGCTATTTTGTGCAGAGAATATATGGATAGTAAAAACCTAAATCTCGACTTGAAAATTTTCGCCACCGATTTGGATAAAGCTGCGGTTAAATTTGCAGGTTATGGTATTTATCCTGAGAGTATTGTAGCTGATGTACCGCAAGAATATTTGTACAAATATTTCATAAAAAAAGAAGGAAGTTATCAGGTAAATGAAATTATTAGGCAAATGGTTATTTTTGCCAATCACAATGTTACGAACGACCCTCCGTTTTCAAAAATTAGTTTGGTAACTTGTCGCAATTTACTTATCTATTTTAAAACCGAAATGCAGCAAAAAGTGCAGCATTTGTTTCAATATTCGCTATCGAAAGGAGGATTTTTGTTTCTTGGGAGCAGCGAGAGCTTGAACGGTTCGCTTGATGCTTTTGAAATTGTAAGCTCGAAATGGAAAATTTTCAAATACAAAGAAAATTATCTAACTCCGCCATTGGCAAATTTGATAAATCCTCAAAATCAGGCTCGTACAGTTGTTTCGAGTATTCCAAAAGTTCAAGAAAGCGTGGAACAAAAAGTGGCAACTTCGGACTTCTTTTTGTACGAAAAGGCATTAAACTTTTTTGCGCCAGCGGGAGTTATTGTTGATAAAAATAATAATATTATTCATTTTTTTAAAGATGTAAAACGTTTTTTTGAATTTCCAGAAGGTAAGGCAAGCTTTAATTTGCTCGAATTAGCTAATAATCAACTTTCTATTGTTTTGTCTAATTTGTTGCACAAAGCGCGAAAAGAAAAAAGCGAAGTAAACTTAAACAAATTCAAATTTAAAGAAGGAGAGAAAATTATTTTCTTAAATCTTTCGGCAAAAGTAATTTCGCTCAATCGCACCAAAAATGAATATGTAGTGCTTGCAATTACAGAAGAACAAAGACATTATAATACCGAAATTAATTCCGAAATAGTTTTTAATTACGATGAGCAAGCTGCCGAAAGAATTAGAGAGCTTGAACAAGAATTGCAATTTAGAGACGAAAACTTACAAACTACTGTGGAAGAGCTTGAAACTTCAAACGAAGAGCTGCAAGCAACCAATGAAGAGCTTGTTTCGTCGAACGAAGAATTGCAGAGCACCAACGAAGAATTGCAATCGGTAAACGAAGAACTTTATACTGTAAACTCGCAATATCAAAGCAAAATAAATGATTTGACCGAATTAAATAACGACATAAACAACTTGTTGGTGAATACACGAATAGGTACTTTATTTCTTGATAGTCAGTTATTTATACGTAAATTTACTTCCGAAATAACCAACACAATCAATGTGATGGAAATTGACATTGGGCGACCTTTTTCGCACATTACGTTCAATTGCAATTACATGAATTTGTACGAAGATGTAAACAGTGTTCTCAATACACTTATAATTAAGGAAATAGAAGTAAAGGCAAACAATGGTTCTTGGTATTTAATTAAAATTCAGCCCTATAGACATGCCGATAGGTCTATTCATGGAATTTTGATAACCCAAATAAATATCAATACGCTGAAGAAAACTCGGATTATTAATCTAAAACTGAGCCAAGCCATAGAGCAAAGTGCTAATTCAGTGATAATTACCGATACCGAGGGCAACATAGAATACGCAAACAAGAAATTTATCGACATTTCGGGCTATCCGATGGAAGAATGTATTGGCAGAAATTCGCGCTTTTTGAAATCGGGTAAACATACGTTTGATTTTTATCAAAAACTTTGGGATACAATTAGTAATAAAAAAACATGGAAAGGCGAAATTTTAAATAAAAGCAAATCTGGTTTTTTGTATTGGGAAAATTGTACCATTTCGGCGATTAAAAACTCACAAGGCGATATTATAAATTATTTGGGAATAAAAGAAGACATTTCGGATAAGAAACACATGGAAGAAATGTTGCTCATAAAACGTACAATTTTAGAAAGTAATCGGCAAATTAGTAATGTGGGTTCATGGGAGTTAGATGTAGTAAAAAATGAGCTAAAATGGTCGCCCGAAACGTATCGAATTTTTGGATTAGAACCGAATTCAATCGAACTTACCTTTGAAAAGTTCCTTGAATTTATTTATCCCGAAGATAAAGAAATGGTAGAAAGTTCTTATAGTAAAGCAATTAAAGAGCAAAAGCCTTATTTAATAACTCATAGAATTATAAGAGCTGATGGTGAGGTTCGAGTGGTGAAAGAAAATTCGATAGAGTTGCGCAATTCAGAAGGAGAAATAATTCGGTCGGTAGGTAGTGTTATAGATATTACCGAGTTATTTCATGCACAAGATTATCTTATTATGAAAGAAAAAGAGCTAGAAATAGCCAAATTGGAACTTGAAAGAGCTTTGGCAGAAAAAAGGGAAATTATTGAAGATAAGAATCTTTTGCTTAAACAATACAGCGAATCGAATAATCATTTAAAGAAAATATTAAATCTCTCTGACCAAGCTTTTGTTTTGTGCAAAGTAATGTATGACGAAAAAAACAAGGCATTTGATTATGAATACATCGATTTTAATATCGAATTTTTAAATTTAGTAGGATATACACGCGAAGAGCTAATTTCGAGAGTTTCGAGCGAAATTTTTCAACTAGAAAATAACAATTATTTTGAACAATTTGTAGATGTATCGCAAAATGACGGTTATTTTGAATTTGAAGTAGAACTTGGAGTAAAAAAAGAAGCTTTTATTGCAAAATGTTATTCGCCACGAAAAGATTTTTTTGCTCTTATTTTTAATTTAAAAATGTAGATGTTACAAATAACTAATTTTTGCATTGAAATACTGGAATATTTTTTTCGAAAGTTGTGTTCTGTTTCAAACACTAACGATTCTGTTTTTGCAAAAAAAGTTTAAATATCAGAAAAATGGACAATAAATACAGTGAATTTTTGAAGAAAAATCCGAAACCAAAAATTTCGGAGAAAATAGATATTTCAAAATTATCGGACGATGAAGTTGTGGAATTTATACAAATGCTTGAAGTTTATCAGATAGAATTGGAATTACAAAATGAAGAATTAAAAGCTGCTCAAAAAAATTTAGAAAAGGTTAGTAATAAGTATTTTGCTCTATTCGAATTTGCGCCTGTTGGGTATATTTATTTGGAAGCAGATTACCGAATAACTGATTCAAACTTTTCTTTTTCAAATATTTGTGAATTCGATAAGGCTGAAATTGTGCAAAAAAGTTTTACCGATTTTATTGCGCCTGAGTTTCAAGATACGTTTCATTTGGCTTATCAAAATCTTTTGCAAACAAATAATAAGCAATCGGTTGAAATTCAGATACTAACAAAAAACAATCTCAAAACATGGGTTGATATAGAAATGATTACTTACGACGAGGGCAAAAGTTGTTTCATTTCGATACACAACAAAAATGAGAAAAAAATAGCAGAACAGGCTTTAAGTGCACAACAAAAAGAACTCAAAGAGCTTAATAGCACCAAGGATAAATTATTTTCGATTATTGGACACGATTTGAAAAGCCCTATGGGACACATTATTAGCTTTGCTAATTTGTTGCAAACTAAATTTGACTTTTATGACGACACAAAGAAAAAGCATTTTATAGATATTATCAACCAGTCGGCAAATTCAACGCTTTTGCTGTTAGAAAATTTATTGGAATGGGCGCAATCGCAAACAAAAAGAAAGAAAATAACAGTCAAAGCATTAGAATTGAATGGCTTAGTTGAAACTGCTATTCGTTTGCTGTCGCATACTGCAGTTCAAAAAAATATAAAAATAGCCAATAAATTACACGGTTCTATTTTTGTTTTTGGCGATGAAGACATGCTCAAAACAGTAGTACGAAATTTAATTTCAAATGCATTAAAATACAGTAATACAAATAGTTACATTGAAATAGAAGCTTTGCAAAATGATAATATTTGTGTGGTAAGTGTCAAGGATTTTGGAAAAGGAATGGATACTGAAACACAGGGAAATTTATTTAAAACCGGACTAATACAATCGAAAGTAGGAACAAATGGCGAAAGAGGAACAGCCTTAGGATTATTGATTTGCAAAGATTTTGTGGAGCAAAACAATGGCGAAATTTGGTTTGAAAGTGAAGTTGATTTAGGAAGTACATTTTATTTTTCAATTCCTTTGGTTACAAAAGAGTTGCCAGAAGCAAAAGATACGCAAAATATAAAATATTAATTGTGGACGATGAAGAGGTTAATTTTCATCTACTTTCCGAATATTTTAGCACAAGTAAAGTAAAAACCAGTTATGCCTCTTCTGGATTTGAAGCTATCGATTTGTGCAAAAAAGAATATTTTGATATGATTTTTTTAGATATTTATATGCCACAAATGAATGGTTATCAGGTTTGTAAAGAAATTAGACTTACAAATAAAGAAACTCCAATTATTGGTATTTCGGGTAATCCTGCATTTACAAACCACAATTTTGCTGTAGAGGCAGGTTGCGATTTACTTTTAGAGAAACCAGTGGCTGAAGACGTTTTACTTTCGGTAGCAAAACAATATATACAAAATTTTTGATGGCGTAACAAATAAGCAAAGATTAATTAGCTTAGTCTAAAAAGCGGTCTGGCGACTATTTTTGCAAAATATAAGAAACCTAATCAGCTATTATATAGTTAGTTAAAAAAAACGGCTGACCGCTTTTTACTAATAACCTGGGTTTTTTAGACTGGACTTATTAATGTTTTTTTTTTGACATTCAGTTACAAGTTACGCTATCAACGAATTGATACGAGTGTTCGTTTTTGTTTTAAAACACTGAATTACAATTAGTTATAAATCGTAATTCTTTTTGTACCTAAAGTTTTTCCATCAATTGTTTTTGCCAATAAAATATAGATTCCCGAAGGTAAATAACTCAAATCGATAGATTTACTAAAATTAAGTGTGGCTATTTTAGAGCCTAAACTATTGAAAACAACTAAATTGTCGATTGCTGAATTACTTTCGATTGCCAGAATGCCGTTCGATGGATTTGGATAAATATTAAAAGCCCTATTTTCTTGCAACAAATTGTCGATAGAAAGAGAAGCGTCTGTTAGTTTTAACCAATTGATATTAAATCCATTAGAAGCTGAAAGCAATCGCAATTTGTGCGCTCCTTGTGTAAGATTTATTTTTGAGGAAAGCGTAGTCCACGTTTGCCAACCATTCGTATTGGGAATATCTAAAATTAGGGTTTGTACATTATCTATCAGTAGTTTTAATTGAGCCGTTTTGGTTGATGCAACTCTAAAATCGAGCTTGTATTCTGTGCTTTGCGCCACATTTATCTGATAATCAAGCCAATCTCCTGATTCGATGTAGCCAACATTGGCAAAGCCAGAAATATCGCTTGTTTTTTCAATCAAAATACCATACATTTTATTATAATTTTCGGCTTCGATAGTTCCGGGAATTTGAATAACTTGACTAGCCGAATGCGTAGGCATATTTTTGTACACCTCGCCCAAAACAGTGAGCTGCCCGTTGGAACCCAAAATGTCGATGTAGGGGTAAGTGCCTATGCCACTGCCTCTTCCGACAAACCAAGAGTAACGAAAAACGCTTTCTTCGGCTTCGAGCATATCCACTGCTCCTATCATAAAATTAATTTGGTCGTTCACGCTTTTAATATTGCCATTCGATTCCCAACCAGCAAACTCGGTAAGCCAAATGGGGCGATTGTATTTTTTGAATTCGCCTACAAACCAGCTCAATGCGCTCACTGTATTCATGTACGAATGCACTGCAATGTAATCGACTTTACACGTAGGGCAAGCGGCAAAAAAATCGTCGAGGTATTTGAAAGGGTCTGTGTAAGTAACTCCATTTTCGGTAACACAAGTACCGCAATAATTAACAGCCGGACCTACAATTTTGAGATTAAAATCAGAAGCTATTTTTTCTAATCTTCCCCAATTAGCAGCAACTACCGAGGGAGTCATATTTGCTTGTTCCTTAAAATTGGGTTCGTTGAATGCCAAAAGATATTTGGTATTTGGGTGAGCTGTCAAAAATTCGCGCAATTTAGTTTCGTTGTAGTTTCCGTTCCAAGTCATGGGTACAAATTCAAATCCATAGTTCTCATAAACAGCACTTAACGTACTTTCTGGAGCTTCAGACCAATTGTACCACCACGATATAGTCGGACTTAGTGCTTGCAAATCTTGTGGTGAATGATGTCCGTAAGCCAATCCTCTTTTTTGGCTTTGCCCTAAGAAAGTGGTGCAAAGCAAAAAAAATAGCAATACCACTTTTTTTAGTTTATTTTCCATGTTTAGTTTTTATTGAAGTAAATTTAAAATTATAACTTTTTTTATCTGTTGGAATATTTTTTTTAAAAAGCAAATTTAAACTAAAAAAAATACTTTTCTGATATTTTTATCTACATTACTACTACATCAATTTTACTATTTTACTCAATAAAACACAAATACAATACATAAAACTACATCATTTATACATCATATTGGTTTACTTGCTTTTTTTTTATAATTCCCTTTGAAAATAAAGTTTTTTTAAGAAAATTTCCAAAACTAAACGCTTAAATTTATTGTCAAAAATTGACCGATTCTACAATTATTGTTATATTTGTGAAATTGCGTAAACAAAGTATCGAAATGATATTGTATTGATTTTGAGCATAATACAATTTATGTTTCTATTTATAAAAAAACGAATATCTGTCTTAAACAAAGCGAAATTGTTAATTTAAAAAATTCTAACTTATGTTTAATAAACTTAAAAAAGCGTTGAGCTATCTATTTGCAGAGGAAGAAGACCTACCTTTAGAATCGCGTTTATTAATTTCATCGATACTTATTGGCTTCTTTATGAGCGTAGTAGGAACAATAACGAATTTAATATTTACAACCTCTTTCACTGCAGCTTTACTTCCTGTTTTATTAACCACCTTTAGCTTAATACTATATCATTTTGTTCGATTCAAAAAAATATTCAAATCGACAGCAATAATAACAGCAATAATTGGAATACTTGGAATTTCAACCATTTGGGTATTCAACGGAGGCATTAATGGCTCTAATATAATGCCAGCTTTTGTTATTTTAATACTTTCGTTAGTTATTGTGCCCAATAAAAACAAAAGCTTTGTTATTTTCTTTTTCATTGCAATAAACATACTAATTTTGCTTATTCAATTGTACAAACCTGAGGTAATAGTGCCTTTTCCAACTGAATTAGACCGCTGGATAGATAATTTGATAACTGTTATTTATTCATCGCTGATTACGTTTTTTATTATAAAATTTATACACAAAAATTACACACAAGAGCGAATAAAAGCTGAAGAAAGCGAGCGAAAAGTACAAGCTCTTTTTGACCAAGCCGCTGTAGGTGTTGCTACAATAGATAGTAATACCGGAAAATATATACGCGTAAATAAAAAATATAGCCAAATAGTTGGTTACAGCATTGATGAACTATATGCTACTGATTTTCAATCTATAACACACCCCGATGACATCAACGATAATTTCAAGAAGCTTGAATTATTAAAATCTGGCGAACTGAAAGAATTTGTATTAGAAAAAAGATTTTTGCACAAAGAAGGAGCTGTTATTTGGGCAGAATTGTCCGTTTCGCCTTTGTGGAAAGAAGGCAATATGCCCGATTTTTACATCGCTGTTATTTCGGATATTTCGCAGCGTAAGAAAGCAGAAATACTTGTAGAACAACAAAATAACGAACTCAAAAAACTCAATGCCGATAAAGATAGATTCATTTCTATTCTTGGACACGATTTGAGAAGCCCCTTTAATTCTATTTTTGGTTTTACCGAAATACTTGAAGAAAATTTAGAAAATTATAACTACGAAGAAACGAAAGAAAAGCTAGCAATAATCAAAAGCACATCGCAAAAAACACTGCAACTGCTCGATGAATTGTTAGATTGGGTAAAGTCGCAATCTGGGAAATTAAATTTTGAGCCAAAAGAATTGCATTTTGCCGAACTTTGCAATCACGAAATCGAAAACATAAAAGCAACGCTTGCTTCAAAAAATATAGCAATTAACTATCAGATAGAGAGTAACTTTACTTTGTGGGCAGACGAAAATATGCTCAAAACAATACTGCGAAATTTAATTTCAAATGCCATAAAATTTACTAATTGCAATGGTGCAATAAATATTTGTGCTCAAGAGCAAAACAATTGTACACTCGTTACAGTTTCCGATAATGGTGTAGGCATACACCCAAACGATATTGCAAAATTATGGGATATTAAAGTCAAATATACCACCGAAGGAACTGCTAGTGAGCAAGGAACTGGCTTTGGCTTAATACTTTGTAAAGAATTTATCGAAAAGCACAATGGTAAGATTTGGGTAGAAAGTGAATATGGAAAAGGCAGTAATTTTAAATTTACAATTCCTCTGAAAAAGTAATTCCCGTAAAAAAAATACAGATTTTCACACTTATTAAAATCTGCATTTCCCTGGATTCCAGTATCTTGAAAAAACTAATTGAACAAATTTTCTTGTTCTCTATGGCGCAATTTTATAGTAAGATTATATTTTCCTTCTAAATATTTTTTTAATCGTTCAGCACTATAAACCGAGCGATGTTGTCCGCCAGTGCAACCAAAATTAACCATTAAATTAGTAAACTTTCTTTTCATGTATTTTTGAATTGATTTATCTGCAATCGAAAAAATATCAGATAAATAGTCTTGCATTTCTGGCTCATTATCAAGAAATTCGATAACCGGCTTGTCCATTCCTGTGAGCCGCTTGTAGGCATCAAACTTACCCGGATTTGGCAACGAGCGACAGTCGAATACAAAGCCGCCACCATTTCCAGTTTCATCTATCGGAATGCCTTTTTTATACGAAAAACTATTGATATGAACTGTAAGTTTCTCTAAATCAGCACCAAGTTCTTTCAATTTCGCCGATTTTGTTACAGCTTTCAATGCTTTCATCAAAGTTGGCACTTCGATAGGCATTTTTGCATTTTCGAGCAACCACTCTAAGTTATTGATAGCAAATGGAATACTTTTCAAAAAATGCAATTTTCGCTCATAAAAACCTCTAAAACCATACGCTCCCATGGCTTGCATGATTCGGATAAATACAAAACCATGATAATATTGTTTAAATTTTTCGGCATTTAGAGGAATATATTTTGAGGTTTCTTCTATATAAAAATCTAAAAGCTCAATGCGAATAGGCTGAGGAATAGCTGCTTTTCCATCGTAAAGCAGCGAAGCCAAATCGTACTGCAAAGCCCCTTTGCGACCACCTTGGTAATCAATGAAATAAGGCTTTGAATCTTTTATCATAATGTTGCGCGATTGAAAATCGCGGTACAAAAAATATTCAGAGTCCGCTTCAAGTAAGTAGTCGGAAAGCTTATGATAATCATTTTCAAGCTCTTGCTCATCGAATAAAATATTGGCAAGTTTCAAAAAATAATACTTAAAATAGTGCAAGTCCCACATCATCGATTGCTTATCAAACGAATAGCGCGGGTACGATTTCGAATAGTCTAAGCCTTCAGAGCCATTGATTTGAAACTTAGGCATTTCCTTAATTACATTTTTATATATAGCCACTAACTCATCGCTGAAGTCGTCATCAATTCGTGCATGAGAAAGAAACGAAAAAAGTGTTTCGTCGCCTAAATCTTCTTGCAAATAAATATTTTGATCCAAATTTTCGGCATAAATTTCAGGCACATTCAAGTTTTTTGATTTAAAATGCTTCGAGAATTCAAGAAAAGCTATATTTTCTTTTCTATCTTCGTTGTAAGCTCCAATGGCTGTTTTTGTTTGCGACCAAATTCGGTAATACTCTCTGTTTGAGCCTGATTTTGGAAGCATTTCTATTTTAATAAGTTTTTCGCTTGTCCATTTTTTGAACAAATCCAATATGTCTTTTTCTTGTTGAGTAGTTATGTGCATCTTAAATTGTAAGTTATTGCCAATAAAAAAGTAAGTAATTTTCGTTTCGTTTTTATAAAAATAAATGCGCCTATTTAATACAAACATTCCGAAAGTTTCAAAAAAAACACTCGGAATGTTAATATTAAAAAATACTATCTAGTGTTTAGTCTTTAACGTCTTTTACTGGTCTAAAACCATAGTTGTAGTAGCCAATAATAGGATAACTAAAATCTCTGTAAGTTATTCTAAGTTTGTTTGTTATTTCAAAAAACGACCCACCTCGCAGTACTTTTGCACTTCCCGAAGCCGGTCCTTTGGGGTCAATTTTTGGGCTTCGGCTGTAATAATTCTTTTCGTGCCAATCTTCTACCCATTCCCATACATT
>JFJP01012383.1_pt1 | contig 11628 bp, 13 predicted proteins | sample 431651 | NCBI WGS metagenome assembly JFJP01 (sample SAMN02602958, study PRJNA72255) | Microbial mat metagenome, whole genome shotgun sequencing project. | biome: fresh water; feature: sink hole; material: water; isolation source: purple microbial (photo- and chemosynthetic) mats found in... | reverse complement strand
ATTCCTGCCATGACCGTGCATACCACCTGCTTAAGTTTTGTTGCGGCGATGGATGTGGCTTCAAACTTTATCAATAGCGGAAGATATAAAAATATCCTGATCGCCAGCGCGGATGTGGCTTCGTGTGGAATTAATCCCAAAGAACCCGAATCCGCCACGCTGGTTGGGGATGCGGCGGCGGCGGTGGTGGTGACCCGACCCGAAGAGGGCAGTGCGTCCAAGATTCATCACGCGCATTTCAAGACCTATGGCGACGGCGCATATCTGACCGCCATCATGGGCGGCGGTTCGGCGCGGCATCCGCGTTTTCCAAATCATAATCCTGAAGATGACCTGTTCCACATGGATGGTCCCGCTGTGTTGCGAATGGTGCGCGGCATTGCCCATGACTTTTTAGATGAGTTGTACCCGGGACTTTCCAAAAGCAGTCTGGATATTGATGTGATCGTGCCGCATCAGGCAAGCAAGGTTGGTTTGATGATGCTTGAAAGATTTGGATGGGAACATTCGAAAATTATGAGCACGCTCGAAACGCTGGGTAATTGTGTTGCGGCTTCGATCCCTGCCACGCTGTATCAGGCGGTTCGTGATGGAAATATTCAACGTGGGAACAAGGTTTTGCTGGTCGGCACAGGCGCGGGGTTATCCATTGGCGGGGCGGTGTTGACATTTTGAAGACCCGCCCCAACATTTTAATCACAGGCGGGCGCGCGCCCGTTGCTCTTGAACTTGCGCGCGTATTTCATGGCGCGGGACATACCGTTTTTATGGCGGAGAGTTTGCGCGGGCATTTGAGTCAGCCGTCAGCGGCGATCAAGGCTAGTTTTGTCGTCCCCGCTCCACGCCAGGAAGGGGAAGCGTTTTTTGCCGCGTTGAAAAAAATTATCATTGAAAATAAAATCGATCTGCTGATTCCGACCTGTGAGGAAATCTTCCATGTTGCAATGTGGCGTGATGAACTTCCCTGTGCTGTGTTTTCTGAGCCGCTAAACAAATTGGATCAGCTTCACAATAAATGGACGTTTGTTGCCAATGTGGTTGAGCAGGGTTTGTCTGCGCCTGAAACGATGCTGGTTACCAGCAGGGATGCGTTATTCCATGCGTATTCGCATTGGAGGGAGATTGTTCTTAAGCCGACATATTCGCGATTCGCTTCGCGTACCCTGATCATGCCGCTGTTGCAACAGGCATCGTCCACGCTGAAGTTTCACTCAAACGCGCCTTGGGTGGCGCAGGGTTATATCCGGGGCAAAGAGTTCTGCACGTACAGTGTCTGTCATAATGGGCATATTACCGCGCATACCGCATATCCATCCACGTTTACGGCGGGGCAGGGCGCGACGATTGTTTTTCAGCATGTTGACCATCCCGCTATTTTTCAGTGGGTAAAAACCTTTGTGGCGCAGAATCATTTCACGGGACAGATTGCCTTTGATTTTATCCAAACACCCGAAGGGAAAATTTACGCAGTGGAATGTAATCCGCGCGCAACGAGCGGAGCGCATTTACTGGCATCGCATCCGCAGTTTGTTGAGGCTTTTCTCAATCCGCAAATGGACTGTATCACGCCGATTGATGACAGTTCGCATATGCTCTCTGCCGCCATGCTAATTTACGGACTGCCGGCTGCGTTTAAGAAAAAAAACGTAAAGCAATGGGTAAAGACATTCTTTACGAGTGACGATGTGATTTTTGATTTAAAAGACCCGTTGCCGTTTTTGTTTCAATTTAGAAGCCTGCTTTCTTATATGAAGATTGCACGTGAAAAAGGAATCAGTCCAATTGAAGCCTCTACATTTGACATTGAGTGGAATGGGAAATAAAAGCCCGACCTGGGTTCTTGAGGAGTGTGTATGAAATCTTCCATGTGGAAAAGTTATTTTCTTTTGATTGTAATTGTGGCGCTGATGGTGGGCGTTATGTATTTGTTTCAGTTCACAGGGTGGAGGAAAATAAAAACGAGCGCTTCCCCGCCGACGCTGGTTGCCAGCGCTGTTGCATACAATAAAAATTCTGATTATGCCCTGTTGTTTGGGGGCGCTTCCGCAACCTATGTTGATCCGGAGTGGAAAGAAACCTGGTCGGCTGAAACATGGAAGTGGGATGACGGCACATGGGAAAAAATCGAAACAAAAAACTCTCCATCGCCACGCAGCATACATGCAATGGCGTATGACGAAAACAGGGATGAGATTGTCCTCTTTGGAGGCGCGTTTGACGGCACCAGATTAAATGACACTTGGGTGTGGAATGGAGTGGATTGGGCTGAGAAGAATCCAGAACATGTGCCGCCGATCCGTTGTTGTCATACACTGGCTTACGACCCGGTTAGAAAAGGCGTAATTTTATACGCCGGATGGGACGGCAAGGACACTTTCTGGCAGGATACCTGGCTGTGGAATGGCGAAGATTGGACCAATTTGCCCTACGCGGCTCCGTGGATGTCGGGATACGCCCTTGTTCAATATCCGCCAAACAATGTTTTGATGACAGCCAGCATGAGTTGGGTGTTGACGGAAAATGGGTGGTTCGATTCCGCCATCCAGAGTCCACCTTATCGTTCTGAGGGCGGGGCAGATTACGGGCAGGGGAAAATTATATTTTTTGGCGGCTCCAATGATACGGGCAAGATGAATGACACATGGATGTTTACAAAAGACTCCTGGTATAAACTTCGTCTGACACACTCCCCTTCAGCCAGGTTTGGGCATGTCTTTTTCTACGATGAAAAAAGGGAAAGTTTTATTATGTTTGGCGGCGCTGAGGATTCAGGTTACTTAAATGATACCTGGGAATTTAAATTACCAGACTATATTTCAAGTATTGCAACCCCAATTTATTTGGTTCCATAAAACTAAAACGCGCTCTCACGAGAGCGCGTTTTAGTTTTAACGTCTGGGAATTTGAAATTTTATTTACGCATTTTCCAGCATGGATATAAATTCTCCGGCAGTTGCATAACGAGCGGCGGGGTCTTTGGCCATTGCCTTTTGGATGGCATGGGCAGCAGTACGTGGGAGGCTGTGCTGTATTTCGCGCGCATCGGGCGGAGGCGCGTTCAGATGCGCCAGCAATAACGCGCCTGTGTTGGGACGTTCAAAGGGCAGGCGTCCGGTCACCAGTTGGTAGGTCATCACGCCCAATGCGTACACATCCGCGCGTCCGTCCACATCGGCAGAGGCTTGAATTTGTTCGGGGGCAATGTAGTCGAAAGTTCCCAACATGCCGGTGTTGGTGATCCGTGTGTGCGCGTCAGAAATCTTGGCAATGCCAAAATCAGTCAATACAGCGCGTGAAGGGGTTAAGGATGTATCCAGCATTACATTGGAAGGTTTGATGTCGCGGTGTACCAACCCTTGTTGATGGGCGTAATCCAGCGCATCTGCCACGCCGCGCAGCAGGCTGACAGTTTTTGGCAGGGTGATTTGCTTTTCCTGTTTTAGCAGGTTATTAAGATCAGGCCCTGAGAGAAGTTCCATGACGATGTAGTATGCGCCGTTTTCATCCCCAAAATCAACGACGCGTACAATGTTGGGATGCTCAAGCCCTGAGACAATTTGCGCTTCACGCATGAATCGTTTTCGGAATTGTTCATCGCCGGCAAGTGTGGCGCGCAGGACTTTGATGGCAACAGATTTGCGCTTGGGGTTTGTGGCGCTATAAACTTCAGCCATGCCGCCGCGCCCGATCAATTTCAAATCATGGTAGGAGGAAAGCGTTGTGCCGCTGATAATGGTTTCAGATTCCGCGCGGATTTCAGCCGGAGTTTTTTGGTAGTCAATTTGGATGTGATAGAAGAATCGATCCACAAAGCGTTGAAGTTTTTTTCGCGCCGGCTGAAAGAGCGCTCCCGCCGATACCGAAAAAATAGTTGCCACAAGGACGGATTGATCGCTCTGCTGAATACTCTTGAATATGACCGAAATCAAGCCGAGCGCCAGCGCAAAGGTAAGTCCCAGCCCAGCGGTGAGAATGCCATAAACAAGGGAGCGATTAATGAGGAGATCAATATCAAATAGTTTGGTGCGCGCGATGGAAATGGTAATAAAAAATGGCAGCATTAAAAACAGAAAAATACTTGCCAACCGTGCAACGATCTGAATACTTGTTGACCAAATACTCGCGCTGGAAAATGTCGGGATGAAGCCAAGTAATACTTGAAATATTAAAAACCACGAGAAAGGTCCCATGGTGCCAATAAATGCCCATCGGATTTGCTGTTTTTGCGCCAGCGTGGCATGGCGTACATAGCGGTAGATGGAAGAGGAAATTCCGATTACATACCAGGTTGTGGTGATCAGCAGGTAATTGCTTCTGCCCATGGTATTCCAAAAGAAAGGGGCGTTGGGGAAAATATAAATTCCCAGTATGGTGACGACCAACACTGGAGCGATAAACTTTAGCCAGCGCGGTACAAATTTTCCGTCGGGGAAAAGCATGGAGAACAAAACCATGCCAATATCTCCCATTGCCAAAATCAAACCGCCAGAGGTCTCGTAGCCTGGGGTGGTAGCGATCATATTTGCCAGATTGGTGATTCGCACCCCAAAGGTGATCAGGAACAGGGATGTGAAAATTGCGAACCAGTCATCGGAACGATTTACGATTAGCACCCCGCCGATTACTGAAAAACCAAACATCAGCAGAAGATCTACGCCGTAATCAATGCCAAATTGTAGAAGGGCCGGGAAGCCCAGAAGAATCCGCGTCATATTTGAATTTTGAATATTCATATATTGCGGCGAAAGGACAGTTCCCAGCACCATTGCCGTGTAGAGAACAACGACAACCCATGCGCCAATCAGCGTCCAGCGTAAGCCGGGTTGATTTTTGAGTGAAGTTTCGTTTGTGATTGGGTTGGTTGACATGGTTTCAAATAACTCTTTTCGCAATCATAACAAAAAAAGAGACCAAATATTCCTTTTTGTTATAACTATCAATTTTGGTAAGTTGCTCGAACATTGGCGCAACACCATAACCTACGCAGGTTGAGTGAAAAAGTTTCTCTAATGAGGTAAAAAAAATCACTTTAAGAACTTAGAAGTTAAATCCTTGCCGCTGCGCGAAAAGCAAGAAAATCTTTACCACAGAAAACACAAAGCGCACGGAGGTTTTTAAATGATTTTCTCAGTGATCTCTGTGTTCTCCGTGGTTAAATCTATTTCGGCTTGTCCGAGTTAGGAACTTGGAAGTTAAATGCTTCTGTTGCGCGAAACAAGAAAATTTTTCGCCGTTGAGAACGCAGAGATCGCGGAGTTTTTTTAGAGGTTTTCTCCGTGTGCCCTGTGCGCTTCGCGGTGAAAAAAGTTTTGGGACTGTTCCAATTAGGCGATTGGCGCAAGAAGAAAAACGCGCCCTTTGCAGGGCGCGTTTTTCTTCTTGATTCTCATCTGGTTGTTTATGGTGTGCTGGTTAAGATGCGTCCTGCAAGCAAACTGTCCAGTGTTTCTTGTGCGAGGCGGAGTTTTCCGGGGGTGAGCAAGCTCGTGTCTACGTCTGCAATTCCCAGTGGCGATTGAACGTTTTGCCCGCCCTGCCCTGAGATCAAATTGGGCCATGCGGTCTGTATCGCCTTGATCGTGTCTGGGCGGATGGTCATCACCCAGCCGCCGGGTCGCGGATCGGGCATCGAGGTTCCAAACAGCATCACGCCCTGTGTGCCGACATAAGAAAGAAAATCTGCATTGGCCAGCGAAGGGTAGATGTAAAGCGCGTACACTTTTCGATCATTGATCAGCACATTGGCATACCCGCCGTAATTTGATGTCGCTTCGTCGGCTGGAACTTCAATATAGGTTGGGTACCCGATTTCAGAGATATAAAACGTACGGCACAATCCGCAATAATAGGTCTTGCCGTTATTGAAAGCGTTGAAGGCGCGCTGTGCATCCACGTTGTCTTTTGGAATGACCATGCCAATGTGATACTCGTCGGTGATCATCGCGGCGACGTAGCCTGCGAGGAAGGCAGGCAGTTCCACTTGTGTGTCGCCCGCGAGTACGCTCAAATTACCGCCCGCTGTGAGGTTGGGAATATTCACTGCCAAAAATTGCACGCTCGGCGCAGAAGGCGCGAGGGAGGCAATGCCAGGGTCAGGCGGCAATACGATCACCACTTTCAAGGTTGGGTCGGCAAGATCGGTGGGAGAAAGCGCATTGCGGATTTGAAACCGAAACCCACTTTGCTGAGCCAGATCATAGACCGTCTTTTGATATTGATCGGATGTAACCTTGTCCATATCTGCGGGTAAAACCAAAATCGCCAGCGGCGTGGATGGCGTGGGGATCATCGTTGCCGTGGGTTGCGGGGTAATGGTTGGTACGGCGGTGGGGGGCGTAATCGTTTCTGTCGCAGAGCCTCCGCAGGCGCTCAGGATAACGACAATAAGAAGCATAAAAAGGAAATGTTTAACACGCACAGCGTATACTCCAGAATTAAGAATGTCCGAATTATACTGCCTGATTTTGTGAAAGCGCTCCGGCGGAAATTAACATACATTCTGCAACTGCTCATGCGAGGCGGGCTTTTGCTCTTCCCGCCGACACTTGCGCCGTACGCCAGTGCGGTGAGCAATCTCATGTCAGTTTGAGACTGCTTCGGCTAAAAACAAGAGCGCCTCGCAGCGACATGATTAATAGGCTGAGCAGTTACTACATTCCACTTTAAAATTATAAAGAGACGCGCAGCCAGCGTGCGTCTCTTTATAATTTTAGCGTCTAAAAAATCTTTTTCGGCTTGTCTGAAGCCGGTAAATTAATTTACAGAGATGTTGATTTTTTTCGGCTTGGCTGATTCAGCCTTGGGCAGGTTCAAGGTCAGTACGCCATCGGCGATTTTTGCCTGAACCTTTTCAGATTGAATCTCGGCTGGAAGGCGCAGTGCGCGGCGGAAGGCGCCGCTGGGAAGTTCATTCAGCAAGTATTCGGCGTCTGCGGACTGATATTCACCTTCAATGCTGATCATGTTCTCAAGCACTTGAATATTCAGGTCTTCGGCTTTCAATCCGGGTACGAGTGCAGAAAGCACATAGGCATCTTCCTGTTCCATGATGTTTACGTTTAATGCGCGCTGTTGCGGCTGTTGTTGCTGGCGAACCATACGACGAAATTGATAAGGTTGGATATAGAGTGTCATATTTTGTCTCCTTTGTTTTATATGAATGTCCCTATGTTAAACCCCGAATGTAAGAAATTAAATAACGATTGATAAAATTTTCGTAAGAACAATCCTGTGTATAATACTTGGAATGTTCAAAAAAATTATTTTTCTTGCAATTCCTATAGTGATTGCCGTGATAGGAATTTACCTGTACTATAACAATGGGGTGAGTTCTGCGCGAACCAAACAGGTGTTTGATTGGTTTAGCGATCCATCTTCACGACCTGAGTTGATGATGACTGCCGGCGCGAGGTGCGGCAGTGCCCCGTTTATTTTCCCCACCGACGGCTTGATTGGCTTTATCTGGGATGATTCATTTCGACCCGGGCATCGCCACGCCGGAATAGATATTTTTGCCGGGACAGCAGCGGGTGTCACCCCGATCAACGCGGCGTATTCCGGTTATCTCACCCGCCAGTCTGATTGGAAATCAACGATCATTATCCGCGTGCCGGATGATCCGCTTCAAGCGGGCAGGCAGATTTGGATCTACTATACCCACATGGCAGACCCGCAGGGGAATTCATACATCGCGCCGGAATTTCCAACAGGCACAGCAGAGGTTTATGTTGAGGCGGGAACATTCCTTGGCTATCAGGGAAATTATTCCGGTGATCCCAACAACCCGGTTGGCGTTCATTTGCATATTTCAGTGGTCAAAGATAATGGCTTTGGAAAATTCAAAAACGAACTTGATATTGAAAACACGTACGATCCCTCGCCATATTTCGGCTTGGCTTTAAACGCGCATGTCAACCCTGATACGATCCCTGTTTGTGAGTGAGAAAGGTTGAAATTAAGATGAATGAAATAAAAGACAAAGTGGTTTTGATTACAGGCGCGGGCAAGGGCGCGGGGCGGGCATTGGCGCTGGCTTTTGCCGAGCGCGGGGCGCTGGTTGCCGTGAATGATATTTCCCCGATCAATGTGGACCAGGTTGTGGTTGAGATTCTTGCACACGGCGGACGAGCCAAATCTTACATTGAAGATGTCGCCAAGAAAGTTGGCGCGCAATATTTGATCAACAGCGTGGAGGATGACTTTGGCGGAATTGATATTCTGATCAACCATGCGTCGGTTGAGCCGCACATGCCTTTGCTGAATATGGATGAGTGGGACTGGCATCGTACATTGGATGTGAACCTGACTGGAGCGTTCCTGATGATCCAATCTGTTGGGCGCGTGATGAAGGGGAAAGGTAAAGGGGAGATTCTGAACATCGTCGCAGGATCAAGCACGGGCGAAGAAAAAGATGCGGGGGCTTATCGCTCCAGTATGGCGGGGCTGGCGGTGTTGTCGCATCAGGCTGATCGGGAATTAAGTCCGCATGGAATTCGGGTGTACGCCGTTGAAAATTCGGCGGATGTGGTGAATGATGTGATGTCCACTCTGGAGGCAACATGAAGGAATTGATTGAATATCGTGTAAAGATGATTGCAAGGTTGAGCGAAGCCGCACATGAATTTTGTGCCGCGTGCGAGGCTGTTCATGATCCTTTTGAAAAAATTGCAGGCGGGTGGAATTTGCATCAAATTGCATGGCATACGCGCGATGTTGAAAAACTGGTGTATGGCGGGCGCATTGATCGAACCTTGCATGAGGATAATCCGCAGTTCAAAAATTTTGATGCGGATGAGTGGATGGCGGCGCATTACAACCCACAGGAATCCCTGTCTGCAATCTTGGAGGATTTCATAAAAGATGTGGATGCGTTGTGCCAAACCCTGCGCGATTTGCCGCAAGGCGCGTGGTCGCGCGAGAGCCGGCACGAGGCGTTGGGCGGCGAGTTGACTTTGCAACTGTGGGTGGAGCGCAGTCTGGCGCATGTTGAGGAACATTTGAAATCCTTGGCAAAGCCATAAACAGGTGAAATTTGCCTGTTTTCCACCTATTTAGAGGTAAAATAGTCCAATGAAAAAGCAACGAATAGTTCTTGTAGACGATCACGAATTAGTGCGCATTGGCTTGAAATCTCTGCTGGAGCGCCACCCTCAGTTTGATGTGGTTGGGGAGGCGGGTTCGGCGCGTGAGGCGCTGGAGCAGGTTGAGTCGCTAAAGCCGGACGTGGTGGTAATGGATATTCGCCTGCCGGGTACGTCGGGGATTGATGCTTGCGAACAGATCGTAAATCAATTTCCTGAAACAAAAGTGCTCATGCTTACTTCCTATGCCGAAGATGAAATGCTGTTCTCTGCCATTCGCGCGGGCGCTTCAGGCTATGTTCTCAAACAAATTGGAAGCGAAGATTTGATCAAGGCGATTGAATCGGTTGGACGCGGCGAAGCCCTGCTTGATCCAGCCGTGACCCAGCGCGTATTTCAGGAAGTGCGGCGCGCGGTAAAAGAGGAGGAGGCTTCGGCTTTTTCACATTTGAGCCAGCAGGAAAAGCATGTGCTTTTGCTGGTTTCTGAAGGCAAGACCAACCGCGAGATTGCCAAGAATTTATTCCTCGGCGAAGGTACGGTTCGTAATTATGTTTCGAGCATCCTCTCAAAACTCAGCGTGAACAACCGCGCCGAAGCCGCCGCCTACGCAGTACAGCATAGTTTGCGGGAATATATTACAACGTAATTCTTTTTTCGATCCAACCTCGGAGGCGCAAAGACACAGGGCAGGCAAACTCGGTGAAATTGCGCCTCCGTTTTTATTTAATCATCCTTTGCAGCGAGAAACCATGTTTCCATTCATCACACTAACCGATGGCGTCATTAACCTGCGTCCCTTTGAATTTGGCGAGGAAAACAACCTGTACAAAACCGTGCGCGAATCAATCCCTGAACTCGAACCGTGGATGTCGTGGGCAAATGAAAAATACACAACTGAAACCGCGCTCAGTTTTATAACGATTACCCGCGCTTATTGGTCAAATGCATCAATGTATGCGTTTGCAATCACCGACGCGCAAACGGGCGCGCTCCTTGGCGGTTGCAGTTTGAGCCATATTCATCCTGTGTACCATTTCTGCAACCTTGGTTATTGGGTACGCACTTCGCGGCGCGGCGAGGGCATTGCTGGCAGGTCGGCAAAACTGGCGGCGCGCTTTGCTTTTGAAAAAGCAAACTTAATCCGCGCTGAGGTTGTTATTGCCGTTGGAAACGAAGCCAGCAAACGGGTTGCGGAAAAAGCCGGAGCGCATTACGAGGGGATTTTATTAAACCGGATGGTGGTGGGGGCGCAGGTTTGCGACGCATACATGTTCTCGCTTCTCCCCTCTGACTTTGGGCTGGTTGCGCGACTATAATTGATCCCATGCCTGACATTTCCCTGCTCTTTCTCGGCAAAGCCGATGACCCCGATTGCGCCCGCGCGCTGGAATATTGCCAGAAACATTTTTCGCATGTGACCTATTGCCTTGGCAAATGGGGCGACCCGCTCCCTGATCCAATTCGCAATTGGGATGGGGATATTATCATCTCGTACCTTTCGCGCTGGGTCGTGCCTGAAGAATTATTGAATCATGCCAAAATAGCCGCCATCAATTTTCATCCGGCTCCGCCTGAATACCCTGGCATTGGCTGTAATAACTTTGCCTTGTATGAAGATGCAAAAGAATATGGGGTGACCTGTCATCACATGGCGCGAAAGGTGGATACAGGCAGAATCGTCAAGGTTAGGCGTTTCCCCGTTTATCCTGAAGACGGCGTGGCTGAAATTTTAATGCGGACCTACGAGAATCAAATGGCGTTGTTTTTCGAAATCGCGCAGACCATGTCCGAGGGCGGGGAACTTCCCACCTCCACCGAAACATGGACGCGTCCGCCGTTCTCGCGCAAACAATTTGATGAACTCTTCAAAATTACGCCAGACATGACCGAAGATGAAGTCAAGCGCCGCATCAGAGCCATCAGTTATAAACACTGAAGCGCCGCATCAGAGCCATCAGTTATAAACACTGGCAGCCGTATGTTGAAATTCACGGTCAGCGGTTTGAGTATTCGCCGAAGAAATAAAGGAGGTGGTGAAGTGGAATCAAAATGATCATACCGTCCTGCACATCCACAAGCAGAAGATCCCCTTGTTTGATATTCAGTTTCTTGCGTGCAATTTGGGGAACAGCGATCTGATACTTCGAACTGACTTTGACAGTGGTTGTGGTCATAAAATCTCCTGCTAGGCAAAATTGCCAATCTACTAATCCGCCAATCACCACCCCTTCACTTCTTCTTTCCCTCTTCCTGTTGACGCTGTTTTCGTTCCTGTTCCTGCTGCTTTTCCAATTGCTGCTGTTCTTGTTGACGCAGTTTTTGTTTCTCTACCTGTTCCCGCTCCAGTTGTAGCCGTTCCTGCTGACGTAGTTTTTGTTTCTGTTCCTGTTGCTGTTCGAGTTGTTGACGTTCCTGTTGCAGTAATTTTTGTTTTTGTTTCTGTTCCCGCTCGAGTTCTTCTTGTTGGTTTTGTGTCATCGTGTTTTCCTCTTGATAGGATGATTATAAAGCTACTTCAAATCAAAAGCGGCAGGCTTTCGGAGAT
>JFJP01024509.1_pt1 | contig 11629 bp, 12 predicted proteins | sample 431651 | NCBI WGS metagenome assembly JFJP01 (sample SAMN02602958, study PRJNA72255) | Microbial mat metagenome, whole genome shotgun sequencing project. | biome: fresh water; feature: sink hole; material: water; isolation source: purple microbial (photo- and chemosynthetic) mats found in... | reverse complement strand
AATATATGAGCCAATCTCATTCTCGGCGCTTTGTGACGCCGCTAGGCAGGAAGCGGCAAGAAGAGCCGCCAGCTTAATTTTTAGACGCATCGCTCTGCTTTTTGGCCTCTTTTGTGAATGCCAAAATTATTTTGTTCGGGTTTTGGAGTCTGCTTGTAAACTCAGGATGGAACTGTACCGCCACAAACCATGGGTGCTCTTTTAGCTCGACCGCCTCAATAAGCCCTTTTGACTCGCCGCATACCAACATACCCGCATCTTCGAGAGCTTTTCTATATTTGCCGTTTGCCTCGTATCTGTGTCTGTGTCTCTCTACTATTCGTTTCTCACCGTCATACGCTTTTTGCAGTTTGGAGCCGTCAAGCGTATCGCACTCGTATTCGCCCAGGCGTTTGGTGCGTTCGTATCTGCTTGTTTCCGCCTTGGTCAAGGAATGAGTCGATTAGGTATATGACAGGCTCTCCTGTTTCGGCGTTAAATTCTATTGAGTTTGCCTCTTTCATCCCAAGTACATTTCTAGCAAACTCTACGATACTTAGCTGCATTCCAAGGCAAATGCCGAGAAACGGTATTTTATTTTCTCTGGCGTATTGTATTGCGGCTATCTTGCCCTCTACGCCCCTTGTGCCAAATCCGCCCGGAATCAACATTCCGTCGCAATTTTTCAGCTCATCCAAATCACCGTTTTCCAAAGCTTCGGCATCTACCCATTTGAGTTTTATCTTCGTATCTATCCACGCTCCACAGTGTACGAATGTCTCCGTTAGCGACTTGTATGATTCTTTGAGATCTATATATTTACCGACAAAAGCGATAGTCATCTCATATTTTGGCTCAACTATTCGTTTTGTTAGCTTCTTCCACTCTCTCATATCAGGCTCTAGCTCGCCCAAATCCAAGTGCCTAGCTATCGCCTTAAGTACGCCCTCTTTGAGGAAATTGAGCGGAACTTGATAGATGGAGTCTGAGTCCATTACCTCGATAACAGATTCCGGCTCGACATCGCAAAATAGCGCTATTTTTTTCTTAATATCTTTCGGAAGCGGCTGTTCTGTTCTGCACATTAGCATCTGCGGAGTGTTGCGTAGGTTTTGTCTTGAGTTCACCTGCCGCTTTGATGTAAAATACCGGAGTCACATGAATATTCATAACATCGTTTTTAAGTTCGTGTTTTAGCTGTCTTACAGCCTCCATAAACGGCTGACTCTCTATGTCGCCTATTGTGCCGCCGACTTCGACTATTAGCACATCTTTGCCTTTTGCGGCGGCTTTTATTCTCTTTTTGATTTCATCGGTTATGTGGGGGACTACTTGTATCGTTTTGCCTAGATACTCCCCTTTTCTCTCTCTTTCAATGACGGTTTTATAGATTTGTCCCGCCGTAAAGTTATTTTTTTTGGAGATGCTCTCATCCAAAAATCTCTCATAGTGCCCAAGGTCAAGGTCTGTCTCGCCGCCGTCAAATGTGACGAAAACTTCGCCGTGTTCAAGCGGGCTCATAGTGCCCGGGTCTACATTGAGATACGGGTCCATTTTGAGAATTGTTACATTCAGTCCGCAATGTTTTAGCAGTGTTCCCACGCTTGCGGCACTGATGCCTTTGCCCAAAGAGGATAGAACGCCGCCTGTTACGAATATGTATTTTGTGTTCTTAGTCATTTTGGAGTTGCCTAGTCGTTTTAGCTGGAATTTTACAAAATATTGCTAAAATACTGGCTTTGTTGTCGCAAGTTTATCCCGAAGCTTGCAAATATGACCAGAGAGGATGGTGATTTTTATGCCGGGAACAATACTAAGAGAAAATGAAGGCTTCGAAGAAGCTTACAGAAAATTCAAAAAACAGTGCGACAGAAACCTTGTTGTTACTGAATCAAAAGCTAGAAGATTTTTTGAGACAAATGTCGAAATAAAGAAAAAAGAGAAAATAGCTGCAAGAAAAAAGATTCTAAAAAAACTCTACATGATGAGAAGATACGAGTCAAGACTATAATTAGTACGGCAAATCGGGCGAAGCCCGCTTTGCCTACGCTAGTTAGCTCCTTTCGGAGCAGATTACTTTTCGTCCCCGCCGTTAAACATCTCCGAAATTAGACCTTTATCGCTACTCACCTCGGCTTTTACAACTCCGGCTATATGCGCCACGATGAAAACCGCAAAAAACCAAAATGCCAATTCGTGCAACTCTTTTACCCAAGACAGACTCTCTTTGCTTATTCCAAGAGCTTCCCTGTAATACATAGCTAATCCGCTAAATGCCATATATAAAGCCGCTACATAAAAAAATGCATGTGCATATTTGACCGCAGCAAACTCCCTTGAAGGCGCTTCCTTTGCTTTGCAGCTCGGAAATTTATCTTTTTTTGTCGCAAATGCATAAAGTCTGAAGGCAAGCAGGCCTATAAAGAAAAATCCTAGATAGTAGTGCCACTGCCACATATTGTCACGAAAGATTTTGGCTATCTCTTTTGCTTTATCGTCGGCTACCAAGACTCCTATTTCAGATAGTTTTACCTGTATGATTTCAGCGTTTGTCTTGTAGTTTAGTACTGTTTTTCGCAGTATATATGTGAGCATAAGTCCAAAAACCGCAATTGCGCTCAGCCAGTGCCAAACTCTTAAGTTGACGCTTCTTTTCTCGTTGAAAGCACCCATTTTTTGCTCCTTTTTGTCTATCTACTGTAAAATTACATTCTAATAGATATAGATTAATTTAATGTTAACGGAAAATAAAATGACGCACAAATATGATTTAATAGTTGTCGGTGCAGGGCATGCAGGGATAGAGGCGGCGCTTGCGTCTGCAAAAATGGGGCTTAATACTCTGATGCTTACTATTTTGGTAGATAGAATAGGGGCAACAAGCTGTAATCCCGCAATAGGCGGACTCGCCAAAGGGCATCTTGTCAAAGAGGTAGATGCGCTGGGCGGCTTCATGGGCGAGGCAACCGACAGATGTGGCATACAGTACCGAATACTCAATGATGCAAAAGGTCCTGCCGTCAGGGGCTCTAGGGCTCAGATAGACATGGATGAATACAACAACTTTGCAAAGACGGTCTGCCTAAATACTGACAACTTGGAAGTCAAACAGGATTTGGTAGTAGACCTTATAACCGAAGGCGACGAGGTGCGCGGTGTTGTTACGGAGCTTGGCAATAGATACCACGCAAAAGCGGTGATTCTCACGACGGGGACATTTTTAAACGGGCTTATCCATATAGGCGAGTTTCAAAAAGAGGCTGGCAGATTTGGTGAATTTGCCGCAAAAGGGCTTTCGGATAAATTAAGAGCTTTGGGGCTTGAGGTGGGGCGACTAAAGACCGGCACATGTCCTCGAATTGATGCAAAAAGTATAGATTTTTCACGCCTTGAGATACAAGGCGGAGACGAAACGCCGATACCGTTTAGCTTCAAAACCGACAAAAAAAGCTTTGCCCCAAATCAGTTACCGTGCTATATAGCCCATACAAACCAAAATACGCACGACATAATTAGAAACGCATTTGATAGAGCGCCGCTTTTTTCAGGACAGATACATGGTGTGGGGCCGCGGTATTGCCCTAGTGTTGAGGATAAAATCAACAGATTTGCCGACAAAGATAGGCACCATCTTTTTATTGAGCCGCAGACCAAAGAGGCGGATGAGTACTATATCAACGGTATGTCTACGAGCTTGCCGATAGATGTACAGGTGGACATGATACGAAGCGTTGAAGGGCTTGAAAACGCCGTCATCACAAGATATGGATATGCGATAGAGTATGACTTTGTGCAGCCCACCGAGCTTTATCATACCCTTGAGACAAAAAAAATGAAAAATCTCTATCTGGCGGGACAAATCAACGGCACGACTGGATATGAAGAGGCGGCAGCACAAGGGCTGATGGCTGGAGTTAACGCCGCTTTAAAAATCAATGGCAAAGAGCCTTTTATTATTGGAAGAGAAGAGGGATATATCGGTGTGCTTATCGACGACCTCGTAACCAAAGGAACCAATGAGCCGTACCGTATGTTTACATCAAGGGCGGAGTATAGGCTACTGCTCAGAGAAGATAATGCCGATATGAGACTCTCTGTATATGGACATGCGATTGGGCTGGTGTCGGATGATTTGTATGCAAAAATGCTACACAAAAAAGAGAGTGTTTTTGGCGTTTTGGAGAGCCTTGAAGAGAGGTATTTTACATCCGCAAAAGAAAACCTCAAGCTACTTGAGGAGATAGGCGAAGAGCCTATTAGCGATAAAGTCCTATATATAAATCTAATCGGCAGAAATAGCTTTGACGCTATAAAACTATCAAAATTTCTTCCTGAGGCGGCGCATTTTGACGATGAGATAAAAGAGCTAATACTTACCGAGTGCAAATACTATCACTACATCAAAAAGCAACAAAAGCAAATAGAAAAAATGAAAAACTACATAAATGTAAAGATTCCCGACGATTTTGTATATGAGGGTCTGCCGGGGCTAAGTTTTGAAATAGTTGAAAAACTCAAAAAAACAAGACCTGCCACTCTCTTTCATGCAAGCATGGTCAGTGGTGTTACGCCTGCCGCTATAGATGTTATCTTGATGTATGTCAAATTGCTTAAAAAATAGAATAAAATTGATTTAAATCTGTTATAAATTTATAATTTTGAGATATAATTTATAGCTTTACAATTTGACCACAATTGTGTCAAATAGGCTATTTTTTTATTTTTCAAGGAGCAACTTATGGCTGTTGATGAGTCAAAGAGGGATTTTATCCTTACCGCCCTCGGAACATTCGCCGGTATAGGCGGTGCCGCAGCGGCATACAGCATGGTGAAGACATGGGATCCGCTTCCTAGCGTAATTGCTGGTGGCGTAACTACGGTTGATGTGTCCTCTATGCAAGGCGGGGAGCTTAGAACTGTAGAGTTCAGAGGCAAGCCTGTTTATATACTTAAAAAAACACCGGATATGGCGGCGTCAAAAAATAACACAACCGTAAAAGTCGGGAGCGACGAATTTGTTGTTGTTATTGCGATTTGTACACACCTAGGCTGTATTCCGGCGTATGCATCGGAGACAAAGCAGTTCAAGTGCGCATGCCACGGCGGCGAGTTTGATGTAAACGGCGTAAATACTTTCGGACCTCCTCCAAAACCACTTGTTATTCCTCCGTTTAAGGTAGTTGGAACAAAGATAATGCTTGGTGAAGAGGGCGAAGAGTACAAAAAAATAGCTCCTGAGCTAAAAGCGTAAAGGGAGGAGAGATAAATGGCAATTGATAAAAATAAAAGTTGGATAGACGCTAGACTAAATACTACTGCTCTAACCAAAGTAATGATGACGGAGTATTGGATTCCGAAAAACATTAACTTTTTATGGAGCTTTGGCGTTGTTTTGGCGACGCTATTTACGCTTTTGATAGTTTCTGGAATGTTTCTTTTGATGTACTACAAGCCTGATACGGCTCTTGCTTTCGATAGCGTCAATAAGACAATAATGCAAGAAGTAGCATACGGGTGGCTGTGGAGACATATGCATGCGGTTGCGGCGTCTGTTGTTTTCCTTGTAATCTACATACATATGTTTGTTGCGATTTATTACGGCTCTTACAAGGGCGGCAGAGAGATGATATGGATAAGCGGTATGCTTTTATTTGTAACATTCTCTGCAGAGGGCTTCTCGGGCTATATGCTTCCATGGGGTCAAATGAGCTACTGGGCTGCGCAAGTTATTACAAACCTATTCGGCGGTATTCCGTTTATAGGCGCCGACCTTGTTATTTGGATTAGAGGTAACTTTGTTGTTGCGGACGCTACTCTAACAAGATTTTTTGCCCTTCATGTGGTGATTCTACCTCTAATTATTATGGGTATTGTTGCTCTTCATATGTACTCTCTTAGAATTCCTCATGTTAACAATCAAGAGGGTGAAGAGATAGATTTTGAAGCTGAAGCTGCAAAATTCCAAGCCGGCGACAAAAAAGGTTCAAAAGTTATGCCTTTTTGGCCTACATTTTTGGCTGAAGACTTCTTTATTCTTTCCGGTTTTATGATTTTCTTCTTTTTCCTAGTTTTCTTCCATTACAATTTTGCGATGGATCCAATCAACTTTATGCCAGCTGACAGCATGAAGACACCACCGCATATCTACCCTGAGTGGTATTTCCTATGGTCTTATGAGGTTCTTAGAGGTTTCTTCTTTAGCGCAAACCTTGGTCTTATAGCATTTGGTATTGCCAATATTATATTCTTTGTACTTCCATGGCTTGATCGTGACCCAAGCGTAAAACCTGCGCACAAGCGACCTCTATTTAGAGTTTGGTTCTGGGCGCTTATCGTGGTTATGATAGGTCTTACGGTTTACGGCAAACTTCCTCCTACCGGTATCAACGCATGGATAGGATTTGTATTCTCGGTAGCATTCCTTGCGCTTCTTTTGGTTGTGCTTCCGGTTATTTCTAAAATCGAAAGCAAGAGGAGCTAAGTATGAGAGAACTAAAAATACTAGCGGTATTAATATTTTTTGTAGGTCTAACATATTGGGGCGTTGAGCCTTATGCCCATCATGTTATGCACCCTGAAGTTACACCTGCGGATTTTACATTCAAAGATTTGCCAAAACAAGCACTTAGCGGCGATGCGGCAAAAGGTAAAGAGCTAGCGGCGGCACAGTGTGTCACATGCCACTCTATCAACAAAGAGGGTCTAAAACTAGCAATGAGCGATGCGGATGCTGCAAACACTTACGGTGTTGTTCCACCGGATTTGTCAAATGTTGCGGCCATATATGACCACAACTTCCTTGCCAATTTTATTCAAAATCCTGAAGGCACGGTAAAAGCTAAAGCCGGTAAATATGCTATGCCAAATCTCGGAATAGGCGCCGAAGATGCGGCTCACCTTGTAGCGTATTTTGACTCTATTGCGAACAAAAATCTTACGGCAAAACAAATTACGGACGAAGCGTGCGTAAGATGTCACTCTATTAAGTATGAAGGTACGCCAAGATTGGCTGTTAGCGACGCTAGAATCAAAGAGTATATGGGTTCTTTTCCGCCGGATTTGTCTCAAATGATAAAATCAAAAGGCGCGCATTATCTTGACGGTTTCATCAATGATCCGCAAAAACTTCTTCACGGCACGGCTATGCCGAGAGTCGGTCTAACAAAAGATGCTCAAGAAAAAGTAATAGCTCATCTTGAAAAAGTAGGCGATCCGAAAAAAGACGAGAGAAACTCACTTGCTCTTTGGATTTTGGGATACTTTGCAGTTCTAACGGTACTCACATACCTATGGAAAGTTTCCAAATTTAAAGAAATCCACTAAAGGTGCAAAATATGACTAAAAAAATAATACTAATAATAGCGGCGGCAATTTTGCTGCCTGCCGGCCTATTCGCCCAAGATAAAGCAGCGATTATGAAAGATATGAAAGCTCAAGAGGAAGCGTTGGTTTCCATCCAAAAAGGGCTATTATATAGCTCAAAAGGGGGTGTGGCCGACGGCGTAAAAGCTTTGAAAGAAGCAAATAAGGTTGCGGCTCTAAAAGAGGGACTTGTTAATTATCTGCCTGAAAATAAAAAGGCGCTTTATAAGACTGCCTTAAAAGAGGGCGAGCTTGTTAATAAATACGCAGATGAAATGCTAAAAAAGCTTGACAAAGGTAGTTACGGAGAGGCGTATGCCGCTTACGGTAAAGTACTGAACTCTTGCAACACATGCCATGTATATATCAGAGGCTGGAAGTAATTTCCAGACCCACTCTTTCCCGGCCTTTAAAAAGGTCGGGAAAGTTATTTTTCTTCGAATCTTCCTAGACTCATAAGTTTTGAGTATCTTTTATCCATTCTATCTTTTTGGCTTAATTTCCCAAGACTCTCGACACTATCTAGAAAATATTTTTTTATTGCCTCTGCCGCACCCTCTTTATCTCTATGTGCGCCTATGATGGGCTCATCAACTATATCATCTATTAGATTTAGCGATTTCAGGTCTTCAGGGGTTATTTTTAGCGCACTTGTAGCAGTCTCAACTTTTGAGCCGTCGCTCCAAAGAATAGCAGCACAACCCTCAGGAGAGATAACGCTAAATACGCTATATCTCATCATGGCAAGTTTATCGGCAACACCTATTGCCAAAGCGCCACCGCTACCGCCTTCGCCAATAACTATAGATACCGTGGTTGTTTCTAGTTGGCTTAGTTCTAGTAGGTTTCTGGCTATCGCTTCTGATTGACCCCTCTCTTCCGCACCAAGTCCAGGGTATGCACCCGGGGTATCAATTAGCATAAGTAGCGGAAGATTGAATTTTTCCGCAAGTTTTGCCGCACGAAGCGCTTTTCTGTAGCCCTCAGGATGTGGCATACCGAAGTTTCTTTGGATTTTATTTTTTGTGCCTCTGCCTTTTTCTTCGCCTATTACGACGCAGCCCGTATCGCCTATTTTACCGATAAAGCAGACTATCGAGGTATCGTCTCTAAAGTGCCTATCGCCGTGTATTTCATAAGCGTCAGTCATGATAAGGCTTATATAATCAAGAGCATACGGTCTATCTTGATGGCGTGCTAGCTGAAGTTTTTGGTAGTCGCTAAGGTTTTTATATGTTTTTATAACCTCTTTGTCTAGCTCTTTTTTCAGTATTTCAGCTGCATGAAAATCTTTTTTAACACTGCTTAGATCTATCTCTTCTTGAAGTTGCTGGATTTTTTTTTCAAAATCTAAGTAAAAAGCCAACTTCTTAGACCTTTTTGAATATTACGACGCCGTTTGTGCCGCCAAATCCGAAAGAGTTGCTCATCGCTACCTCTATTTTGCCTTCTCTAGCGTTGTTTGGCACATAGTCCAAGTCGCAATCTACATCCAGTGTACTGTAGTTGATTGTAGCCGGCATTACGCTGTCTCTCATTGCCATTAGCGTTACGACCGCCTCTATTGCTCCCGCTGCTCCTAGACAGTGACCTGTTGCGCCTTTTGTAGAGCTGACCGGTGGGCAGTTTTCTTTGCCGCCGAATAGATTTTTTAACGCCATAGTTTCATACCAGTCGTTATATTTTGTACTAGTGCCGTGCGCATTTACATAGTCGATTTTAAATTCGCCGACTCTGCCTTTTGCAAAATCTACAGCCGCCTTCATCGCTCTGTATGCGCCTTCTCCGCCCGGAGCCGGAGTCGTTATGTGGTTTGCGTCGCCGCTTTCGCCAAAGCCTATTATTTCGCCGTATATGTGAGCGCCTCTGGCTTTTGCCGCCTCATACTCTTCAAGTATCAAAGTGCCGGCACCTTCGCCCATAACAAAACCGTCTCTATCTGTATCAAAAGGTCTAGACGAGTGTTGTGGGTCATCATTTCTAGTAGATAGCGCTTTCATAGCGGCGAATCCGGCTATGCCGATAGGACATATAGCCGCTTCCGCCCCGACCACCAACATTGCGTCGGCTTGACCCAACATAATGCATTTGACGCCTTCGCTGATGGCGTGTGTTCCAGCGGCGCATGCAGTGACAGCGCAGAGGTTCGGACCCTTAAGACCCAGCTCAATACTTACGATTCCGCCGAGAAGATTCGCAAGCGCCGAGGGAATAAAGAAGGGGGAAACTCTTCTGTGTCCTTGCTCTGAGAGGATAATAGAGTTTCTCTCTATGGTAGGCAGACCGCCTATGCCGCTAGCCGCAGAAACGCCGAATCTCTCAGAATTTATTGCATCTTTTTGCAAGCCGGAATCTTTAAATGCGTCTACTGCGCTTTTTAGCCCAAGCTGTATAAACCTGTCTGATTTTTTAACCTCTTTGGCGTCCATTACGGTTGTAGGGTCAAAACCTTTTACCTCTCCAGCTATCTGTACCGGAAAGTTTTCCGGATCAAATAGTGAAATCCTTTCGATGCCACACTTGCCATCTAGTATAGCCTCAAAAGAACTTTTTGCGTCTAGGCCCAAAGAAGATACGATACTTATACCTGTTACTACTACTCTTTTCACCAGTCTTATCTCCGAAGAATTTGAAGTGAGATAAAAAAACTCCGAGAGATTCGGAGTTTTATCTATTTATTTTTTTATACTTTCGATAAATTCTACCGCATTTTGTACAGTTTGAATTTTTTCTGCTTGGTCATCCGGAATTTCAACATCGAATTTTTCCTCAAGCGCCATAACAAGCTCAACAACATCAAGGCTATCTGCACCAAGGTCATCTACGAATTTTGACTCAGGTTTTACCTCGTCAGCGCTAACATTTAGTTGCTCAACAACAACCGCTTTTACATCATCAAAAATAGCCATACAATTTCTCCCAGAGGAATTTTTAAAAAATCATTATAACAGAGCTCTATTAAATTTACACGCCAAATAAGCTAATTTTAGCATTACATTAGCATTCCGCCGTTTACTTTGAGCGTCTCACCCGTAATATACGAAGCTTCATCGGAGAGCAAAAATGCTACTGCACTAGCTATCTCTTCAGGTTTGCCAAATCTTTTTAGCGGGATTTTATCTATATAGTAAGTTTTTATCTCTTCTTTGAGCTCATTTGTCATGTCTGTTTGGATAAAGCCGGGTGTCACGGTGTTAAATCTAATGGCTCTGGTTGCGCCTTCCGCCGCAAAGCTTTTTGTCATTGCTATCATGCCGCCTTTGCTTGCCGCATAGTTTGTCTGCCCCGCATTGCCTGTCTCACCGACTATTGAAGCTATATTTACGACGCTTCCGAATTTATTTTTGCTCATTGTTTTGAGAGCTTCTCTGCATCCTATGAATGTAGATGTAAGATTTGCTTTTATGACGCTTTCGAAATCTTCAATTTTCATTCTAAGGGAGAGTTTATCATTGGTGATTCCCGCATTGTTTACCAAGTAATCCAAGCTACCGTCGCTATCCGTTATTGTTTTGGTAGCATTTACGAACGCTTCTTCGTCACTCGCATCAAAGCCGATAACTGCAGCCTTAAATCCACTCTCTTCTATCTCTTTTTTAAGGCTATCTGCTTCTGCGGCGCTACTTCTATAGTTTATCCATACCTTTAGCCCCTGTTTTGCTAAATATCTAGCTATTTCCGAGCCTATTCCTCTGCTTGCGCCCGTAATAAGTACATTTTTACCCGTAAAAGTCATATTTATCCTTTATATTTCAATTAATGATTCATCCATTTCGGACGGTTTTTCTAGTCCCATGAGCGCCAATACAGTCGGTGCAATATTGTTTAGCCCACCATCTTTTACGCTTTTTACGGCTTTGTCGATAACAAAACAGTACACGGAGCCGACCGTGTGATTTGTGAGCGTATGTCCTTCATCATCTTTCATCTCTTCACAGTTGCCGTGGTCGGAGGTGAGCACTATTGAATAATCTTTTTGTTTTGCTTTTTCGACTATTTTGCCTAGGCACTCATCTACGGCTTCCACCGCCCTGATTGCCGCCTCAAAAACACCTGTATGTCCTACCATATCACCGTTTGCGAAGTTGACGACTACAAAACCGTACTCTTCATCCATCGCTTTTAGCACGGCGTCACACACCTCGTATGCGCTCATCTCCGGCTTTTCGTCGTATGTTTTTACCTGAGGACTTGGAATTAATACTCTTGTTTCATTTGGATACGGAGTTTCTACGCCGCCGTTGAGAAAAAAAGTAACATGTGCGTACTTTTCTGTTTCAGCCGTGTG
>JFJP01005943.1_pt1 | contig 11629 bp, 11 predicted proteins | sample 431651 | NCBI WGS metagenome assembly JFJP01 (sample SAMN02602958, study PRJNA72255) | Microbial mat metagenome, whole genome shotgun sequencing project. | biome: fresh water; feature: sink hole; material: water; isolation source: purple microbial (photo- and chemosynthetic) mats found in... | reverse complement strand
GGCGCATTCCGCCCGAGAGTTTGTGTGGGTACTCATCAATGCGCTGTTCGGGTGATGGAATACGCACGCGCCTGAGCATTTCGATGGCATGAGTACGAGCCTCCTTCGCGCTGATGCGACGATGTGCCCGGATACCTTCAATCAACTGATTTCCAATGGTGAAGGCTGGGTTAAGAGACGTCATGGGTTCCTGAAAAATCATCGCCATGCGGTCACCGCGCAACTTGCGCATGTCTTGCGTTGACATCGTGGCCAGATCGCACCCCTCAAACACCACGGACCCCGCGGAAATGCGCCCCTGGCCCTTGGGGAGCAAGCCCATGATGGACAGGGATGTCACACTTTTTCCACAGCCCGACTCGCCCACGATGCCGAGCGTACGACCCGCATGCACAGAAAAGCTGACCCCATCCACGGGGGAGAACTCCACACCACTTTCATGTTTGAAGCTGGTGCGAAGATTTTTCACTTCAAGAAGGGCTGTCGCAGTGCTGGTCATGCAAATGGGTCTCAGGTTAGATGGACTGAGTGTCAAGCCAATAGTCCGTAAAACATGCGCAAGGACGTGAGGGCAAGAAACACTGCAAACACCTGCCGCAAGCGCTTTGCATCAATCGAATGGGCCAATCGCGCTCCCCACGAGGTGGTGGCCATGGTTGCAGGAACAATCAAGGCCATTCCCAGCACATTGACATAGCCAATGCTGCCTGGTGGCAAATGGGGCACACCCAGTCCATTGATCAGAAAACTCAAAGCGCCCGGCAGACTGATCACCATACCCAAGGTGGCACCCGTACCCACCGCCGTGTGCATAGGCGTCTTGAAAGCATTCAGAATTGGGACGCTCAACGTGCCACCACCGATGCCCATGAGGGTGGAAATTCCGCCTATGGCCCCCCCAATAAGCGACGTGCCCAACGGCCCAGGCAAACCATCACCCAGCGCAAAACCATCCCGTTTGAACGCCATGTTCATCGCCACCAGCATGGCCATGACGGCGAACACGGCCGTCAGCACGCGCCCACTGAGAAATCCACTGGCCACCGAACCCAACAGAACACCTACAACCACCGACGGCATGAGTTTTTTCAACAAACCCATATCCAGACTACCGCGCTTGCGGTGGGCGCGTGACGACATGATGGACGTCGGGATGATGGTCGCAAGCGACGTTCCCACAGTGACATGCATGCGTACCGACTCATCAATACCCAACAGAGTGAACAGGTGGTAGAGCACCGGCACAATCACAATGCCACCCCCCACCCCGAGCAGGCCCGCCAAGACACCCGCGACAACACCTGTTGCCAACAATGCCACGGCGAGTCCGAGCAGCCAGGTCGCGCTGAAATTGTCAAAGATTTCCATTCAGTAACTTTCTTGATGTCTCGGATCCGGACAGTTCAAACAGCATCATGGGTGTGATCAATGCAAGGCTTACCAAGCTGCAACACAACCATCACTGCGGGGATCTTCACCACCTTCTATCAACCCGTTGGAATGCAACACCAAAGCGCCGGCATGGCCCATGCGCTCGTCGAAATCCGCCACCACCTCGACCGGGTGACCCAGATCGCGCAGGGCCTGAATGGTGTCTGGTGCGAAACGGCCCTCCAGCTTCAATGAGGTGCTTTGCTCGGCCCAGGTGCGTCCCAGTAACCAGCGCGGCGCGGCGACGGCCGTACGCACGTTGTGCCCACCCCAAACGTAACGCGAGAACACCGCAGCCTGGGTTTGGGGTTGACCCTCTCCGCCCATGGTGCCGTACACCAAGAGACGTCCATCATCAAGTTGTGCCATCGCCGGATTGAGGGTGTGAAACGGCTTGCGACCAGGCTCCAGGCTGCGTAACCGGTTGGGACGCAAATCAAAGGAACAGCCCCGGTTTTGCCACCAGAAACCACTTTGCGGCAACACAACACCACTGCCAAACTCAAAGTAAATGCTTTGGATCATGCTGACCGCGCGCCCTTCTGAATCGGTGACGCCCATCCAAGTTGTGTCTCCGTCTGAAGCGGGGGCAGGCCACGGGCTGGCTGAATTCTGAGGCACAGCCGCTGCCATGGCGTCAAGTCGAGCGTTTGTCAATAAAGTCTGTGCATCAACAGACATGTGTTTGGGGTCGGTAACGAACTTGTCGCGTTGAAGAAACGCCTGCTTGGTCGATTCCACCAGGGCATGAATGCCTGCTGCGTTATCAGGGGTCCAGCCACTTTGCCTGATCCGGTCAAATGTTCCCAAAATCATCAAAGACGCCAGACCTTGCGTTGGTGGTGCCATGTTGTAAACCGTCGCATTGGACAGTTTCAAATGCAAGGGGGCTTTGATCTGAGCGTGATGTGCTGCCAAATCCTCTGCAGTGATCGCACTACCAACCATGGCCAAATCTTGCCCGATTTGTTGAGCGAGATCACCGCGGTAAAAGTCGTCAGTGCCCGCGCGCGCAATTTGTGCCAGCGTTGTTGCCAGTTCTGGAAACGCGTGACGGCTGCCATACACAGGCGGTGCGCCATCGCGCAAAAAGGTTTTGGCAAAGTTGGGTTGAGCCTGCAACTCCTTGAGCTTGCTGCGCGTGTTTTCTTCTTGGCTATGGGTGACTGGAAAACCGTGCGTCGCGTAATGAATCGCACTCTCTAGCAAGCGTGACAAGGGCAGCTTGCCACCCCATTGTGTGCGGCTGTGCTCAAACGCTGCGCCCCAACCTGAGACCGTACCGGCCACGGTGTTGGCCGCCAAAGGACCACGCCACGGAATAGTTTCGAGACCCTGGTACAAATCACGAGTCACTGCGGCACCGGCAGCACCACAGGCATCAATCGATAACACGGGATGACCTGGTCGGTGCAAGAGCCAAAAACCGTCACCACCAATACCCGTCATGTGAGGGTAAACCACGGCCAATGTGGAGGCCATAGCAATCGTCGCCTCGATGGCATTACCACCCTCACGCAAAACAGCAAGACCAGCCTGAGACGCCAGGGAGTGAGGTGAAACCACTGCACCACGCATGCCAAGAATAGGATTCATAAGATAGTCTTTTTCAACATTAAATATCGGTCTGCAATGAGGTGCTTGACCACGCTGGAGCCACCCGCGAGGTCGCGGATCGGGCTGATTGGAGGTGCACACGCATTTGACGGTAAGCCGCCATGGCATCGTGTGCCAGAAGGGCATCCACTAAAACAGTGTGTTCTTCAAATGACTCACCCATCCGCTCCAGATTTCGGAATTGGGTACGACGAAACGGTGCCACACGATGTCGCAAACCTACCGTCAAGTCGATCAATATCTGGTTATAGCTGCAGCGAATAATCATGTTGTGCAGGGCCAGATTGTTGATGTCGTAGCGATTAAAGTCCTGCGACTGCATGGCAGCTCGCCCTTCTTGCTGCAATTCAAGAAGCAAAGCCTGATCATCTTGCGTCATGCGCAGCGCGGCGTGACGTGCACAAGAGGCCTCCAGTTCACCAATGGCTTCGAACATCTGGTCCAGCTTGGCTGGACTGACTGCAGATACCACGGACCCACGATTGGGTCTACAGTCAACCAAACCCATGATGGAAAGCTGCTTGAGCGCCTCACGAACGGGTGTCCGCGACACACTGAAGCGGCTGGCCAACATCAGCTCATCAAGCTTGGTACCGGGTGCAAAATGGCCCAAGGCTATTTCATCCGCAATCAATCGACACACCGAGTCGGCCAAACCACCACGAGCGGCCGCCAGGTCTTGCTTGGAAGAACTGCTCATGTGGTCGTTCTAGTGTCTTGTTAATTCCAGCAGATCAGGCAGAGATCATCAAGTCATGAAGCTTGTCATCGCAAGCTTCCGTCCCACACCATGACCGGATTTGGTTTGCGTTTGCACGCCACCCGACGCAGGCAACGCCAGCCGTGTTGGCAAAAAGCCACTGGAGAAGTCGTATGTTGATCGGTTTCATATTCATCATTCAAAGTCTGCGTTGCTGTCTTGCCCAACATGCACAGAGCGTGCCATATTGAATGAAAATTGTTGTGTATTTTCTAAGTTGTTTGTATGCAATGACAATTCATCAATTGCATTTCACGTCCAGAGCAAAGCTCTTCATATTCTTTCATTGAAACACTTCTTGCATGGACCTTTTGTCATTTTGACTTGTGGAGCATCATATTGCATGCACAATTTTGGGTCGCCCAACGTCTTGATTCACCCACCGACGGTTGTTTGCCTCTGAAAGTCCCCGCCTAAATATCACGGCCGCGTTCTTGGCAACTCCGTGATTTGCGCCCATGAAAGTGAGCGTCTGCAACAAAATGCGTTACTACACTAGCAAGCACCCGATCGATACACATCCCTCTTGAAAGGCGGACCATGCCCGCGAGCCCCACACCTGGTACGTCCGACGTACTTCTCAGCAAGATCGACAGCGCCCTGCTCAACATCTTGGTCAAAGACGGCCGCGCCTCCTTTGCCGACATTGCGCGTCAGTTGGGCGTGTCGCGGGCCTATGCCCGCGCACGGGTGCAAGCACTGGTCAGCAGTGGGGTCATCGAACTTTTCGGGGCAGTGATCAACCCAGAGAAACTGGGAAAAGTGATTTCAACTTTTGTTGACATTCGCGTGGCGCCGGCGGCGCTAGAAGCAGTCTCCCAAGAATTGGCAGACTGCCATGAAGTGGTGAGCCTTTACATCATGAGTGACTTGCAAAGTTTGCATGTCCACGCGCTCACCGACAGCATGGAGACCTTTGACGCCTTTGTGCGCAAACGCATCTTCAACCGTCCAGAAATTTTGTCGGTGGACTGCAAGACACTGATGACTCGCGTTAAAAACCGGCGCGGTGGCGCACGGCTTTAGTTCAACGTCAAAAATCAAGGGTTTACCCCATCCTGGTGCAAATGCGCGCATGAATGCACCGAGAGTGATCTCGGTGCCAATTGTCATTTTTAGTGGCTGTTTTGAGTTATTGCATGAATTGAAAGACATCCAAGTGGCATGGAATAGCATCCAAATGAAATCAATTGATCAAATTTCAAAACATTCAGCATGGATACTTTTGAAAACTTTAGATTTTTCGAGTGCACGCGCAAACAAGGCAGATTTTTCAAAATTGATAAAACATATATAAATCAATAACTTAAATCAATTATTCATGTGGCATAGCTTTTGCTTTGTAGTTAATAGACCGATTTACAAACGGTTTCGCCCCGACTGTTAAACCTCAAATGCATATGGAGCTACCTCACATGACGCTGATTCGCCGCAAATTCCTCACGACCGCCGCTATTTCTGGTGGCGTCCTGAGCGCACCGTCGCTTGTTCATGCCCAAGGCAAGGGTACTTTCAACTGGAAAATGACCAGCGCTTATCCGAAGGGCTCACCGTTTTACTTCGACGGCCCAGGCAGCGCCACTGACCTGGCCAAGCGCATCAAGGAGATGTCCGACGGTCGCCTCAACATTCAGGTGTTTGGCGCTGGTGAATTGATTCCAGCGTTTGAAGGCTTTGACGCTGTTCGCGCCGGCACAGTTGAAATGAACCACGCCAACAGTTACTTCTGGACGGGCAAGACATTTGCTGCACAGTATTTCACAGCGGTACCGTTTGGCATGAACTTTCAGGGCATCAACGGTTGGCTGTACGACGGCGGCGGCATTGACCTGTGGAACGAGGTGTATGCACCATTTGGTATGGTGGCCATGCCCTGCGGCAATACCGGTGTACAGATGACTGGATGGTTCAAGAAAGAAATCAAGACGGTTGCTGACCTCAAAGGTCTCAAGATGCGCATTCCTGGGCTGGCGGGCAAGGTGTACGCCAACCTGGGGGTGGATGTGAAGGTACTGCCGGGCGGTGAAATCTTCCCAGCACTGGAGCGCGGTGTGATCGATGCCGCTGAGTTTGTTGGCCCCTACCAAGACCGCCGCCTGGGGCTGCACAAGGCGGCCAAGTTTTACTACACCACGGGCTGGCATGAGTCAGCCACCGTGTCGGAGTTGCTCATCAACAAGGCCGCGTGGCAAACGCTGCCCAAAGATTTGCAGGCGATTGTGCAAAACGCTGCGGCTGCATGCAACGTGATCAGTGAAGGCTGGTGCCAAAAGGCCAATGCCGACGCCATGGAAGACCTGATTAAGAACCAAAAAGTGATTGCCAAACCCTTGCCCGACAGTGTCATCAAAGCGTTGCGTGCCGAGACCGACAAGGTGCTGGCCGAAGCCGTGGCAAAAGACCCGATGACCAAGAAGGTGCACGACTCTTACATGGCGTTCATGGCTAAGTACCAGCGCTGGGCTGACGTGAGTGAAGGCGCATACCACAGCACCGTGCGTGGTTAAAGCCGAAGGCCAGTTTGATGCAAAAAAGAATCGCCCGTGCCGTTGTCCGTATCGAAGCACTGATTGACCACATTGGCACACTGACGGCTTGGTTGGCGCTGGCCATGATCTCGCTGGTGGCTGTCAATGTGTTGTTGCGCTACATGTTCAGTTTGGGGTCAGTCTGGGCCCAAGAGTTGGAATGGCATCTGCTCGCCGCCCTGATTCTGCTGGGCATGAGCCACGCCTTGCAGCGCGGGGACAACGTGCGGGTGGATCTTTTTTATGCGCGTTACGGCTCTCGCGCCCAGTTCTGGGTGGACGTGATCTCTGTGCTGCTCATCATCGTGGTGGCACTTCTGTTTGTAGCCCTGTCGGTGGGCTATGTGGGGCAGGCCTATGCCATCAATGAGCAGTCGCCGGACCCCGGTGGCATTCCGCTTCGCTGGATAGTCAAAGGACTAATACCGGTGGGTTACAGCCTGCTGGTGTTTCAGTCGGTCGGACAGCTCATGCGCATCGTCCAGACCTACCGCGCGCCAGGGGAGCTGGAAGATGTTTGAACCCCAAACTTACGCCATCTTGATGCTGGTAGGTTTCTTCTGCCTGCTCATGATTGGCATTCCAGTTGCCACGAGCTTAGCTGCGGTGGGCTTCATCTTCGGCTACCTTGGCTTTGGAGACTCACTGTTCAATCTGCTTCCGGCACGCTTTTACGGCATTGTGGCGGGTTACCAGTGGATGGCGATCCCACTATTCGTATTTATGGGTGTGATGCTGGAAAAGTCTCGCCTGGCCGACGACTTACTGGATGTGATGGGTCACCTCGCCGGCGGTCTGCGCGGCGGCATGGGTGTGGGCATTGTGCTGTTTGGTGTGCTGATGGGGGCGACGACCGGTATCGTGGGTGCCACGGTCATCACATTGGGTCTGTTGGCGCTGCCGACACTGGTGCGCCGCGGCTACGACAAAAGCCTGGCTTGTGGGGTGATTTGTGCATCGGGCTGTCTGGGGCAGATCATTCCGCCTAGCCTGATCTTAATTTTGCTGTCCGACATCATGCAGCTGTCGGTTGGCACCTTGTTTGCCGCGGCAGTAGGGCCCGGCGTGATGCTCGCTGTCATCTACATCGTTTACTTGCTCATACGCGGTTGGCTCGACCCTGACTCCATGCCGCCGATTCCGCTGGCAGAACGCAACGATGTAACGCGGCGCGAGCTGGGCATGCGCTTTATCAAAGTGGTGATCCCACCCATCATGCTGGTAGTGGCGGTGCTGGGGTCCATTGTGGGCGGAGTGGCAGCGCCCACCGAAGCAGCCTCCATGGGCGCTGTGGGGGCAGTGCTGATCACCATGCTGTCTGGTCGTTTCAAATGGAAAATCTTGCAGGAGGTGGCGCTCGACACCAGCAAGATCACAGCCATGATGATGTTTATTCTGATGGCAGCTCAAGTTTTTGCCCTGTCGTTTCGCGGGCTTCACGGCGAAGACCTGATTGCGCGCCTGTTTGAAATGCTGCCAGGGGGGGTCGACACCGCTGTGTGGTTCATGATGTTGATGATCTTTTTGCTAGGCTTCTTTATTGAGTGGATTGAGATCAGCTACATTGCAGTGCCTCTGTTTTTGCCGATTTTGTTGTCGCAGGGTGTTGACCCCGTGTGGTTGGCTATGTTGATTACAGTTAATTTGCAATCATCGTTTTTGACGCCCCCCTTCGGTTGGGCTTTGTTTTATCTGAAGGGCGTAGCCCCCGTGGGTATCACCATCAAAGATATTTACAGAGGTGTGGTGCCATTCATCATCCTGCAGGGCATCGCACTGGTGATTTTGTTCAAGTTTCCCCAAGTGGCGTTGTGGTTACCCAAAGCCATTGGCTGGTAAGCCTGAGACGTATTCTGACGGGAGACTATCGACTCAAGGAAACAGTTCACGGGCCTTTGCTTTCTTGCAGGAAGTTGCCACCATCGACCACCATGAGCTGTCCAGTGATATAGCTTGCTGCGGGACTGGCCAAAAAAGCCACCATCGCAGCAACCTCCATGGCTGTGCCCGCACGCTTGAGTGGCGTGTAAGTGGCGGCAATCTTCTCCAGTTCAGTTTGAGAGGCCGTGGCTATCCAGCCGGGCGCCACGTTGTTGATGGTGATGCCATGGATTGCGGTTTCTAACGCAATGCTCAGGCTCATTCCCAGCATCGCTGACTTGGCAGCGCTGTATGCGGCCTCTCCGAAGTTGCTGCCCAAGGTGCCGGTGGTGGACGAAATGTTAATGATGCGCCCGTAGCGACGCTCGCGCATACCCGGCAGTACGCTGCGCGTGACGTTGTAGCAAGTTGTCAGGTTGCGCGCCATGCCGGTATCCCATTCGTCATCATCAAGTTCGTGAAAGAGCTGAAAAATCTCAGGGGCACCCTCCTTGGCCATCCCGGCGTTGTTCACCAAAATGTCAATGTGACCAAAATCGGCCACAACCTGATCGACGAGAGCCCGGGTGGCGGGACGGTCCGTTAAATCGGCTATATAACCCCTGGTGTCGTGGCCATCATCGCGCAGCGTCTGCGCTCGCTCATGAATGCGTGGACCCGTGGCCGTCAGCGCCACCCTGGCGCCCAACTCCGCCAGCAATTGCGCACAGGCAAAACCGATACCCTGTGTACTGCCGGCGCCAGTCACCAAGGCCACTTTGTCTTTGAGGCTGAAAAGGGGGTGCACACGATGCTCCTCGTTTGTGTTGATGTAGTCCCATTGCGTTCACAGGTAGAACTTTAACCTCGCCACGCCACAGCCACTTCAGGGCTTATCCATCGCATTGAACCCACACATTGGATTTGGTGCAGGATCGGTCACTTATGACAAATCTCAAAAATATCAAACTTTCCATGCTCGACCTGGTTGCCGTGCGCGAAGGTGGCACGGTGGCTGAGGCGTTGGCCATCGCACTCCAGACCGCACGCCACGCAGAGTCACTTGGTTTTACACGCTACTGGCTGGCGGAACACCACAACATGGCTGGTATCGCCAGTTCTGCCACTGCAGTGCTGGTTGGTCACATCGCGGGCGGTACCCACCACATACGGGTAGGCTCAGGCGGCATCATGTTGCCCAACCACGCTCCACTGGTGGTGGCAGAAGCCTTTGGCACGTTGGCAGAGCTGTATCCGGGTCGCATTGACTTGGGGCTGGGTCGTGCACCAGGAACCGATAGGGCTACCATGCGCGCCCTGCGTCGCGACCGGGTGGAAACGGAACAGGATTTCCCGCGCGATGTGGCAGAACTGCAAAGACTTCTTGGGCCAGCGCAACCTGGTCCAGGAATCGTCGCCATGCCAGGACAAAACACGCATGTACCTATCTGGTTGTTGGGCTCCAGTCTGTTTTCTGCGCAACTGGCTGCTGAGCGAGGGCTGCCCTACGCCTTTGCGGCCCACTTTGCGCCTCGCCTGTTGCACCAGGCCCTTGACCTGTACAAGAACCGGTTTCGACCGTCCAAACAATTGGCCAAACCCTACGCCATTGTTGGCGTCCCCCTGATTGCTGCACCGACTGACGCAGAGGCGGAATTCCTGGCCAGCAGCACTTATCAGCGTGTTCTGGGCATCTTGAGCGGGGATCGCCAACGTTTGCAGGCGCCGGTAGCCAACTTTATGGAGCAACTGCACCCGCAGGAGCGTGCTGCTATCGGTGACTTTCTGGCTGCAGCGGTGATCGGCGGGCCAGTCAAGGTTGGCGCCGGCCTGCAGGCATTGGCACAAAGCACCCAGGCCAATGAATTCATGCTGGTATGTGATATTTTCGAACCGCCATTGCGATTGCGCTCTCTGGATATCGCTGCAGCGGTATGCGCCGCCTGATGACACAGGAAGACAACTCACCTCTTTCATTGGCTCGATTCACGTGACAGAAGCAACCCGACATTCACCCGGTAAAACACAGACTCTCAGAGACTGTTAGCCTCTCGCCATCGGCAATGACACAGAAAGATATATCCATGCAATACCGTCGACTTGGCCACAGTGGCCTTCAAGTCAGTGAGCTCTCTTTGGGCTCCTGGGTGACATATCACAATCAAGTGGACACTTCCGCGGCCCGCGAGATGATGGCTGCTGCCTTTGATGCAGGCGTCAATTTTTTTGACAACGCCGAGGCTTATGCGCAGGGACAAAGTGAAATCGTCATGGGTGAGGCGATCAAGGCTCTGAAATGGCCACGCCTGAATTACATCGTGTCGACCAAGTTCTTTTGGGGACTGCCGGCGGAGGGCCCCACGGCCAATCGCAAGGACACCCTCAACCGCAAATACCTGTCACAAGCGATTGACGGTTCACTCAAGCGCATGGGCTTGGATTTCATTGATCTGGTGTACTGCCATCGCCCCGATCCCAACACACCGATCGAAGAAACCGTTTGGGCCATGAGCGACATGATTAGCTCTGGCAAAGCGCTGTATTGGGGCACAAGCGAATGGTCCGCGCAAGACATTCGGTCAGCCTGGGACATGGCACAGCGGCATCATTTGCACAAACCCGTGATGGAGCAGCCTCAGTACCACCTGTTTCATCGTCAGCGAGTTGAGCAGGAATATTCAAAGCTCTACGATGAGATCGGATTGGGTCTGACCACCTGGAGTCCCTTGGCGAGTGGTTTGCTGTCTGGCAAGTACCGCAACGGTGTTCCCCCAGAAAGCCGAGGGGCCGTGAAGGGGATGAGCTTCTTGGTGGAAGGCTTGACGGACAGCGCCAAAAATGCTGCCGTGACGAAACTTGAAGCTGTGGCCAGCGACTTGGGTTGCACTTTGAGCCAACTCGCCATCGCTGGGCGCCGTCGCAGTGATCCCCAAACTTACAGTTGATGCGCTGGCCCGCATCGAACAAATCACTGCACCGCTGGCCCATTGAGTTTGTGGACAGGTGGGTTTACGGCATCCGATGTGTCGGCTGGCTCAGCATTTCTGAGGTGACAAACGCAAATCTCCGGTCCGTCACGTCAAAGCCAGAGCGGTAGACCTCCGGATTCACGACCATTTGGAAACCGTTTGGAATGAATGTTGCCAAGCCCGAAATGGCCGATGGCAGCACTACGCCAATTAAGAGCATGCTGGGAATCATGCGTAGCAGTCCCAATTCAAAACCATAAGGTCTCGTCTGGAGCCGAGGATTTTTGTAGCCACTTCACTGCATCACTTTGGGCAGTCGACCCTGCCTCTTTTTTCATAACAGGTTAATGACCCATGCTCAAACCAAATTATTACGCGCGGCCCTGAGTGACTCAGGTCACCGTGCCAGCGCATGCCCCACTTGTATGATGAGTTCTTTGGTCATTTTCTGGAGATTGCCCTTC